>MDSW01040130.1_pt1 | contig 20254 bp, 14 predicted proteins | sample 811171 | NCBI WGS metagenome assembly MDSW01 (sample SAMN05326641, study PRJNA326480) | marine metagenome | isolation source: seawater | place: Atlantic Ocean: North West | collected 2012 | reverse complement strand
TGCGCTCATCTCTCCGCCTTCGCCCGCTTCGATGAAGGACGACGTCTCCACTTTCGGCTCCCATCGCCTCAACGCCTCCGCACACGCTCTCACCGCTCGCAATCCCTCGCGCTCTCGCATCATCGCGCCCTCGCTCGCGTCCAACATTCTGCGAGCCGTCGGTTGGTTTCGATGCGCGCTCCCCGCGGCTTTCATCGTCATCTTTCTTCCTTTCGCTCACCCGCGCGCGCGACCCGTCCTCGTCTTCGTCATGACGGCGGGCGTCCCTTCGCGATCGTCGTCGCGATCTCCCGTCGTCGTCGTCGTCCCACGCGTCGCTCAACGTCGTCGAGCACCCTCTCGCGCGCCGCGACAGTCCGTCCGTCCTTCTTCCAACAGTCCGAACGAACGTCCGAACGTCCGCGCGGTCTGGCGGTCCAACGCTCGCGAGTCCGCAGCGCAGAGCGCGAGTGTGGTCGTTGGAGCTCTGGGCTGGGGACGGACTCTGGGCCGCGAGCGAGGAGGAGGCGCGATGTTTTCCTCCTTCACCATGGGACCGAGCGCGGAGACGTACGAGATGGAGCTCACGTACGAGGCGCACGCGACGATGGAGGCGGAGAGCGTCGAGGAGCGCGCGACAAAGGTGACGTTCGACTCGAAGGAGGATCCCGAGGAGGTGATCGATGCGTTGATGAAACAGCGACAAGATCTGCCGTATGAGACCGGATACGACTACGTGGTGGTGCGAACGCTTTGTTCGGCGTCGAGTGTGGCAGTGCAGCTGAGCGTGGAGAAGTTCCAGCCCAAGCCGGTGGCGTTGAAAGTCAGTTTGAGCGGAAAGATGACGACGAGCGCGTCCCACGCGGGTTTGGCAAAGGTACTGAAACAATGTCAGCTCGGATGCTTGCGTCGTTTGTCGGTGCACGACGGTTTATTTGCCGTCGTTTCTGGGTTAAGAGATCGATGGAACTCCATTCGTTCGTTGGATGCGTCCAACAACGCGCTGGAAACGTTACCAAAAGGCGTGTTCGCCAACTTCCCTCACCTCGAGGTTCTTCGGTTGGACAGGAACAGACTGACGACTCTGCCCAATTTGAACTCGTTCACGCTTTTGAAAGAGTTACACGTGAATGATAACGCACTCACGGCGCTTCCGATCGACTTGGTGGAGGATTTAGATTTGGAAGTCCTCTCGCTCGAATTCAACCGTCTCAACAAATTGCACGTCAAGTTGAAGGATTTGTCCAAGCTTCGCGCTTTATGCTTGCTCGAAAATCCGATCGAAACGCTCCCGCGGCTGAATAAGAGTGGAAACCAGCGCTGTTTATCCCTTGCGAACGTGAAAGTATGGAAGGATGAAGTCACCGGGGACGTCGACATCGAGGTGCAAGAGACTGGCTCGTCGTACTTCTCCAGCATCGTCGGTGGAAAGGCTCAGAAGGACAAAGCCTACACCGCCTTTCTCAACTTGATTTTCCACAGTAGTGAATGTCAAAACTCCTTATTGGTGGCAGCCGTGAAGGCGATCGCGTCGAAGAGTCGCGAAAATTGCGAAGCAATAGTAAATACAGAGGGTGCGTCCTGACCCGCCCGCCACGAGCGCTCGCTGGCAAACAGACTGACACGCGTGTTGTTCACTTTGAACAGGGGCACTGAACCATCTCATAAATATTGTCTACTCGTCGAATAATTCATTGATGCGAGAAGCCGCCCAGACGTTGGGACACATATGTGGTGTCGCGAGCTTGGCGCGGACGCTGCTGGAACTTCAAGTGGAAAATACAGTGATGAAATTAATTCAGGTGCGTTTTTCAATTAATTCATTGCGAACTCGCTCGCGTGATTTTCGATCTGGCCGTAACTGGAAAAATTATTTCATTAATTTTTGTCATCACAGGACACGAACGAGCATCGAAATAGATGTGGTTTGATTATTTTGAACGGTCTCGTCGGATCATCGCACGATGTGGCAAGGGTAAGTTATTTCTGGTTACACAGAGATGTTGAATGTACTAAAACGTTGCGATCATAGTCGTGCTATTCAGATGAACTCATCGAGCGATTGACAGCTTTTGTGGCGGTGCGTTGATTGATCACTTGTGTTGGTGATGTTTCACGTAACTAATTAATTAATTAATTGTAGGCGGTTGACGAGCATATGCGTCTGTTATCACTTAGAATTCTAGGCAAACTTGCATTCGAACAAGCCAATCGACGTGCTATGCTCAAATTACAGAGTTTACACTCGATATTAGTCTTGTTTGCGCTCAGACCAGAATTAAAAGCCGCGAGCGCTGCAGCGAAAAAAGAGTCTATACGTGTGTTGGCCATCTTAGGTGAAAACGAACTCGTCAGGCAGGCAACTGGTAGACCGTCGATCACCGGACGAGGTATTCGTATTTTGGCGCTAGATGGTGGTGGCATTCGAGGTCGTGCGACGCTCAAGTTACTGGAGAGAATTGAGGTGAGAATTATTTACATTTATTTATTTCGGGCTCCAATTAATATTTTTCATCTTTGCACATACACAGGCTGGAACTGGGCGCCCCATTCACGAGTCTTTTGACTTGGTCTGCGGTACATCTACTGGCGCCGTATTGGTACGTAATGTCGACTGCAACGCGGGTTCAAAAATAATTGTACCCCCGTCGAGATAATTAAAATAATTTATTGACCGTTGTCTTGTCGCATCACCAGGCCACTGCTGCGTGCATTAAAAAGCACTCGTTAAAGTACTGCGATGAAATTTACTTGAAATTAGGTCGCAAGATCTTTAGTCAAACGACACACGAAGAAGAAACGGCTGGAGCCAACTCTTGGCTCGGTAGTGTGGGTTCCATCTACACGACGGGCAAGCAGCAACTCTTGGCAACGACGCTCTACAGCAGCAAGCACGACACCTCTACCTTCGAGACGCTCGTTAGACAAGAGTGCAAGTTGGGAGAGGAAGATCCGACTTGGATTGATACAGCTTCCCTCGGTGGGCCGAAAGTTTGCTGTGTTTCCACACAAACAAGTCAAACACCAGCCATGCCGTATTTGTTCAGGAACTATGCATTTCCCGCTTCAAGCACAAGTGAACACTCTCAACCTGGAAGCTGTGAACATTTACTGTGGCAAGGCGTGTGCGCATCAGCTGCTGCGCCATATTACTTGTACGTCGACGCGTTCGCAATCGATTCGGAGCGATGGGTCGATGGGGCCATGACTTGCAACAATCCGGCCATGATGGGTGTCCAAGAAGCGAGGCGACTTTGGCCTGACAAGAACATTGAGTGCGTTGTGTCTCTTGGAAGCGGTCATTTCACTCCTCAAGAACGTGAACCGCCTATTTCTCTCGTTGCTTTGGCTAAAGATGTGTTGTTTGATAGCGCGTGCAATACAGAACGCGTCCATGAAAGTTTGGAAACACTTTTACCGCTCATTCCAGGAGCAAAGTATTTCAGATTCAACCCAGTGGATCTGCGCTGCAAGATAGAAGTAGATGAGACAGACATTGGGGCGCTTCAAGGACTGATCAACGCGACGACAGACTACATCGGTCGTGAAACTGAGAAATTTGATGAAGTTTGCCACTTGTTGAGAGATTCTGAAGAAATAGACGAAGTGACTGCCAAGCTGCTCGATACTGAGATACGCGGAGGAACGCGAAGTGTAATCGTCGTGCAGGCACCTCGCTACGAAGAAGAGCTCTCTCAATGTACATCTACGATAGAGAGCTTTTGCACATTGAGATCCATTCCAATCAAATGTATTGATTGTGCAGAAAGTAGCGGTAGCGAAGAGAAGAATGCAGCGAGCTGCCTGCAAGACGCCGTGAGCGGATCCCAAGCTGCTGTCATCCACTTCAATTGCCATGCCGATTCTGACGGATTGATACTCGCCTGGCAGAAAGATATGAATGCGATAGCTGAACCAAGCTCAATCGCAGAGCTATTCATGGAAAAATCAGACAGTAAATATTCTTCTATTGGAGAGCACTGCGAAACAGAGGCGCACATTGAAGTGCAGGGCATGTTACATACATTCTCTGGTAAGCACGTACAAGCGAATGCGAACGGTGAGCGCACCACTGCATACTTATTCGAAAGAATTGTACCACTCGATTATCTCGATGGGGCGAAAAGTCGTGAGTTATTCGGAGTATGGTGCGGCAAGATAATCGTGTGTCAAAGTTCACCGCCGCGTAGTCTCGTGATGGCATGGCTCGAAGCTGGAGCAAAGTGCGTCGTAGCGCCCTGCAGAGACAATGGCCCTGTCGGGGTGCAAAGTGAACAAAGAGAATTTATGGCGGCATTTTATCACGCACTTTTCGTCGTAGGTGCGGATGCAACCGCAGCGATGAGCGCTGCTGCCATAGTTCAGCCCGCGTGCGCGTACTACAGATGTCACGTGCTCGTTGAGGGCGAGATGATCGTCCTCGGGCCGGATGAAGAATTTGACTTTCCCTTGGATGCGAGCGTGGAATAAAATTTGACTTTGACTTTCCGTTAGACGCGAGCGTGGAATAAAATGTATTTTTATACGTTAATCGCATTAGTCTAGAATTACAGCGTAGCTATGGACATGTATGGCTTTAGTTGTTTTCTACTTCGACATCCATCAACTGTTGCGCGTGTTTCTTCAACTGTTTCTCATCAATGACAGCCACGCTTTCGACCCAGCCAGCGTATTGAAGTAACTGATACGTCAATACTTTCCCGGCATCTTGAATGAACGCCCAAACGATCACATACAGCCAGCAGCATCCAGACATTTGCCAAGAAATCCCAACCATTCCGTTCCCGAACGGCCAGTACACGGCCAAGAGAGTGGAAGCGCCCGTCGCGATCAGGAATGCCCCGACAAGGACGACGCTCGGCGCCCGAGACCAAAACCAACCTTTGGTTCGCGAATTAAATACCGAAAAGTAGTCGGACAGACTAATTTTCAAGTAAATGAGCGTTTGGATTTCTCCATACGACATTTCTGGAAGCCCGAGTTGGGCCCAAATTCCAGTCGGATCATGGGACGCCAGCACAGAACTAAGCAGAATGACGGAGGATGCCAAGGCTGTCAATCCGACAGCAGAAGAAACTACGTAGAGAATATTCAGATCCCACTTCTCTGGTTGCATTGAAGCATGAACGTTGTCGTAGGCCACCGATATAATGGTTCCGTCGTTCAAGATGGTGATGGTGACAAGAGCGATAACCGGAATGGCGAAGTGCTGCGGCCACGCATCATTGTACTGACTAGGATGGTAAAACACACATGAGATGAAAAAGAAAAACAATAACTGTTCCGTGCAGGCCACGCGATAGATCACAAAGTTTTTCATCCTTTGGAAAATCTTTCGGCTGGTAACAATTGCGGTGACAATTGTCGACAAGCCAGGCTCAGTGAGGACAATATCCGCGGCAGCTTGAGCTGCACTCGTCGCACCCTGCACCGCAATTCCAACATCTGCGCGCTTTAGCGCCGGTGCATCATTCACACCATCTCCCGTCATACCAACGAGCATACCTTGCTGTCTCAATGCTTCGACAATGAGGTATTTGTGCTCTGGGAAAACTTGCGCAAACCCATCAGCTTTTCTACACAATTCTCCATAATCTCGTCCCAGTGTAGTAGCCTTTTCAAGTTCTTCGGCTTTCATGAGAGGTAACTTCTCAGTACCGAGAACATTATTCCCCATGCCAAGAGTTTTACAAGTTTCAACGGCAATGGCACGATGGTCACCGGTGATCATCTTTACGCTGACGCCGAAATCCTTGGCACAGTCAATAGTATGCTTAGTATCCGGGCGCGGAGGATCGAGGAACGTCAAGATACCAATGAATTCAAAGTCGTTGCTGTTGTCTTTCGTTCTCGCCACGGCAAGTGAACGAATACCACGATGAGCCAATTCAAGCACATGTTGCTCCACCTCTTTACCTATGGTCGACTTGTTTGAGCTCAATTCCAACACAACGTGCGGAGCCCCCTTAGTTACCTTGAAAACATTTCCATTCTTTTCTTTGATTGTGCTTTCCGTACGCTTGATGGATGGATCGAATGGCATGTGATCTGTCTGTTCATAATCGTTCAAAGCGTCAATGTTGACGGCATTCAACACCAACGTGTCGAGCGCATCCTTTGGTGGTTCCCACCACTTGGCAGCTAAAGCTGCGAGCTTGAGCACCTCATCTCGAGACATTCCAGGAACGAAGATTGGCAGATCTTTTTGAAGAACCATTTTGTTCAAAGTCAAGGTTCCAGTCTTGTCTGAACATAAAATGGTCATGCCAGCCAACTCTTCGACAGACGACAAACGAGCCACAATAGCCTTTTCTGCCGCCAGTTCGTGACATCCCAAGGCTAACGTGGTGGTGCATACCACTCGCAATGCGATGGGAATAGAGGCCACCAGAAGCACGACGTTGAACGCTAAGACTTCCCAGAAATCAACCCCAATGGAGAGTAAATAAATGAAAACTAGTGTGCAGACAAAGAAACCGACGGCAACAAGAATGTATGTAATCTCTCTGAGCACCTTTTCGAAGTGTCCCAACTCGTCTACACCTTGCACCAAATCCGCAGTCTTCCCGAAAAAGGTCTGACTACCCGTGGCCGTGACGGTCGCTTCAATTTCCCCTCGTGTCACGGTCGAGCCCATCTTCGCCTCAGCGCCCGGAAACATCGCAACCGGCAACGATTCCCCAGTGAGGGCGGACTGATCGACCTGAATGGGCTTCCCCTCTCTAATAGTGCAATCGGCCGGGATCGCGCCTCCCGCGCCGAGCACCACAACGTCACCCGGCACAAGCTTGGTGGCATTGATCACGTACACTCGACCCTCTCGCTTCACCGTCGCCTCTGGTTTCAAGGACTCCCGCAGCGCCGCGATCGCGTCGCCGGCTTTCATTTCCTCGATGAACCCGACGAGAACGTTTAATAACTGTAAGACTACGAGGACGATCACATCGACGAGACCGTCCATCGACTGGTGGATGTACGTCTCCAAGGACTCAATGAGGATGGCTGCCCAGATCATCATCGGCATCGGTTGCACGAACTCCAGCGCGAGCTTCAACCAAATGTTATCCTCCTTCACCTTTAACTGGTTCGGTCCGAAGAGTTCGAGTCGTCGCGCCGCCTCATCCTCGTTGAGGCCGTCGTCTCCCGTGTTGATCAAAGTCTCCTTCTCCACGCCCATGTAGAAGCGCGTATCATCCGTCGACTCCGTGCCGTACGCCGAGCTGTCCTCCTTCCCGCGTCCGAGGAGCGGGGCGGTACCGGGATTACTCTCTCCCTCGTCATCGCTCGTTCGCCCCATCGCGAGCGCCGCGCCGACGCGCGGACGACTGCCGACTGCCGTGGTGGGTGCGATGGTGTTGCGCGTTCGAGGGCGCTTTCATGTTCACGCATTGCTATTTGTCCGTGTGTAAAGTATGAGACATTTTACCGTATTCGAGTACTTTTTTATGCGAGGCGTGCGTCGCGGGAACGGACGCATGAGATTTCAACACCATCGGTGCGGCACTTCGAGTCGATCTTCGTCATGGACATCGACGAAGAGGGGATCGGACTCATCCGGGGAGGCGAGGGAGGAGATACGTCATCCTCCAGAGCCGGTGGGGAGTCGTCCGCGCGTTGGCGCGCGACCAAGCTCGTGTTGGGTGTGATCGCTGTCCTCGCAGCGGTGGCCTTGGGCGGACACGGTCAAGGCGACGGCACGTCCGCGTCGAGGTTCGGGTTCGATGGCTTGGCGAGATTAGGTGGAGGCATCGCGAACACGAACACTAGCTCGGCGGATTGGACGAAGGAGGAATTCGATTGGCGCGTGGTAAGTTTCGTGAGCGAGGACTACGAGGACATTGCGAGGCGCTGGTACCACCGTTTGAGTAATCTGGGGTATCGTTCACATTATCTCGTGGCGTTGGATGATCAAGTGTACGGTAAATTACTTAAAGCGAAACTCCGAGTCCTGCGCGCGAGTGGGTTCACGCTTGAAAAGGGTGCGGATCTGTCAGAATTTTGGAGATACCGCTTGAAGTATTTGACGGAGGAAATCGAACGCGGACAAAACGTGTTGTTGTCTGATTTAGATATCGTGTTCGCCCATCACTACGAACCGAACGTGATCTTTAGCAAGGCGGGAGATGAAGAGGTGGATATTTATCACTCCCTCGGAGCGGGATGGCCTCGCTCTGCGAAGCAAAGATGGGGCTTCTCCATCTGCATGGGGTTCTCTGCTTTCCGAGCGACGTCGGCGACGCAACAAGTTCTCGAAACGGCGCTCAAGGTGTGCAACCATCAGAAGAATTGTGACGATCAAGTGGTCATCAACGAACTCTACATGAACTACTTGCAAATGTCGTGGACGACGAACTTAGAGCACGGTGAGCGCAAGGGGATCTCGCGTAGTACGATGATACCGCTCGTCGTGAAGACGCTCTCCAATCTCGTCCCTCGAGTCGACATGGACCAGTTGAAACCCATCGTGCCAGATTCAAAGCAAGTGCAGTGTTTTGGACACGTTCATCACAAAGACGGCGGCCATTGGGCCGTTGCGCCCATCATCGAGAAAGACGGCGCAGCGAAGGTTGCGGCGTGGAAGAGGTTTCACGACGAGTGCTTCCCGACGTCTACGGCCGCTCTGGGCGCACAATGGTCTCACTAATTCGTGTATGAGTTCTACTGTAGTAAATTAATGTAGTGAATTAGGAACGTTTAGCCGTTCAATGCCCGGATCTTTCGACCTTAACATCGAATATCAAATATCCTACAGTTGTGACCTACCTTTTCCCTTCGAGACACCACGGACTGCACTCACCGCCGGGGCGATCCCCGCGCGAGGAGCTCATCCGCGCGCGTGATGTTGGCCATCGCTCAGCGACGCGGTGCGCGCGCGGTTCGAAGCACTCAATCGCTGTGGCACGTCGTCGCGCGCGACGACGATGTGTTCGAGGCCGGGGGTATGACGAGTCACGCGTCCGCTGAGAAGAAGCGCTCGTTCGGGGCTCAGGCGCGCGCGGCGAGCGCTTATTACGGTGGCGGTGGCCAAGTAGGTTTCGTCCGTTCTCCGTCTTGGTTACCCTTTGCGGCGAGTGGGTACGCGAGGGGGATGCAAAAGTCACACCTGGCGTTGGCTTCGCAGCGAAGAAGTTTGTTCGGTTTTGGGAAGAAGAAAGGGGGTGACGTGGTAGCAGATACAACCATCGAGAGCGCGGCATCGGAGACGCTGGCGAACACAGGGGATATCGCCCCGGCGTTGGGATCACTCGCGAGCGAAGTGGTACCGGTGGCGTCTCAGAGTTGGCCAACGACAGCTGCTCTGATGTACGCGATGGAGTATTTTCATGTTGCTCAAGGTTACGAGTGGTGGTTGGCCATCGTCGGCGCGACGATATTTATGAGAACGGTGACGTTTCCTTTGGTGGTCATGCAGATGAGAAACACGGCTAAGATGCAGCTGTGTAAGCCAGAGCTCGAGGCGCTGCAAGCAAAACTGAAAGCAAACCCTCAACAAGATCCGGAGCTGGCCAGTGCTTATTATAAAGAGATGCAGAAGGTGTGGAAGAAGTACGATGTCAATCCAGTGAAAAGCTTTGCGCCCGTGCTCATCAACGCACCAGTTTTTATCTCGTTTTACTTTGCCATCTCGAAGATGGCGGCGGGAGTTCCATCCTTCCAAAGCGGTGGGCCCGCAATGTATCCAGATTTGTCGATAGCTGACCCCACCTATTCCCTGCCCATCTTATCTTCTTTGACATTTTTAGCATCAGTTGAGCTTGGTGCTGTGGAAGGCGTACAAACGTCCCAAAGCATGCAGATGAAATGGTTTCTTCGCGCTCTAGCTGTGGCCATGGTTCCACTCACCTCGAGTTTCCCTCAAGGCGTGTTCGTCTACTGGATCACATCAAACGTGTTTTCCGGCTTTCAGACGACGATAACGCGAACAAAAGCGTTCAAATCCACCATGGGCATTCCGGACGTCTCTGCCGTCGCCAATGCGCCGACCGAAGCGGCCCTCGGCCGAGTGCAACTCGATCGCTTCCAGAAAAAATACGGCACCTCGCCGACGTTACACAAGCGACCACCGACGAAGAAACCGCGCAAAAAGTGATTCAATCGCCACCCCACACACTAGCTCGATTCTCAATAGACCAGCCCACATCTAGATTCCTCATCGCGGCGCGACCACCGCCCCTCTCGGCCCTCGCGCGCGCGTCTCCTTTCCTGCAAATGTGACATCTATATTCACCGTCTATGACTCAACAAAGAGGGACTGTGAGGGTTTAGTCATCTCCCAGTCCCACCCCCCTCGCCTCGTCGTCGATGTTTGTTTCGTGTCCTTCGACCCTCGAGCGTGGCGAGACGCCGTTCGCCCGCGCGTCGAACGGAGTCGTGGACGATGGCGTCGATCGCAACGACGGTCGCGATGATGACGACGAGGTCGGTGACGTCCTCGATCGGGAACGGTCGGCGAGGACGACTCGCGGGGAGCGGTCGTTCGCGACCGGCTCCGTTCAACGGATACGGTAACGAACGGATGGGGCGACTCGCGCGCGACGCGATGCACGCGTGCGCGGGTGTGATGCGGGACGATGGTCGCGAAGACGTGCGTTCGCGCGTCGGGGATTTTACCGGGATCGGTGCGCGCCCGACGGCGCGTCGAGCGCTCGTGAGAGATCCGAGAGCCAGTGGGTCGAGAATCCTAGGCAACGTCGTCCCGGGGAAAGGCGATGACGAGCGGGCTTGGTGGAGAGATCCGCGGGTTCAGGCTGCTGCGGGTGGTGCGTCTTCTGGAGACGTGGACGGAAGCGAAGATTCGGAGAGTCAGGACGAAGAAGACGCCGGTAAGAAGAACGCGTTGACGAGCTTATTGTTTGGATTTGTAAACCGTTTGACGAAGCCCCTGCAAGATTTCGGTTTCGGTCGGACGCGATTGTGGGAAGGTGGCGTGGGTTTATTTATGATTACTGGTGTTGCGCTCTCTTTCGTGATTTGGGGCTGGATCCAAGGTTTGCTCAACTTTGCCCGAAAGAATTCGTACCAAGCGTTTATCGAGTTCCCTGTGGCGTGCGGCATTCAAGTCGGTACGAATGTGCGCATTCGCGGAGTCAAGGCTGGATCTGTGTTAAGCGTGCAACCAAGCCTTGAAAAGGTCGAGGTTCTCGTGGAGATGGACGATAAGAATGTGCCCATCCCGCGCAACTCCCTCATCGAGGCTAACCAGAGTGGTTTGATTGCGGAGACCATCATAGACATCACTCCGGCCATTCCCATCCCGGTCGCGCAATGGGGACCCTTAGACTCCGGGTGCGAAGGAGAAGGTTTGATTGTCTGCGATCGTGGCAAGATTAAGGGTCACCCTGGCGTGAGTATGGACGAACTCGTCGGTATCTGTACCAAGCTTGCCCGAGAAATGGAAAGACAAGACGGCATGCACAAGATGTTTGACACGACCGAAACGGCTCAACGATTGATGACGACGTTGCAGCCATTACTTCGCGAAGCCGCGCAGATCGCTCAAGAGCTTCGTCCGATGATGCAAGGCGTGAACGAGCAAGGCACACTAGACACGCTCGAGTCCCTCGCTGGTCAAACTTCGGCCACCGTCGCTGATATCAGAAAGCTCAAGGATGCCATCTTGACGGAAGAGAACCAAGAGCTTCTGCGTCAATCAATTTCAACGCTCACCAAGACGTTGCAGCACATCGAAAAGGTGAGTGGAGATATCAGTAGTGTTTCCGGCGATCCGAGTACGAGAGCCAACTTGCGCCACCTCATTCAGAGCCTCTCAAGGTTGGTCGATGCTTAGAATACATCTTGTAATAATGCTACAAAGCTTCTAGAAATCTCAGCGCATATCATCTATCTATCTACTCTACGCGGTTGAACTACTCCCCTCGGGATACTCGTACAAACGTATTCCCGTGGTCTGTACGTCCGCCCTGGCCGATTTCAAACCATCGGAAAAATCCCGGGTGCCCTCATCCAGTGATTCTAAGTGCGCAGCCTTCAGTGCACGAACGGTGGTCGTTTTGGTGAAATATTCTTCGCTCTTTTGTATCTTATCAGACCATGTCGCCGATCCACTCACTTGTCCCGCGAAGATGCTGAGAGACCGCGCGGCGCCCTTCAACTGTCCGTACTCGAAGCCCACGCGTCCTCCCGCGAGGAATCCCTCGTTGAATCCCTCCTGAATCGTATCCGATTTTCCTTCTTCTAATCCTTCGAGATACCCCGCGTTGTAATGCTGCGTCGCGCGCGAGCGAAGGCGTCAGTCTTCACTTTTTCGTTCGACCCGGCGGCGTGGTCGCCTTTGAGAAGACGCGGCGAGCGACGACGGCGACATACCTTTCGCCGCTCGGCGTCCGCATCGGACACGTGAGTCGCGTCGTGGTCTCTTCCTCCCTCTGCGCGCCGATCTCCGTCGCCGTCGGAATCCGATTCGGCCCACGCGTCCACGCACGGCATGGCGCCGACGGTCGAGTTGTGACGAGGCCACGCGCGAGAGAGCGCAAAGTTTTCGTTTGCGCGATCGGTCGCGGTGACGCGCTCCGAGCCGAAGAGTCGCGAAAGTGTACGCAAAAAATGTGTTCTTCTACTATACGCGCTTTACACCAATAAGGGAGAATCTAATACGGCGTATCCAGCGGCGACGCCGCCTTCGTCGGAACTCGCCGCCTTCGTTCGAAGCAAATGTCCGCCGTGCTTGTTCATCACTATCTCGTCTCCGACTCTGAGATAGCTCCCGAAGATTCCTAATTCTGACAGGGTCTCGATCTCGAGGACTTTTCCTGCTCGAACGGTGAGGGTTTGGTGCGACGGCGGAAGGATGCGTTGCATGAGAATGAACGCGCCGAGGTCGCCGCCTTGTTCCAGTCGCTCGCGTAATTCTTCCGAGTACAAGTTATTCCCACCTCCCTCGCGCTGAGGCTTCAAAACGTAACCCGCTGGATTCGCTAAACCGAGCTTGACCGCTTCGGTGCCCTCGTCACCATCTAATGAATACAAACCCGCGAAGACCCGACGCATATCCGCCGCCTTTTCCGGCATGAATTTTTCGAGCACGCCCGCCTCGGCGAGTTTTTGTTGGATTTTCTTCGATCCAGCCAGGTGCATGGCGACCGATGGACTCTTCAGCGCGTCGGATTTTTCAATCAAAAGACGAGCGTCCCACTCTCCTTGCGTCGGATAATCCGTCGGCGTGTATCCAGCTCGAAAGTACACGAGACCGATGTCGTCGCCACGAAACGTGAGCGTTCCGTCCCGAAGAGCGCCCTCGGCGTTCACCTCCGCCAACGTCGCCCTGACGCTGTGAACGCCATACCTTTCAAACATGTACTGCGCGATGTGACGTTGGTCAAACATATTTCGCTCCTGCGGCTGCACGACCATCATGATCTTCCCTTTACTCCCCATCACTTTCCATCCCGCGGCGAGCGTGTCGCCGGCGCACGCCAACGCGTCGTTCTCTGGAATCGCGCTCAAATCGGGAACCTCGTCGTTGTTCGCCGACCATTTGGCCAGATGTCGGTGCATGTCGCTCACTTTCGATCCGAGCGCCATGAAAGACGTGCTCACCGTGTTCACCTCCACCTGTAAAGGCAAACCGCTCGGCGCGTCGAGCATGTAATCGCTTCGCAACACGCCCACCTCCGCGCCCACCCGTCCCTCTTGTCCACCGCTCTCCTCGTACACCCTCCACAGCGCCGCCGTGAAATCATCATTCTTAATCGCTCCCCTGAGCGTCTCTCTCAAGAATTCATCGTCTCTCGACACTCTATCGTACAGTTCCGCGAAACCCGGGGACGTCTCCCTCGCGAGCTCGTACGCGTCTCTCGGAAACGGCGTCGGTCCGCACGATACCGGCGCGTGCGTGAACGTCCCAGCGACATCTCCACCGATCATCAACCCACTCTCCACCGCGTACGCCACCGTCTCCACCGCCAGCGCCCTCGAACGCGCGTCCACCGCCCCGTCCCCGTCCCCGTCCCCGTCCTCGCGCACCAACCCGCGATCCCCCGCCATCGCCGCGTCTCGCCGCGTCGTTCCCCGAGTCATCGACGACGTCGTCGAGGACGATCGCCGACACCCTCCCCGTCGCCCTCCCGTCCTCTCGATCCCACGCGACGTCCGCGCGGGACTCGCCCACATCGACCGACCGACCGACCGACCGACCGTCGCCGCGCGTCCGTCGCGCCTCCCCCCGTCGCCCGCCTCCACCGTCGCGCGCCCTCCTCCGCCGTCCTCCTCTCCCGCCTCTCGAGAACGCACCCTCCGCACCGCGCGCGTCACCGTCGTCCTCGCCACCTCGAGGCGCGCTCTCCCGTTCGTTTTCCCGCCAAACGCGTCGTCAGTGGGACGACTCGATGAGATGCGGATGCGGATGAAAGATGAAGATGCGAGAGAGGACGACGCGCGAAGGAACCGAACCGAACGAGCGATGAGTCTCGACGACGTGCCGATAAACGGACGAAGCGATCGAACGTGGGAGGCGTTGATCGCGCTGCACCTGGACGGGGACGGTGCCGATGGATTCGATGGATCGGATGGATTCGCGCGCGGGACGACGGGCGCGGAGAACGAGGAGGAGTCAACGAGGAGGCGACGAACGGTGACGCCGACGAAGAGTTTTTTGAAGAAGGGTTCGAGAGCGATGCGAACGTCGCCGTTGACGCCGAGATCGAGCGGGGGGACGCCGAGGGTGGAGCGCGCGCGAGCGAGGGTGGAGAGCGGACGACGGGCGGAGACGCCGCCGGCGACGCCGCCGCCGACGCGCGGGCGCGCGGGCGGGCGAAGACCGACGTCGGTGAGGGAAGAGAACGGCGCGAGGGAGGGGCGTGGGATCGGGTTATTCGATCAAGACGTTAACGTGCACGTGCGGGCGTCGACGGTGGAGACGTGGAGAGAACACAAGGCGAAGACGGCGAGGGAGACGCGCGCGTTTGAGGCGCTCGAGCGAGAGGCGGCGGCGACGCCGACGCGCGCGACGAGATCGGAGGCGCGCGCGGCGGTGAAGACGGATGATGAGGGCGCGGCGGCGCCTGTCGTTCGTGATTTTCTCTCATCGCCGACGGCGGAGGAGGAAGAGGCGCGCGCGGCGTTCGAGAGGGCCAAGGAACAGTTGGAGCGGGAACGCGGACGATTCGCCGAGGAACGCGCGACGTGGGAGGCGGGCAGAGTGGAGGCCGAGGAGGCGTTCAAGGCGGAGTGCGACGAGGTGAGACGTCAATTTAAGCGCGAGAAAGATGCGATGATGCGTCAAGCCGAGGCTCACTTAGCTTTACCGACGAGAGAGGAGCGCAACGAGGCAAAGTTTTTGCGGCAACAGCTCGAACGAAACGAAGAGGAATTCAAAGCCGAGCGCCACCGAGCCAAACTCACAGTGGACAGACTCAGGCAGCAAATCGTCGATCTCAACCAAGAGATTTCAGAGTTACGCCTGGAGAAGAGAATGCTGGAAGAAAAGTGCGAGGTGGCCGATCGATTGCGAGCCAAGGCGTCCGCTGCGGCGACGCCGCCGAGACGCGCCGAAACCGTCGACGTCGGTTCGCCCGCGAGCGTCCAACGCGCGCCGACGGCGTCCACGCCGTCGACACGGTCTCGCTTCAACGACCACTCTGACCACCACCAACCAACCTTGATCGCGCCGAGAACGCTGAGCATCCACGACCCCGTGCCGAGCGTCAGCGACAAATCTCGCCTCTTCGACGCCGTCGGCGCGATTCGCGAGTTTTCCCACGAAGACGGCAGAATCGAACGCGTCTTCGCCGACGGCGCGCGCGTCGTCACCTTCACCAACGGCACCGTCAAAGAGATCGCTCGCGACGACACCACCACCGTTTACTTCACCAACGGCGACGTCAAGAGAGCGCACAACGACGGCATCGTCGAGTATTACTACCGAGACGTCGACACCTGGCACACCACCCACCCGTCGGGCGTCGAGCTCTACCACTTCGCCCACACCGACCAAGTCGAGCTTCACGCCGCCGGTGAGGAACCCAAGGAGAAACACATCTTATTTCCCGACGGCACCCTTCGCGTCATCCACGCGGACGGGCGCGAGGAGGACATTCCCGCCGTCGATAGATTGTAGCGCGCGTGTAAAAGCGAACCTTCCGCTTCGTCGCCGTCGCCGCGTTGACTCGCGTTGACTCTGACTCGATCGATCGATCGATCGATCTGCACTCGCGCGGTGAACGCGCGCGCCCGCAGTCGACGACGCGCGAAGACGCGAATCGACGCGAGGACGAGGACATGAGTGGAAGTTCGCTCGATCTCAGGACGGCGTCCCTGGAGCAACTCAAGGTGCGCGCGCGACGACCGGGCTCGAGATGATGGAGATGATGGAGATGATGGAGATGATGAGAGACGACGACGACGACGACGAGACGAGGACTGACGATGAGTGTGAACGCGCGCGCGATGGAAACGATAGATTGCCGATGAACAGTTGCGAGAGGAGGTGACGTCGTACTCGGAATCGTTGCAAATGCTCGCGAAAGCGGTGGGAAGGTATCACGCCTCGGGCACCGCCATCGAGACGCTGAGCAAGGAGGAGACGGGGAAGGAGATGCTCGTGCCGCTCACGGAGTCGCTCTACGTCCCGGGGAAGATTCAAACGACGGATAAGGTTTTATTAGACGTCGGTACGGGGTATTTCATCGAGTACGAGACGGAAAAAGGGATCGATCTCTGCAAGAGAAAGGTTAACTTTGTTCGCGAAAACATGGACAAGCTCATGGAACTCGTCGCCAAGAAGAGGAAACAATTACTCTTGGTGCAAGATTTCTTGAGAGTGCGGAGTCAAGAGGCTGCGCAAGCGCAAGCCAAGGAAGGCGATGTCGGTGGGAGCGCGAAATAACTAGTAGCTAATTTACGTAGTACAATGAAATAGGATTTTTCCGTAGCACAAGCGCGCGCGTTTAAACGTCGGCGTCTCTCTCTCTCTTGCGCGGCGATGGATGCGAGAATTTCCGATGACGGACCCTCAGGAGCCATCTTAAAGTGCGCTAAAAACTCTGTGTTACCCTCTTTCGCGCCCTTGATGGGTGATTCCGTGTGATCGATGTACTCAAAGCCGTACAACTTGGCGCCTTCGATGACGTTTGCGATCACCTCCTTGTGCACGCTCTTGTCCCTGACGACACCTTTCGAGCCGATTTGGTTTCGTCTCGCCTCAAACTGCGGCTTGATGAGCACCATCATCGTCCCTCCGGGCTTGAGGAGTCTGCATATCGCCGGTAATACCTTCAAGACGGAGATGAAGGATAAATCGAGCGTCACGATGTCGACGACGTCGGGAAGTTCCGTGACGTAGCGTAAATTCGTCCGCTCCATGATCACCACTCGCTCGTCCTGTCGAATCTTTTCAGCCACTTGCCCGTACCCAACATCGACACCGTACACCTTCACCGCTCCGCTCTGAAGCAAACAATCCGTGAACCCACCCGTGCTCAGACCGGAATCGAGCGCCACCGCCCCCGCGACGTCGACGCCGAAATGACTCAGCGCCTTTTCCAATTTCAATCCCGCTCGACACACAAACTTGGGCTGCTCCGCGATCACCTCGATCTTCACGCTCGGCTTTAATTTCGTCCCAGCCTTGGTCACCGGCTGTCCGTCCACCAACACCTTCCCCTGCGCGATCCAACTCTGCGCCACGTTTCTCGACAGCTCGGGATGTCTCGCCACGGTGAGCTCGTCCAAGCGCTGTTTCGTCCCCGTCACCGGCGCTTTCGGTCGTCCTCCTCCCCCCTCCCCCGACTCGGACGACTCACCCCTCACCGCCTCGACCGAACGCCATCGTCTCTCCCCCGCCTCTCGCGTCACACACGTCCCCACCGCGCCTCGACGCCACCGTCCCGCCGCGCGCGGCGCTCGCGCCAATCCACCCACCCTCATCGCGTCCCGCACCGCGCGCGCGAGCATGAGAGCCGACGACGAGCGCGAGGAACGGTGGGGAGAACGAACGCACACCGCGTTTCCGCGTCTCCTCGGCACCGCCTCGTCCGCCTCGACGAATGAGGACGCGCGCCCATTCGTCGATTCGTCCCCAAAAAAGTGCACCGAGCGCGCGAGGAAACCCTCGCGAATTGCATTGGGATGAATGGGCGTCACAGCGCGGCGTCGTCGAGACGATGGCGACGACGCGAGTGATGACGACGACGACGACGACGACGGGAAGGTCGTCGTCGATGACCGGGGGAACCGCGCGGTGGGGACGAAGGGGACGGGCGACGATGACGCCGCCGCGAGGAACGGTGGGGAGCCGCCGCCGGGGTGACGGACACGTGCGACGGGTGGCGGAGGGGGAGAAGAGCGATCAGGAGCGGTTGAGAGAGGAGGAGGAGTACGCCAAGTTTATCGCGGACGCGAGGCGGTGGACGGCGTACGATCCGGAAGCGGTGGGGAACGAAAAGGCGTTGCCCCCGTGGGAGGAAGATTTGCGAGACGCGCTCCGCGAGGGACCGTGGCCGTGTTGGGATTCGAACATTCCGGAGAGCGATTTCGTGGACAAACCTCGGTTCATCTCGTTTGCGAAACCGCCGAAGAAGCACGATCCGTTCAAGGAGAGGATTCTGCGACATAAGGCTCAGGTGAAGGAGGAACAGAGGCAGGCGACGGCGAAGACGCGACGCGAGTTGAGCTCGCAGCGGTTCATGTCGATGAAAGACGACATACGATTGAAGGATAAGTTTGAAGACGATGAGTCGTCTTGGGATCACGAACAAATCATGGACTTGATCAACTTTCCGGATGAGATTCGACACAAGATGATGAGCATGAGCGTGGAAATTTACGACCCGCGATTTCCGTATGATTTTTCGGGCATGGGGGCGCCGCCGCTCTCGACGGAGGAATTTTTGGCATCCATCGGTCGCATGCAACCGGAAGGTGAATCGGATCTCGAACGCGTGGCGAAGATTGCGGAGAAGTACGGGTCCAAGGTGCCAGAACTCGTCGAGGAGGACCCCGCGGCTATTTTACAGAGCCGCTCCGACTATGAATTGGCCAACGCGACCGATATCGGCGACGACAACGTCGAAATTTCAAAGAATGAGATATCTGATCTCGTCGATAGCGACGACGAAGTTTAGATCTATGTAGCTACGCATGTCATGACATCTAGATTTTTCTAAAAATTCATTCACTTCGAAGCCGCCATGGCTTTACGACGCGCCTCCGCGTACGTCTTCGCGAGTTCGCCTTGGGGAGAGTAAAACACGGCGTCGACGATGGAGGATCCCTCTCTCGACCTCAACTCCACTTCCCAACCGGTTTCGTACTTGTCCAAGTCCGCGAACCGTTCCCGCCGACTCGCGTGTTCGTCTGGAAGCGCGCTGACGGGTCCGCGCGGTACTAAAATGTTAGCGTCCGTCGCGCTCAACGTCTCCAACTGCGTCGAACGCCTCTGTACCGGCGCCGCCACCGGTTTCGCCACCGGGCGTGAAATCTCTATCTTTGCTAAAGCCTCCTCCGCCTTCTCCATCGCCGTTTGTTTCGAGGCCGTCGCCTTCATCGTGTCCTCGTCGAACGTGCCCGAAGCCGCCTCCTCCGTGACGGCGAGCGTCACCACTTCCAACCGTCCCTTGCACTCCTTCGTGAGTTTGTCCAACGCGCGATACGTGGACGGATCCATGGTGAACGTCGCGCTCGCCTCGGTCGCGCTCAAATCACTGCTCTCGATAGTTCCGTTATTCTCTCGCACGAACGTCATCAAAGCGTCCTCTTTGGCGCTCGGCACGACGGCGGTGAACCGCATCTCGGCGCGTTTAATTGGAAAAATTGCCTGTAATTTCGGCAACGCCTCCAACGCCTGTTGTTTCACACTCCTCTTCGGATCGATCGAAAAATGCACGTCTCTCAGCGCGCTCTCGATCATTCCCGGCGGATACGGTCGATTCGTCCCCGGATTGACGCATTTCTCCACCAACGTCGTCACCGCGTCTCGAAACGCGTTTTCGCTCTCCGCCTTGCGTTCCTTTTCGCTCACCTGCAACTCACCCTTCTCCAGGATCACCTCGCATATCTTCGCCCGATCCGTCGTCCCGTACGCCTTCATCAACTCCTCGTCCTTGGCCACGATCCCTTTGCTCACGTTGGCGTACACCTCCGTCGATTGCAACACATTGTCCACATCCTTTTCGTGCCCGCGCCGGTAGCTCAGGACGGTGTTTTTATAACACGCGATCTCAAACCTCGCGCCGTGCGTGCGATGTCTCACCACGGCGACGTTGGTGAGTTTTTTAATCCCCACCGGCACGAACATGTCGAGTCGCGCTGTGTCGGCGCG
>MDSW01179020.1_pt1 | contig 20260 bp, 22 predicted proteins | sample 811171 | NCBI WGS metagenome assembly MDSW01 (sample SAMN05326641, study PRJNA326480) | marine metagenome | isolation source: seawater | place: Atlantic Ocean: North West | collected 2012 | reverse complement strand
TATCTCCCTCAATACCTATAATATCGTATGTTTCCGTTCCATCAAGCTTCAATTCTGACCGGTTAAGGCCGTCTTTAAACTGTAAAGGTAAAACTCCCATTCCCACCAAATTTGACCTATGAATTCTTTCAAAGCTTTCTACAATTACAGCTTTTACACCCAATAACCTTGTTCCCTTAGCTGCCCAGTCACGACTAGAACCAGTGCCATATTCTTTTCCACCTATTATTACGAGCTTTATACCCTCTCCCTGATAACGAATCGCTGCATCATAAACAGACAGCGATTCTCCTGAGGGCTGATGAATAGTAACCCCTCCTTCCGTTCCGGGAGCCATTTCATTCCTTATGCGTATATTTGCAAATGTGCCACGCATCATTACCTCGTGATTACCTCGCCTTGATCCAAAGGAATTAAAATCAACCGGTCGCACCTGGTGCATTTTGAGATAATCACCTGCTGGACCATCTTCTTTTATAGAGCCAGCTGGAGAGATATGATCTGTTGTTACGCTATCAGCCAGAATCATCAACGGGCGAGCTCCATGAATGTCCTCTATTACTCCCGGCTCTGGAGGCATGTCTTCAAAAAAACTTGGATGTCGTACATAAGTTGAACCATCATTCCATTTATAAGTAAGACCGGTAGCCACTTTTATATTTTGCCAACTTGGATCACCTAAAAACACGTTATCATAGCGATTGCGAAACATTTCAGGAGAAAGAACATTTTCAAGAATATCCGTGATTTCAGAATTTGAAGGCCAGATATCCTTTAGATATACATCTTTTCCATCATTGTCCTGACCTAAGGGGTCTTTAAACATATCTACATTTAGTGACCCAGCTATTGCATAAGCCACCACCAAAGGTGGGGATGCTAAATAGTTTAACTTCGTTAGCGGATGAACACGGCCTTCAAAATTTCTATTACCCGAAAGAACTGCACCAACACCTATATCACCCGAAATTATAGCATCATGGATATCTGGATCTAAAGGACCAGAATTTCCTATACATGAGGTACAGCCATAGCCCACTAAGTCAAATCCCAGCTCATCCAAAGGTTCTTGGAGGCCTGCTGCAATCAGATAATCAGTAACAACTTGACTGCCCGGCGCCAAAGAAGTCTTAACCCATGGTTTAGTAGTCAAACCTTTTTCCAGGGCCTTTTGAGCAACTAAACCAGCGGCAACAAGTACTGATGGATTTGAAGTATTCGTACAACTAGTAATTGCAGCAATTACCACGGCCCCAGGTTCTATAACAAAATTAGAGCCGGCGACTTTTGTTTTCTTACCAGCCCCCATGTCATTCAAAGCGAGACTAGCACTGGAAACCATACCTGACAGTGCAACCCGGTCTTGTGGTCGCTTTGGACCCGCAAGTGAAGGCTCAACTGTTGAAATATCAAGCTCCATAGTATCTGTATAAATTGGTTCTGGAGTATTTGCATCTCTCCACATACCTTGAGTTTTGGCGTAAGCCTCAACTAACGCTAAACGGCTTTCGGAGCGTCCTGTAAACCTCATATAACGCATGGTTTCAGTATCTATTGGAAAGATTCCGCATGTAGCTCCATACTCAGGTGCCATATTCGAGACCGTAGCGCGATCAGCTAGAGATAGGTGATCTAGCCCCCCCCCAAAAAATTCAACAAACTTTCCAACCACACCTTTTTGTCGCAACATTTGTGTAATAGTCAGTACAAGATCAGTCGCCGTCATGCCCTCTTTTAATGCACCAGTAAGTTTAAAGCCTATAACTTCAGGAACCAACATTGACACTGGTTGCCCAAGCATAGCAGCTTCGGCTTCTATTCCGCCTACACCCCAGCCAAGGACGCCCAGACCATTAACCATAGTAGTATGACTATCGGTACCAATTACTGTATCAGGGTAAGCTATTGATTGACCATCAAGCTCATCGGACCAAACAGTCTGAGCTAAGTATTCTAGGTTAACTTGATGGCAAATTCCCGTACCTGGTGGTACCACACGAAAATTATCAAATGCTGCCTGCCCCCAGCGTAAAAACTCGTATCGCTCTCCATTCCTTTCAAATTCAAGTTCTACATTCTTACTAAATGAATCCTGGCCCCCAAAGCTATCAACCATAACAGAGTGATCAATCACTAAATCTACAGGTGATAGCGGATTAATTATCCTCGGATCACTATTTAAATTTTGTACGGCTTCTCTCATGGCAGCCAAATCGACAACTGCAGGAACGCCAGTAAAATCTTGTAATAAAACACGCGCTGGACGATATGCAATTTCTCGGTTAGATTTACGCTCCTGCTGCCAATCTATAATAGCTTTTACATCATCAACCGAAACGGTTACCCCATCTTCATGTCGTAGCAAATTTTCAAGCAGCACTTTCAGTGAATAAGGCAACCTTGAAATATCGCCGAATTGTTTTGCTGCCTCATGAAGTGAAAAATAATCATACCTTCTGCCCTCGACATCTAAAGTACGACGCGTTTTCAAGCTATCTCGACCAATAGTAGACATCTAATATTTCCTTTTTAGTTGCCAAGTGAAGTTTTTATTAAATAAGTAAACAAGCGACATTAAGTTATGGCTCTTTATATGATAAAGGCAAACATTCGCCAAGCAGGGGTAATTAGAGACATACAAGAACGGATTATTTATAGTAATTTAAATTTCTTAATATATCTTATTTACTTTGATGGCCAGGATGAATCTAGGGGTCAACAGCAACAAAATATATGATATTGAATTATTTTATAAAATTATACCCCCTCGGAACTATTAATAACATCTGATAGGTTAACACCAAAGTCATCTATAGAAATGCCAAGTGAGAAAATATGGAAGGCCTGAAAGTTAAAAATATTAATTGTATGCGTGGTAATAATACTGTTTTCTCTGGTCTTAGCTTCAATATTTTACCCGGTAGAGTATTATTACTATCAGGCGAGAATGGCAGCGGCAAATCAAGTTTTTTGCGAATAGTCGCCGGTCTCCTAACTCCATCATCCGGGGTAGTTTTATGGAAAGATCGAGATATAAGTTTAGATATAGATGCCCATCATCGTCGAAGTATCTTTATTGGCCACGCCAACCCTTTAAAAAGTATAATGACTGTTAGAGAGAATCTTGAATTCTGGACCAAACTAAATAATATTAAAATTGATATAAACATATCACTTAAAAAATTTGACCTTAATAAACAAGCAGATTTACCAACACGTTATCTATCTGCAGGTCAGTGTCGAAGGCTTGTTTTAGCTAGATTGGCAATAAATAACCAACTGGTGCAACGCCCTCCTATTTGGATACTTGATGAACCAGCAGCTGGCGTAGACCCTAGTGCAACTAAAACCCTAGCTGATTTAGTTATAGAACATCTTAACAATTACGGCTTAGCTATTATTGCTAGCCATGGGGGAAATCTGGACGATGCTCTAGCTGTCTACGCGGACCGTTTAGAAATTGTGAGAGATCTATCATGAATGGGATAAGCCTCTTGATAATCCGTGATATAAAATTATCCTTTCGTAATGGCTCAGAGGCAATAATGTCTATTATCTTTTTTATTCTTGCTGGTATGCTATTTCAATTTGGTTTAGATCCTAATTCTAGAGTTTTAACTCAAATAGGAGGTGGAATTATCTGGGTCATTGCTCTTCTCGCAGCAATGTTGAGTTTAGGACGAATGTTTAATAACGATTATGAGGACGGAAGTTTAGAACAGTACTTTCTTGCGCCCATTCCTATAGTTTTTGTAGCTTTAGCTAAGGCTATATCTCATTGGTTAACAACTGGTATTTTTCTTGTAGTAGCAGCACCCCTGATTGCTTTATTTTATAACCTTCCAAATACAATATTAATGCCATTGGTAATATCAATGCTTCTTGGCACACCAACTTTAAGCCTCATAGGGTCTACCGGCGCTGCTTTAATACTAGGATCTCGGAATAGTAGTGTGTTGATACCACTTATTGTTCTGCCTTTATACATCCCGGTTTTAATCTTTGGATCTTTAGCAATTAATAGTGCAGTAGAAGGAGTAGAATATAATAATTTTTTAATGGTTCTAGCAGGCTTATTTTTAATAGCCCTTGCATTATCACCCTGGGCAACAGCAGCAGCATTGCGCCAGGCTATAGAATGAATTTCCAAAAACAAAAAGAAAGAACCTAGTGGTGTTAAATTTCTTTGCGAACCCCAACCGTTTTTCTCGTATCTCAGCTAAGGTAGTACCTTGGTTTGGTGGTGGAACAATAATCTTATTGATTATCGGTATTTATTTTTCTCTTTTTTCATCCCCACCCGATTATCAGCAGGGTAATGCAGTAAGAATAATGTATGTCCATGTTCCGGCTGCCTGGACTGCACTAGCTTGCTATGTATTTATAGCCATAATGAGCGCTATATCATTAATTTATAAACACCCTCTTGCTGATATAGCTTGCAGATCAGCTGCCCCATTAGGAGTTGGCTTTACCATTATAGTTCTTGCTACAGGTAGCTTATGGGGAAAGCCCACATGGGGAACCTGGTGGGTTTGGGATGCACGCCTAACATCTGTTCTAATATTATTATTTTTATATCTAGGACATATCTCACTTACACATGCTTTCGATTCCCAAGACCGTGGTGCCAAAGCAGCTGCTGTTCTAGCCTTAATTGGCTTTATAAACATACCTATCATTAAATTTTCAGTAGACTGGTGGAATACATTACACCAACCTGCAAGCATTGCTCGTCTAGACGGGCCTTCTATTGACACTTCTATGCTAGTTCCATTGCTATTAATGGCATTAGCATTTATTTTTTATTTTATAACTATGCTGCTTATTCGGATGCGAACAGAACTTGCCGTGCGCAAAACACATGCCTTAAAATATAAAATGGGACACTAAGCCTGGCAGAAATAATAGGTTTGCAAGCAATAATGAAATATTTTATTTGTATATTTACATTAATTTTTACTCTCTTTAGCTCAACGAACCAAAGCTTATCAGAAGGAAATAGCAAAAGAGGGGAAAGTATGTTCCAAGTACATTGTCAAGCCTGCCATACTACAAGTGAAGGGATTGGCTATAAGGTTGGGCCTAATTTATTTGGAGTGTTTGGGGCAAAAGCTGGACAAAGAGATTATAGTTTTGAGAGACACTATTCAAGGGCTTTAAAACAGTCAAAAATAATATGGAATGAAAAAAACCTGCATTATTTTCTTGAAAACCCCAAAGGTTTCCTTCCAGGAACAAAGATGCCCTTTGTCGGTTTTAGAAATAAAAAAGACCGTGACCATATAATCACCTATCTTAAAAAAATATCTCCTTAATGTTTTTAATTATAAAAAATAATCGGTATGTTTTTTATAAATTATGTAAAATATTATATTTTCGAAATTACTTTAATAAGAAACTAACACTTCCTATTTAAGAAGGGTGTTTGTAAATTAATTAATATTTTTGCTGCCAACCCTGCAGGAACTTATATATGAAAAATATAGTAACTTTCATTAACATGGACGGTTATGGGTTTTATTTATGGCCTGCCTTTAGTTTGACAATTTTAATATTACTTATAATGGCAACTATAGGTTTGATAAAATTAAAAGCCAGTGAGAAGGCATTAAATAAAGTTTCTGAAGGGAATAATAAAAAACGAAAAGAAAGTAAAAGTGAAACGCAAGCATAAAAGATTATTGCTAGTCTTAGTTTCTCTTGGGCTTTTAGGTTTGGGAACAGCAATCCTATTATCCGCAATCGAGGATAATTTAGTGTTTTTCTATACACCGTCTGAAATAGAAAATAAAAGTATAAAAAACGACCAAGTTTTTCGTATAGGGGGTGTAGTGGTCAATGGTACTATCAAACATAGTAATAGTTTTTCTTCTTTCAGTTTAACTGACTTTAGAAAAACAATTTCCGTAACCTTTAAAGGCGTTTTACCGGATTTATTCAGAGAAGGACAGGGAGTGATCGCTGAAGGCAGTTTGAAAGCAGATGGCACCTTTACAGCAACCCAAGTATTGGCAAAACATGATGAAACATACATGCCAAAAGAAGTGGCTGATAAACTTAAAAGCTCGGGGCTTTGGAAAGAAAAATTTAGTAAAAATGAATATTTTAATTAACCTATTAAAGATATACATCAATGATACCTGAAATTGGACTTTTTGTCCTTTTTTTAGCCCTTATAATAGCCGCAATTCAGGCTGTGGTTCCTATGGTGGGTGCAGTTCGTCAAGACGTATACTTAATGGCTTTAGGTAACAGACTTGCTATTATACAATTCTTTTTAGTAACCATTTCATTTACTAGCCTGATTTACGCATTTGTAATATCTGATTTTTCACTCCTTATAGTATATAATAATAGTCATTCGCTTAAACCCTTGCTTTATAAAATAAGCGGTGTCTGGGGTAATCATGAAGGATCAATGCTACTTTGGGTTTTGATCTTATCTATGTTCGGTGCGGCTCTAGCCATATGGGGTAAGAATATATCACCCACATTGAAAGCGAGGGTTTTGAGTGTACAATCTATGATTGGTGCTGCATTTTTGGTATTCATTTTATTTACGTCAAATCCTTTTTTACGCCTTAACCCGGTCCCTTCAGATGGGAGAGGGTTAAACCCAGTACTTCAAGACCCTGGCCTGGCCTTCCACCCACCCCTGCTTTATTTGGGCTATGTTGGCTTTTCAATGGCGTTTTCTTTTGCTGTCGCTGCTCTAATAGAGGGTAAAATTGATGACAAATGGGGAAGATGGGTCCGGCCCTGGGCATTAGCTGCCTGGGTATTTCTAACTGCAGGTATAGCATTAGGCAGCTGGTGGGCATACTACGAGTTAGGATGGGGAGGATGGTGGTTTTGGGACCCCGTAGAAAATGCTAGTTTTATACCATGGCTTTTAGGAACCGCTCTCTTACACTCATCAGTCGTAGTAGAGAAAAGGGAAGGCTTTAAAAATTGGACTGTTTTATTAGCAATTTTAACTTTCTCAATGAGCTTGCTTGGAACGTTTCTAGTAAGGTCAGGGATTCTCACCTCTGTTCACACCTTTGCAACAGACCCTGAAAGAGGATTATTTATTCTATTAATTTTATTTGTAACAATAGGCGGAGCACTTGGGCTATTTGCCATAAGAGCACCAATAATAAAGAATAATTTTAAATTCGCTCCAGTCAGTAGAGAGAGCGCCTTATTATATAATAATCTCTTTCTAACCATAGGCTGTGCTATAGTCCTGCTAGGGACTCTGTATCCTTTGTTTCTGGAATTTGCTTCAAATGGAGAGAGTAAAGTCTCAATTGGACCTCCATATTTTAATATTACCTTCCTCCCTATTATGATTCCTCTAGTCGCCGCTATCGCGGTCGGCCCAATGCTTTCTTGGAAACGTGGCGTAATAGGTGAATTATACGAAAAGCTACTGTTTGCTGCAGGCTCATGCCTAATAACTATATTTATAGTTTTAATATTAGTGCCAGAAGGTCCCATACTTGCAGCATGCTCTATGGGCCTTGCGGCTTGGATAGCCGCTGGATGCCTGATTGAATGGGCTTCGCGCATACGACTTTTCAATTCTAAATCTATCACAAATACAGGTCGACTGATAAAGTCATCCAAATCAGCAAATGGCATGACCCTAGCTCACCTAGGCATAGCAATTCTAATCGTTGGTATTACCGGAGCATCCGCTTGGCAGAAAGAGATAACTACTTCTATGGCAATAGGCGAGACCATAAAGGTTAATAACTATTCTCTAACACTAAAAAAAGTACAAATAGGAAAAGGGCCCAACTATAATTTAGAAAGAGGCACCTTCTCTCTTATCAAATCAAATAACTCAGCCATTATTATGCACCCAGAAAGAAGATATTTCCCAGTTGCTCGTCAGGCGACTACCGAAGCCGCGATAAAAACAACTCTATTAGCTGATTTTTATTTAGTAATTGGAGAATCCCGAGACACCATAGATAATAAAAACGAATGGACCGTTCGTTTTTATATAAACCCCATGATGTTTTGGTTATGGTTAGGTGTAGCTACAATGGTTTTAGGTGGCCTTTTATCTTTATCTGACCGGCGGCGCGGTATTAGCATTCCTGTTAGAAAAAAAGCCTAAAAAATGCTGCAAGTCTCTTTCAAAACAAAATTGTTTTAAGATATATAATGAAGCGCTTTATACTAATAATTCCGATTATAGTTTTCATAATAATAATTGCTGTACTTTCGGTGATGACTCTACAAACCAAAGAAGGACGAAATCCGTCAATAGTACCGTCAGCGCTACTCGGCAAGGAAGCCCCTAACATCGAGCTACCTATGCTTGCAAGAAACATTCCTGGAGGTTTTAAAGGGTCTGACCTAGTAGGAAGGGTAAATATAGTGAATGTTTTTTCCTCATGGTGCGTTCCATGCCTAGCAGAGCATCCACAAATTAGTTGGTTAGCCACCAATGGTTTTCCAATCTACGCCATTAATCACCGCGATAATGTCTCTGATGCATCTAATTGGTTAAAAAAACATGGCAATCCATATGTTGCAGTTGGTTTTGATCCTGAAGGAAGAGCTAGTTTAGAATGGGGTGTAGGCGGAGTCCCAGAAACTTTTATTATTAATGCTAGTGGAATTATTACCTATAAACATATAGGTCCAATTACTAAAGAAATACTTAAAGAAAAAATTCTTCCTAAATTACATGAGGCGAAAAGATGAAGATCATTTTCGCTGCTCTTATCATGATATTTTTATCTCCAAGTTTTTTTTTATATGGAGATAAACTAGTTTTTGCCTCAACATCTAACAAAACATCTATCAGTGAAGAAATAGAAAATAAAGAACGCCAAATTTCCAAATTATTAAGGTGTGTCGTATGCCAAAATCAATCAATATATGAATCGAATGCAGACATTGCTTACGATATGAGACTATTAGTACGAGAAAGACTATTAGCCGGTGATAATAAAGATCAAGTAATAAATTATATAGTAGCTCGTTATGGAGATTATATTTTGTTGAAACCTCCCTTTCAGGCTAATACAGTCCTTCTTTGGATGGCCCCCCCTTTGATGGTGTTAATTGCGTTAATGATAGTTATTTTATTGATTAAAAATTATCAGCATAAAAATATATATCAGAAAACAGATAAACTTCTTAATCCAGAAGATAAATAAGCTTTAGATAATAAAAACCAGAGTTAATTCGTGTGACAATTAAGAAGCAAAACATCAGTGATATAGTGGATAATAAATGCATCTCTAATAGATATGACGATGACTAAACCCAATGTCATTATTAGGTATATTTCTGATTAGTTTATTTTAGAAGAAACCAAAATTATAGCAAAAGAATTATCTGAAAGCTAAAATTTATCAGATGAACGACCATTAACAGCCCCGGCTAGAACCTAAACTCCAGACCAATTTACTAAAGGAAAACAAATGAGAAATAAATTAAACGAAGAACAAAAAAAAGATGCTTTAAATAAACTGCCTGGTTGGTCACTTGTTTTAAATAAAGAATCCATTACAAAAACATATATTTTCAAAGATTTTAACCAGGCCTTTGGTTTTATGTGCCATTCTGCTCTTAAAGCAGAAACAATAAATCATCACCCTGAATGGCTAAATGTATGGAACAGAGTTGAAATAACCCTGTCCACGCATGATGTGGGTGGTCTAACCACCCTGGACGTAGAACTTGCAAGTTTCATGGAAACAACAGCCCAGCTCTATACCGATGATGAATATGTTGACTAACGAGCGGCCATTCTTAAAGCACCGTCGAGCCTAATAACTTCGCCGTTAATTAAAACATTATCACATAAATGTAACACCAGTTTTGCATAATCCTTTGGAGTTCCAAGACGTTTAGGAAATTCCGGTTGTTGAGATAAGCTTTCGTAAGCCTCTTGCGGAAGACCCTCCATCATAGGTGTATCAATTAAACCGGGAGAGATAGTATTCACTCGAATTCCACTTCTTGCCAGCTCACGCGCAGCTACTATATTTAAAGCAACAATTCCTCCCTTGGAAGAAGAATAAGCGGCTTGACCTATTTGACCTTCATAAGCAGCAACAGACGCAGTATTGATAATTAAACCTCGTTCACCATCTTCCATAGGTTCAGCCTCTTGCATATCAGCGGCAACCAATCGCAACATATTAAAGGTACCTATCAAGTTGACCTTTATCACTGCTTCATAAGCTTCGAGCGGCAGGGGACCATTACGATTTACAATACGCCCCGGTGTAGCAACCCCTGCGCAATTAATAAGCAACTGGGCTAAACCATTTTTTTCTCGAGCAACCCCAACTGCTGCCTCTGAACTCTCTGAACTTGTTACATCGCACTCAATGGCAATTCCGTCACATTGATCAGCAACAGCTCGAGCCCCATCCATATTTACATCCATTACAGCAACTTTCATTCCTTTCGCTGCAAGTGTTCGAGCGCATTCGGCTCCTATTCCTGAGCCCCCACCAGTTACAATGCCGGCTCTACCATTTAGTTCCATAAAAATACCCCCACATTTCTGTATCAATAAAATTAATAATGCATGCTATATGTAAAAAATCACTTAAATTTTATTATAATTATCAGCTAATAAATTTAGGACTGAAAAATATTAACACCACCTAATGGACCCACTTCTTTTTCAATCAGCGGCATTACCTCTTCGCCAAAACGGCGAATAGATTTCATTATCACCTCATGATCCGTATTACCCATAGCCATATACAGTGCAATATGATTCGAACCCACTCTAACAATCTCATCTACCAAACATGACGCCACCTTCTCAGGGTCACCAATTGGATTCCATGCTAAAATATCTTCCGGTGACATTTCATTAGGGAAGCTTTCTTCTGGCAACCACGCCCCTGGAATATCTAGTTGCCCCCTGCGCAAATATTTTGATAACCTAATTTGATATCGAGCATTTTCTGCAAAAGATAATGCTTCATTTTTACTATCTGTAACCATACAATATCTTAGGGTAGCAAATTCTAATTCACTTTTAAGTCGTCCCTCAGACTCCCACGTTTCGTCAGCTTCTGAACGAATTCTTAGTAAAGTTTCATTGCTTTCACCAAAGCCCGATACAAAAAGAGGATAAGGGCCGCTGGCAGCTCGGCGTTGCGAATCTTTACTATTACCTGCAATCCAAATAGGTGGTCGTGGTGTCTGCAACGTTTCAATAGAAAATGGAGTCTCTGGCATAGTAATAAACTTACCATCAAACTTGAAGCTAACTTGACCAAGGCCTTTACTTATAAATTCAAGCCATTCATCGGTCGAGGCACGTGATTCCTCAAGACTAGTTCCAAACCTGATTAACTCATGGTTTTGATAGCCACTACCAAGTCCAACAATTAAACGACCTTCGGATAGGTTATCAGCAAACGCAAGTTCACCAAGAAGTCGAGGAGCCTGATAAAGAGCTGGTAAAATCACAGAAGTGCCTAACTTAATCCTTAATGTTTGCGGAGCTACATATCCAACCATCATTAAAGGGGATGGAGGTAAAGAGTAGTTAGAAAAATGATGTTCTGTAAACCAGGAAACACCGAAACCAGCTGTCTCGGCAGCTTGCACCTGCTCTACAGTTTGGGAAATTAATTGAGACACACTTTGCGATTTATCGCGCCGATTCATAAGATTAAAAATTCCAAAGTGCATTAGGATTCCTCTATAGAATTATTTATTTATAACTAAGAAACTAGGTAGCTTTCATCTTTTCAATATTATTTTTTGATCTTTCAATCAAAGCTGCACGTCGAACAATATAAATAGTACTTAATGCTATAATCAATGCACCAAAAACTGAAAGTAGATCAGGAACTTCTCCGAAAGTTAAATACGCGATAATAGCAATAAATGGTAACCTCAAATAGTCTAATGGAGCTATATTTGAAGCTTCAGACATGGAAAATGCAAGACTAGTACAAACAATTCCCGTTGTCCCTAAAACACCCATTGCCGCAGAATATGCTAGTATTGTCCAAGTAGGATTAACCCAGACTGGTAAGGCAATAATAGCTAGCATTAATGCAGACCAAAGAGTCTGGTATATGGTAATAGTAGCAGTAGATTCCGTAGCACTAAGACGCTTAACACCTATAAACCACCATGCAAGAAGAAATGCACCAAAAACTGGGAAAAGTGCTACCAGTGGTAAATCTGAGAATCCTGGCCTTAAAATAATTAGAACTCCACAAAACCCAATAGCAGTCGCCGTCCAACGGGCTAATTCGATTCTTTCTTTTAATAAAAAAGCAGCTATAATAGTGGTAAATAATGGAGCTGTAAAATTAAGTGCTGTTGCCTCAGCCATTGGCATTTTTGATAAGGCCATAAAGAAAGTTGCCGTCATTATAACCGTCAAAGTTGCAGTCATAAAATGCAACCCATGCCGTCTAGTCTTTAAAGCTGCCGAACGTTTATGAATCAAAAATATTAACATAAGCGGCACGGCCCATATAAACCTTAAGGCCGACACCTCCAATATGGGTAATTCTGCGGCAACAATACGAACTAAGCTATGGTTTAAAGCTAAAGCCGCACCGCCAAATATCATACATAAAGCAGCTATTACTGGCCTTGGTACACCAAAAAAAGTTTTAATATTAAAATTCATCTGGAGTCTTATGCGCCCTTATTCCTAATTGATAATGCTTCTCGTCGTGCAATATATACTGCCGATCCAGTTATAACCATGGCCCCTAAAGCGGTCCAAATATCCGGCACTTCCGAAAACCATATAAACCCTATACCGGCTGCGAATAAAAGTCTTACAAAATCAAGGGGGGCGATAGCCGACATTTCAGCTATAGACATAGCACGCGTAAGAAGCAAATGTGCTAAAGTGGCTAAAAGACCACATAAAACAAGGGCTATTAGCATTTCCCAGGATGGAGTTTCCCATACAAATAAAGCGGGCAATAAAGTAACGATCGAGGTAAAAATACTAAAGGTGAATACGACAGTACGCGCATTATCCTCCTGTGAAATAATACGAATAATTAACATATTACAGGCAATGGTGGCCGCACTACCTATAGATAGTAATGCGCCAACAGAAATTACCTCTAATCCCGGTCTTAGCATTATCAAAACGCCCACAAAGCCTAAAACACAAGCAATCCATCTTCGGGCGCGAACCACCTCGTGTAATACAAATGGCGCCATCATTGTAGCAAATAAAGGAGCAGTAAAGTTAAGCGCAACCGCTTCACCTACGGGTAAAACAGCCAGAGCACTGGACCACATCAATGTACCTATTCCGGATATAATACCACGCAGTATATGCAAACGCGGGCGTTTAATGCTAATTTTTGCTAATCCACCCCGCATTACTAGAGGCAGCATAAATATTAAACCGCTAAACGATCTCAGAAAAGCGGCTTCAAACGGATGCACTTCACGGGTGGCATAACGGATTAAGCCAGCAGTTATAGCAAAGCAAAATGCCGATAAAATCATATAGAATGCGCCTTTGACGGGAGCAGATATAGGTAATTTTATTGAAAACAATGAAGTGATCATATCAAGCACATTAGACTACAGGTGCCTGATGGTATACGTATAGAATTCTAGGTTTTACAGTTTTATGATAAACCTTTAAATAAATAGAAATTTTTAGCCTATCAACTCAATCCATGGTAAGGCATAATAGTTGCATAAGGTCTTGAATATTATAGGCCTATATGCGTTGACATAATTGTTTTGGCAGTGTTTATCATCTTAAATACTATCCTAAACCAAAAGAGAATGGGGATTACACACTTTCTCCATCAATAATCTATAACTATAATCAGGATAATTAAATGAGTAATTATAAGAAAGTTTTTCCTGACGCGAAAACAGCACTTGACGGTTTGCTTTTCAATGACATGACAATTTTGGCGGGCGGTTTCGGGCTCTGTGGTATTCCAGAACATATGATTGTAGCCATAAGAGACTCTGGCGTGCAAAACCTTACTGTGGCGTCTAATAATTGTGGAATTGATGATTTTGGTCTCGGCCTTTTATTACAAACAAAACAAATTAAAAAAATGATTTCATCTTACGTGGGTGAAAACAAATTATTTGAAGAGCAGTTTCTCAATGGCGAATTAGAACTAGAATTTAATCCGCAAGGAACCCTGGCGGAACGATGCAGAGCTGGAGGCGCAGGTATTCCAGCGTTTTTCACAAAAACGGGTGTGGGCACAGTCATTGCTGAAGGAAAAGAGACCCGTGACTTTGATGGTGAAACTTATCTTATGGAACATTCTCTTAAGGGTGACTTAGCCGTTGTAACAGCTTGGAAAGGAGACAAATTAGGAAATTTAATGTTCCGTAAAACAGCTAGAAACTTCAATGCTCCTATGGCAACTGCTGGGAAAACGTGCGTAGTTGAGGTTGAAAATTTAGTCGAAGTAGGAGATATCGAGCCCGATCAAATTCATTTACCAGGAATTTATATCGATAGAATTTTTGAAGGACAAAACTTCGAAAAAAGAATTGAACGACGTACCATTCGTGATTCATAAACAACGCTAAAAACATTAAATTATATAGGAGATAATCAATGGCTTGGACACGCGACCAAATGTGCGAACGCGCTGCGTTGGAGCTAGAGGATGGATTCTACGTTAATCTGGGGATAGGTATGCCTACATTAGTTGCAAACTATATACCAGACTCTATGAGTGTAACATTTCAATCAGAAAATGGGATGCTCGGGATGGGCGAGTTTCCACTTGATAATGAAGTCGACGCTGACCTTATTAACGCCGGGAAACAGACAATCACAGAACTACCGGAGTCAGTATACTTTGACAGTGCCACTTCATTTGCAATGATTAGAGGTGGACATATAGATTTATCAATACTCGGTGCGCTCCAAGTGGCTGAGAATGGAGACCTAGCTAATTGGATGATCCCAGGAAAAATGGTAAAAGGCATGGGCGGTGCTATGGATTTAGTGGCAGGGGTAAGGCGCGTTATTGTTCTAATGGACCACAATGCAAAAGATGGGTCTCCAAAATTACTTAAGAAATGTAACCTACCTCTCACAGGAGCTGGGGTGGTTGACACGGTGATTACTGACCTTGGCCTTTTCGAGATTAAAAACGACCAATTATACCTCTCGGAATTAGCACCAGACACTTCTCTAGAAGAAGTTCGTGAAAGAACAGAGGCGGAATTCGTTCAATAGATTTATTTAAATTTTTATGTGCTGCGGGTTTAAAATAACCTACCAGCCCACCGTCTTATGAAAGACAGAAGTGCGCTATGAATAGTCCACGCAACGAATCTGCAATAGGTATAGTAGCAGGGCTTATAACTCTATGTATTTTTTCTGGTACCTTAGTTGTATCTAGAATTGGCGCTACAAATACCTTGACTATTTATGATGTTGCAGCTCTTCGTTTCGGGGTCGCTGCGGTATGCGTACTTCCATTCCTGGGAATGGTAAAGTGGGAAAACCTTACTTGGCGACGTAGCTTTACCCTTGCATTAGTTGGGGGTGCCGTATTCGCTCTTTTTCTCCTGGGTGGTTTTATCTTCGCACCGGTCGCCCACGGAGGAATTATAGTTAACGGCGCTATGCCTATCTTCGCCGCTATTATGACATGGCTAATTTTTCGAGAGGGTTTAGGCCTCGGGAAAATTGCCGGGGTTATAATAATTCTAATTGGTGTTGCTGCAACGGGGTGGGATGCTATGGAGTTTGGGACGCCCGGCCAATGGCGAGGGCATTTACTATTCTTAGGGGCCGCTGCCTGTAATTCTGGCTTTCTAACGGCCGTTAGGGGCTGGCGTATAGGAGCGCTTGAATCGTTAGTTGCAGTTATGGGACTAAATTCTTTGATATATTTACCTATCTGGATATTATTTTTACCTTCATCAATACATGAAGCACCGTGGCAAGAAATTGCCCTTCAAGGAGTTTATCAAGGAATAATCGCAGCTTTTATTGCAGGTTTTATGATTGCTTATGCCGCACGGACCATAGGATCAACACGTCAGGCAGCTATAATGTCAGGAGCTCCTGCTATGGCCCTTTTAATGGCCATCCCATTATTAAACGAAATACCTTCTTGGCTCAGTGTAGGCGGAGTTATTATAGTTACTATTGGTATTTTAATGACACTAGGACTCAACATATTCAAACCGGTTTTTCCATCAAATAATAAAAACAAAAAATAGCTAGATAATGACTGCAAGAAGTCCAAATTACATGATAGGAATTTTTTGTGGACTTGCCGTTCCTTTTATATGGGGGGCATGGATTGTTACATCACGGTTTGGTGTTACTCAATCGATGACAGCTTATGATGTAACCGCACTTAGAGTTGGTATTGGTAGTCTAATAGTATTGCCAATTATGTTCAAATATGGTTTTAGCGGGTTATCTTTATATCGAGGTTTTATAATCTCTATAGGTGCTGGAGCTCCATTTGCTTTGGCATCTTTTACAGGTATGGCCATTGCTCCAGTCGCTCATGCCGGGATATTTACCAATGGGTCATTACCAATATTCACTGCAATATTTGGTTTATTTTTGCTAAAAGAAAAACTAAGTCATAAAAGAATTTTTGCAATAGCGGCCCTAGTAATTGGTTGTATATTAATAGCCAGTGAAAGCATTGCTCAAGCTAACATTGCCTCAATATGGTTTGGCGATTTATTACTTTTATTAGCAGGGGCAATTTTCGCCCTTTATTTGACTACTTTAAGAAAATGGCAGCCCGAGATAAAACAGACGATAGTTGTTGTTCCAGTAATCAGCGCAGCTATATACCTGCCAATATGGGTGGTTTTCCTGCCATCAGATCTACTTTTTGAAAATAACTTTCCTGCATGGCCAGAGATTGCTTTACAAGCAATATTCCAAGGAGCAATTGCAAGCGTTTTGGTAGTTATCCTTTTAACTAAGGCCACAAAATCAGTTGGTCCCACAACGATAGCAGTATTTCTTTCTGCCTCTCCAGCCTTAGCCGTAATATTTGCTATGTTTATCCTGAATGAGATTCCCACGAAGCTTGAATGGATAGGGCTTATTATCACAACATTAGGAATGTTATTAGCAATAGACCGAAAACCAATTTCTTATTAAGAATCTACATACTTGGTATTCGCAAAACCATTCTGTTAATTGAATTCATCACTGCATAAAAACGGTTAAAGTGATCCATAAATTCTTCATAATCTAAATCTTTTCTTTTTTCTCTTATAACTTTATGTATTGTATTTAAATCCTTTTTACCATCGCACAATGTGACAATAGCTTTTGAGAGTGAAGGCACATACATATCAATTTTATGTCCGTCAGATACTACAGAAATATTTCCGCCCGCCGGTATTTGTTTTGCTATTTCTTCGGGTTTTTGATTTACAAGTAGTGGAATAACATTAGCTGATGTAGTTGTTGGAGGATTAATGCTATTAGTTTTATTTACTGCATAAAATACATGCTTCTTTAAATTTCCTAAATAAGCCTCGGCAAAAATGGCTCTCTCAATATTATCAAGTTCGCTTATAACTTTTTTTAACTTTGGGTCACGAACAAATAAAAGCGGGTCGTATCTATATGGCTCTATAAACGACACCAAACGAAGATTTGCATTCTTAACCATTTCCACTACATCGTTAACTCTATAAGGCTTATCACGAGCGTGCAAAAATAGATCAAAAATGCCTGCATCTCCTCCATTTTTATGATCCTCCATATGCGTGTTACGGTTGAACCAAGCGGTTGATGGCAAGCTAGCTATTAACCGTTTCACAATAGAAATACGCTCTGAGTCATCAATTTGACCAGTAGGAGCTAACTTTCGCATCATCTCTTGAACATGATAGACTCCAATGCGCCCCAACTCGCCATAAACCATTAAGCCAAGCCCTCCATCAGTCGCTAAAACTTCCGTCAGAGAAGAAAGGCCTGCGTTCGGGTCATGCAAGTGGTGTAATACACCACAACAGTCAATGTAATCCCATGGACCAGGTGCAATTTTTGATACATCCAATAATGAACCTTTTACAAAGCGAATGTTTTCTAACCCTCTCACCTTCGCGCGTTCTTCAGCAATCGTTTGGCTAGAAACACTTTGGTCCAAATGTACTACCTCCCCAGGAACCCCCAAGTCAGTCATTTGTTGGGCCATAAGGATAGCTGCATCGCCTGTGCCTCCCCCAGCAACTAATACAGATAAAGGTTTTGATAAGTCTCTTCGCCCCCCAAACACATAATGGTTAACCTCAGCCAAGTTACTTGGTGACCCAGTTATCAATCGTTTTTTTTCATCTCCAGGTTTGCGTTCAGGATAAGGGTAGTTCTCATACTGATTTACAACCATTTGATCATCAATGTTTATTGCTTTCATCTATATCACTAACCGTCAATATCAATAACAATCCGTCCCGTTGCTTGACGGCTTTCTAATAACCCTAGCGCTTTTGGAACTTGTTCAAGAGGAAAAACCTCAGAAATATGAGGTTTAAGGTGACCTTTAGCATACCATACAGCAAGATTTTCGAATGATTTTTTAAAAATTTCAGGACGGTTAGTTCTATACCAACCCCAATAAACTCCAACTACACTTATATTTTTTACCAACAGATAGTTAGCTGGAAAATTTGGGATATCCCCAGCAGCAAACCCGATAATAAGCAGCCGGCCTAGCGGATTCATTGAACGCATCGCAATTTTTGATAATTCTCCTCCAACAGGATCGTAGACTATATCCACTCCGCGTCCTTCAGTAATCTTTCGTACTGAAGCACGCAAATCCTCATCTACATAATTTATCAAATGATGTGCCCCGTGTTTCTTAGCAATCTCTAGTTTTTCTTTTGTAGATGCAGCAGCTATCACATTAGCTCCCAGAGCCTTTCCACATTCAACAGCAGTTAACCCCACTCCTCCTGCAGCTCCTAAGACCAACAAAGTCTGTCCTTTTTTGATGTCAGCACGATCAGTCAGAGCTATATGGGAGGTGCCATAAGCAACAGGAAACCCAGCAGCCGTAGTATAGTCCATTCCTACAGGAAGAGGAAAAACACTATTTACGGAAGCGACCACCTCCTCAGCAAATGCTCCATTACCTGTAACAGCCATCACACTATCACCTGGGGAAAAAGTGGTTACTCCCTCTCCTACGCTCATGATTTCTCCAGCTCCTTCAAGACCTGGAGAAAATGGAAGTGATGGCTTTTCTTGATATTGCCCCCTAATCAAAACTATATCGGCGTAGTTAACCCCTGCAGCACGTAACCGTACTTTAACCTCACCAGGGCCAGGAGAGGGTGAAGTAACATCGCCTAAAACTAATGTATCAGGGTCCCCCCAGTCCTTGCATAAAATAGCTTTCATTTTTTAACCTTTATTCTTTTTATTAATATTATTAACCTTGCCTTGTGCCCTCCGCACGTGCAAGCTTGAAGATCATAATGGCAAATACTCGTGGTTATTTTGGAATTGGTGTCGAGGGTATCTCGAAAGCAATGAACGTAGGATCAATACTTCGTTCAGCACATGCATTTGACGCGAGCTTTGTGTTCACCATCGGTGCAGTTTATAATAAAACTGAAATTAGCAAATCTGATACCTCTGATACCCCAGAACAATTACCTTTATATGAGTTTTCAGATGTAGAAAGCCTAAGCCTACCAAATAATTGCGAATTAGTCGGGGTTGAACTAGTTGATGAAGCAATCAATCTACCAAGCTTTCGTCATCCAATGCAGTGTGCCTATGTATTAGGACCCGAAAGAGGAAGTTTATCACCAAAATTGATGACATATTGTAAATATGTAGTACAAATTCCTACAAAGTTTTGTGTAAATGTTGGAATAGCTGCCGCCATTATTATGTATGACCGAAAAATAACTATGAGCAGATTTACAGATCGACCGGTAGGCACAGGAGGGCCTACAGAAGTTCTAGAAGAACATAAGTTTGGGGAGCCCATTATAAGAAATAATCGTTAATATTATAATACACATAATTTTCAATCATTTAAAATTAAATGATTTTATTTCCACCCCTCTTGGCAAGACTCGCTTGGTTTTGATAATAAAATCTATGATTATAAATAAATTAATACGTTCTGTAATAATGGCTTCGGTTGTTATTGCATCCACCATAATACTTTCAGATATTCCAGTTGGCGCTCAGGAAATTAAGGAGATAGGACAATTTGGTGATTGGAAGGCCTATATTCGTAGTGATAATAACGAACGTTTTTGCTACATTGTATCAAAACCAAAAGAAGCT
>MDSW01223296.1_pt1 | contig 20269 bp, 16 predicted proteins | sample 811171 | NCBI WGS metagenome assembly MDSW01 (sample SAMN05326641, study PRJNA326480) | marine metagenome | isolation source: seawater | place: Atlantic Ocean: North West | collected 2012 | reverse complement strand
GATTATCGATCATCAGAAGGAAAAAAAGTATCAATACCCTATAGAGGTAATTTAGATCAGACAATTAAAGATATTTTAGGCGGAATAAGAAGTAGCTGTACATATGTTGGGGCTCAATCATTAAAACAATTAAGCAAGTGCACAACTTTTGTTAGAGTTAATAATCAATTTAATGATACTTTTGGAAAAAGCTAATAACCAATTGCGCATCCATCTTTTCTTGGATCAGAACCACCAATCAAAACTCCATTATTTCTATCAATAAAAATAGCTTGTCCACCCCCATGAGTATTTTCAGTATATGAGATATTATGTCCAATTTTAGATAGATCTCGAAGTATGTTTTCTGGAATTGATTTTTCAAATTTATAATTATTTTCTAAGATAAAAGCTCTAGGTAAATCTATAGATTCTTGAATAGATAATCCGAAATCAAATATATTTTGAAGAACATGACAATGTCCTACAGGTTGGTACTGTCCACCCATAACTCCATAAGATAAAATGGGTTTATTTTCACTATCAGTAACAATACCTGGAATTATGGTATGTAGAGGTCTTTTTCCTCCTTCAATCATATTTGGATGATTATTTTCTAAACGAAAATTAACTCCTCTATTTTGTAATAAAACTCCTGTTTTATTAGAAGTGATTCCGCTACCAAAAGCAAAACAAATTGAATTAATAAATGAAACTGCATTTTGAAATTTATCTACAACTGTTATGTAAACTGTTTCTGGATGAGCAGTAACAGTTTGATTTTTAGGCGTATAGACATTGTCTAATAATATTTTTGATGATAATTTATCAATATATTTTGAATTAGTTAAAATATTATAATCAAAATTATTAAATTCAGGATCTCCAATTAAATTTTCTCTTTCTTCAAAAGATATTTTTGAAGCTTCAGCGAGTAAATGAAATCTTTCAGTGCTTAAAGCTTCAATATTTGCAATATCAAATTTTTCTAGAATTTTCATCATAATTAAAACTGTAATTCCTGGTCCATTAGGAGGACATTGATGAAGTAGTAGATCTTTATAATTAATATTGATACTATCAGAAAAGATTGTACTTTGATTTGCAAAGTCTTCTAACGTATGAAGTCCGCCTATTGTATTAAGAGATTCAACTATGTCTTCAGCTATATATCCATTATAAAAATCTTTTATACCATTCTTCGCCACTGAATTAATTGTATCAGCTAATCTTATGTTTTTATGTATATCTCCAAACTTGTATGCTTGTCCATCTTTTAAAAAAATAGATTTAGTTTCAGGATAATGACTTAACTTAATTATATTTTCTTCCCATGATTTTCCAACTACCTCATGTACTGGATAACCAAACCTTGCATAATTTTCTGCCGTAATAAATAATTCTTGAAAATCTAAAATCCCATATTTCTCATGCATAGAAAACCAAGCATGCACTGCTCCAGGTATATTCACAGAATGAGGACTTGTAGTAGAAATTTTATTAATTTTTTCTCTTTCAAAAAAATTCATATCTATTTTTTTTGGAGCTTTTCCTGATCCATTTATAGAAATTGGTTTTTTACCGTTAAGCGATACTAGAGCAAAACAATCTCCTCCAATCCCAGTAGAATTAGGTTCAATAACAGACTGAACTGCTGATGCAGCAATTGCCGCATCTATTGCATTACCACCTTTTTTAAGTATAGAAATTGCTTCCAAAGTACTTAATGGCTGTGAAGTTGCAGCCATTCCATTAGTTCCTAGAACGTTTGATCTACCAGAAAAATATAATTTTCTCATAAAAAAAAGAGTTTAATATATATTTGACAAAATAATACATTGAATTTAATAGCCTCATTGTTATGAAAGTTCGTTGTTCTTTAAAAACTGCTAAAAATAGGGATAAAGATTGTAAATTAGTCAGAAGAAAGGGCAGAATTTATGTTATTAATAAAAAAAATCCCCGTATGAAGGCCAGACAAGGATAATTAATTTTTATCAGCAATAAATTTTTCAGCTTCTAAAGCTGCCATACAACCCATTCCAGCAGCTGTGACTGCCTGTCTATAAATTTTATCTTTAACATCACCAGCAGCATAAATTCCTGGAATGTTAGTTTCAGTACTATCAGGTTTAGTTATTATGTAATTATCATTATCCATTTTTATTTTATTAATAAACAATGATGTTGAAGGGTCATGACCTATTGCAATAAATGCTCCAGATACTTTTAATTCATTTTCACTTTGATTTATAGTATCTGAAATAACTACCTTTTCAAGAGCATTAGGATTATTTTTTCCTTTAAATTCTTTTACAATTTTATTCCATAGTATTTCTATTTTTGGATGTTTAAAAAGTCTTTCTTGTAGAATTTTTTCTGCTCTTAGGGAGTCTCTTCGATGTATCAAAAATATTTTTGAAGCAAAATTTGTTAAATATAATGCTTCTTCTACAGCTGTATTTCCACCTCCAATTACTGCAACATCTTTATTTTTAAAAAAGAAACCATCACAAGTTGCGCAAGCTGAAATACCATATCCTTTGAATTTTTCTTCACTTTCTAAATTAAGCCAACGAGCTTGTGCGCCTGTAGAAATAATAATAGTTTTGCATTCAAATAATAAACCAGATTCTGTTTTTGCCATAAAAGGATATGATGTAAAATCAACATCTGTAACGATATCATTGTGAATTTTTGTTCCTACTTTCTTAGCTTGTTGTTGCATTTGCTCCATTAACCATGGGCCTTGAATAACATCACCAAAACCAGGATAATTTTCAACATCAGTAGTTATAGTTAACTGTCCACCTGGCTCCAATCCTGCTACAAGATGAGGGTTTAAATTTGCCCTTGAGGCATAAATAGCAGCTGTGTATCCAGCTGGACCAGATCCAATGATTAGAATATTTGTGTTTATTTTTTCAACCATTAATGAAATATGTTATTTAATTTAAAAAATACAAGTTGACGCATCTTATTTAAGAACAGGCCAATCTGTTTCAAAACTTACATAGTTTATTTGGATACATCTTCTTTCTTTTTTGATTTCCTTAGATTCTAACCCATGCCAAGTATCTTGACCAGATGAAAAAAAATAACCATGATTATGTTTATATTTAACAGTTTTTGTTATTTGGAAATCTTTATTATAAAGATCGGTACCAAGATTTTCAGATTCGTTGTAAGGATTAGCCCACACCATCATTGTCATTAGTTTTTCTTCTATATCTTTATGTGGTTTTAGCCAAAAACCTTTTTTATCTCCTATAATTTCTAATCTTACGTAGGATTTAGATAAATCTTTATTTAAAAGATTAGAAATTTTTTCTGAAAAACTTTTACTTTTAATTTTATTTATTACTTTTGTTAAATTAGGAAAATATTTGCTATTTTCCTTAGTTATAAAAAGTCGTAATTTTCCATCTAATCCCTCTCCTGTATGGTCAGCTGCTCTAGTTCCATCATAAACTCGAAATCCATCAGGAATTTTAGAATAGGATATTTCCTCTAAAGATTGATCATCAAGACAATTATTAAATTCCCAATGTTGAAAAGGATTTTCATGCTGAGTTACATTATCTAGATTCATTTATTTCTTTTATAATTCTTTCCTTCAGAATACTAGCGATTCTTTTTGATTCATTAAGAGAATCATAAGTCCAGGGAACTAAATTATTTTGATTGTCTAATTTTTTGGTAATTTTTTTTTCTTCAAATTCTTGATGAAATTTATACATACGTTTACTTTCTCTTTTAAACGGCAAATGAAATACATATATAGGTTTGCCAGTAAAAGCACATTCTGAAATCATTGAGGTTGAGTCAGAAGTTACAATAAAAAACTTAGAATATTTTAATGCAAAGGTATATGGGTTTATTTCATTTTCCTGCCAAACATAGGCTATTTTATTTAATTTTTTATATAAAATTTTTTTAATTTGATCATTCGTTCGTCTAGAAGTTAAAATTAATATATTAAAATTAGGATTTTTTTCTTTAATCTTTATAATTTGATGATTTAATTTTTTTATTTCATTATTATTGAATTTATAATGCTTATTATCACCTCCTATTATAACGCTAATTAGATTGTTTCTCGATATATTAAAATTTTCTTCTGATACTTTATTTATAATTTTTTTATTAAATTTATGTAAAGCGCCAAACGAATTTAAAACATTTTTACCAAAGATCCCATCATGTTTTGGTGCAACAATAAAATTGAATTTTCCAAATTTGGTTTTTGGGTTTTGTATATGAATATTAATTATATCTAGATATTTTTTTTTGAAATAAATTGATAGATATACACTTTTCCGACCACAACTAATTATAATATCTGGTTTATACTTTAAATTAATGTTGTTAAGAAATATCCAAGAAAATATAGGTAATATTCCTGGCTGAAGTTTAGACCAAGGAAATAAGAGATTAGTTTGAATTGATGTTATATTATTTGTAAATTCTTGCGCAAGTCCTGTAACTTGACTAATCATTCCTTCAGAGCCATCTGTAAGTACTAAAATATTTTTTTTTGAAAAATCCAATTAATTATATAAATTTTACAGACAAAACGGTGTAGGATTTAGTGCCCTTAGGGCTATTAATTTCCACAGCATCATCTTTAGTTTTTCCAATAAGCCCCCTTGCTAATGGGCTATTGATAGAAAGTTTTTTATTTTCAATATCTGATTCATATTCACCAACTATTTGATATTTTGATTTTTTATTTGATTCATCATCTATAATTTCAACTGTAGCACCAAATTTTATTTCATTACCTGATAATTTTGAAACATCTATTATCTCTGCTAATGCAACAGTGCTTTCTAATTCTTGGATTTTTCCTTCTATTAAGCTTTGCTGTTCTTTAGCATATTGGTATTCAGCATTTTCAGAAAGGTCGCCATGACTTCTAGCCTCAGCTATTGCGGCAATTATATTTGGCCGATCTTCATTAATAAGTTTTCTTAATTCATCTTGCAAAAGTTCATAGCCTGAGGATGTCATTGGTATTTTATTCATAATTTATTGATGAGCTATTATTTTTTTTAAAGTATTTTTCTCAATTTATTGACTGAAGACATTTTACAGTAAGTGTATGATTTTTCAAGTTTTCTATTGCATCTACAGCTATTTTAGCTCCTGCTATTGTAGTGTAATAAGGTATATTATTCATTAAAGCTGTTCTACGGATACTATAACTATCTCTAATTGAACCTTGAGTTTTAGTAGTATTTATAACTAATTGAATTTCATTTTTAAGCAGAGAATCTACTATGTGAGGATTTCCTTCTTTTACTTTATTAATAGTTTTAACTAAAACATTATTGCTTTTTAAAAACTTTGCTGTTCCATATGTTGCAAAAATTTTAAATTTTAAGCTTAATAGTTTTTTTGCTATTGATGTGATCTTATTTTTATTATCATCATCAATAGATATAAAAACATTACCCTCTTTAGGTAGATTTGTTCCAGAGGCAATTTGACTTTTTATAAAGGCTGATAAAAAATTATTATCTATTCCCATTACTTCTCCAGTAGATTTCATTTCAGGACCTAATATTAAATCCACACCATCAAATTTATTAAAAGGAAATACAGATTCTTTGACGTTAAATGTTTTAATTTTTTTTCTTTCAATTGAAGGTAAAAGATTTTTTAATGAATCACCAGCCATTACTTTTGAAGCTATTTTTGCAATAGGTACTCCAATAGCTTTTGCTACAAAAGGCACTGTACGACTAGCTCTTGGATTAACTTCTAATACATATAGTTGATTTTCTTTAAGAGCTATTTGCGTATTCATTAGTCCGATAACTTGAATTTCATTAGCAATATTTGTTACCCATTGAATTATTTTATCTTCAATTGTTTTATCAATAGAAAAAGGAGGGAGTGAACATGCACTATCGCCTGAATGAATCCCGGCCTCTTCAATATGCTCCATTACACCAGCGATATAAACTGAACCTTCATTATCTCTAATTAAATCTACGTCTATTTCTTTTGCATTTTCTATATATTGATCTATTAGAATTGCATTATCTTTAGATACACTCATAGCTTTTTTTGAAAAATTTTCTAATGAATCCTCATTATAAGCTATTTCCATTGCCCTTCCTCCGAGTACATAGGAAGGTCTAATTAATATAGGATAACCTATTTTTTTTGCTATAGATTTAATATCTTTCAAATTGTCAGCAATTCCATTTTTTGGTTGCTTGATTTTTAGCTTGTCTAAAATACTACTAAATAAATCTCTATCTTCGGCAAGATCAATAGATTTTGTTGAAGTGCCTAAAATTTTTATACCTGAATCTTCAATTTGTTTTGCTATTTTTAATGGTGTCTGTCCACCAAATTGTACATATACTCCCAATACTTTGCCATTTGAATTTTCTTTATTATATATTTCAATAACATTTTCAGCAGTCAAAGGTTCAAAATAAAGTCTATCTGCAGTATCATAATCAGTGGATACAGTTTCAGGATTGCAATTAATCATAATTGTTTCGATTCCCTTTTCTTTTAAAGCATAAACTGCATGAACACAGCAATAATCAAATTCTATTCCTTGACCTATTCTATTAGGTCCGCCTCCTAATATAATTATTTTATTTTTATTTGTTGGATTAGCTTCACAAAATCTTTCATTATCAAAATTCCAATCATAAGTAGAATACAAATAAGGTGTCTTAGAGTTAAATTCTCCAGCACAAGTATCTACTAGTCTAAATACAGGATGAATATTTAACATATTACGCATCTCTCTAATTTTGTTTTCACTAGTTTTTTTTATTTTTGCAATTTTTTTATCTGAAAAACCTCTTGATTTTGCAAGTAATAAAATGTTTTTATCAATTTCACTATCTTTTAAAATTTTTTCAATTTTTATGATTAGTTCTATTTCTTCAATGAACCAAAGATCATACTTAGTAATTTTTTGAATATTCTTTTTATCTATTCCTAACCTCAACGCTTCACCAATAACTAGAAGTCTTTGAGATGATTGTGGTTTTAATCCTTCAATTATAGTATTTTTATCGTATTGATTATTTTTTGGAGAATCTAATCCGTCCAAATCATATTCTAATGAGGAAAAACCTTTTTGAATTGATTCTGAAAAAGATCTACCAATGCTCATAGTTTCACCAACAGATTTCATAGATGTTGTTAGATTAGAATCAGCTTCAGAAAATTTTTCAAACGTAAAGCGAGGTATTTTAGTAACTATATAGTCAATACTAGGTTCAAAACTTGCTGGTGTAGTAGTAGTTATATCGTTTTGAAGTTCGTCAAGAGTATAACCTACTGCTAGTTTAGCGGCTATTTTTGCTATAGGAAAGCCAGTTGCTTTCGAAGCTAGAGCAGATGAACGGCTTACTCGAGGATTCATCTCAATAACATTGATTTCACCATTTAATGGATTTATTGCAAATTGAACATTAGAACCACCTGTGTCAACCCCAATTCTTCTCAGAACTTTAATACTAGCATTACGCAGTAACTGGTATTCTTTATCAGTCAAAGTTAAAGATGGAGCAACCGTTATACTATCTCCAGTATGAACTCCCATTGGATCCACATTTTCAATTGAGCAAACAATTATACAATTATCTTTGTTATCTCTGATAACTTCCATTTCAAATTCTTTCCATCCTGCTACAGATTTTTCAATTAAAATTTGATTTGTTGGGCTCGCGTTTAAACCTCTAGAACACAAATCTGAGAATTCTTTATCTGTATAAGCAACCCCACCGCCTGTTCCTCCTAATGTAAAACTTGGCCTAATAACTAGAGGTAACTCTAATTCTATTTTTACTTTTTCAGCTTCACTAATAGTATTAACAATTAAACTTCGTGGACATGCTAAATCTATTTCTCTCATAGCATCTTTGAATTTTTGTCTGTCTTCAGCTAAATTAATTGCTTTTGGGTTAGCGCCAATCATAATAACCCCATATTTATCTAAAATTTTATTATTAAATAATTCCATAGATACATTTAGTGCTGTTTGCCCACCCATAGTAGGAAGTAATGCATCAGGTTTTTCAATCTTTATAACTTCTTCAACAAACTCCCATGTTATAGGTTCTACATATGTTTTATTAGCTAACTCAGGATCTGTCATAATTGTAGCTGGATTTGAATTAATTAAAACAACTTCATACCCTTCATCTCTAAGAGATTTACAAGCTTGAGCTCCAGAATAATCAAACTCACATGCTTGACCAATTACAATAGGTCCAGCACCTATTATTAAGATTTTATTAATATCCTTTCTTTTAGGCATAATTTTTTACTAATTCATAAAATTGTTTAAATAAATATTTACTGTCATGAGGGCCTGGACTTGATTCAGGATGGTATTGAACACTAAATATTGGTAAATCTTTATGTTTGATTCCCTCATTTGTTCCATCAAAAAGCGAGATATGAGTTTCAATAATATTTTTAGGTAGTGAATTTCTATCAACTTCGAATCCATGATTTTGAGAAGTAATTTCTACTTCAGAAGTTTCTAAATTTTTAACAGGATGATTAGCTCCTCTATGTCCTTGAAACATTTTTTTAGTTTGTGCTCCAAATGCTAAACTCAAAATTTGATGTCCCAAACATATTCCAAAAATAGGAATTTTTATTTTAATAAGCTCTTTAATAACAGGAATAACAATTTTTCCAGTTGCAAAAGGATCTCCAGGACCATTGGATAAAAATATTCCTTGTGGATTTGTATCTAAAATTTCTTTTAAAGTAGAATTAGCAGGCAAAACTGTTGGATAAAAAAAATTATTATTTAAACTTCTGACAATATTTGTTTTAATTCCATAATCGAGACATGTAACATTTAATTTGCTATCGTATTGTTCAGAATATTCATTTTGAATAATATTCCAGATCCCTTCTTTAATTTGATATGCATCATCAGTACTAACTAATGACGCTAAATCAAGATTTTCTAAACCTTTCCATTCACTAAGTTTGTTTTTTAATTTATCAATATTTTCTTGGCCCTTTTCAAAATGTATGATTGCTGCTTTTATTGCCCCTTTACTAGCTAATATTCTAGTTAACTGACGTGTATCTATATTGGTTATACAAGGAGTGTTATTATTTTTTAAAAAAAAATCCAAATCAGAAGTGCTCCTCCAACTTGAATGATGAAATGTTTGCTGATTTAAAATGCAACCACTTGAGTAAATTTTTTTTGACTCTATGTCTAAATTATTAATTCCACATATGCCTATATGTGGAAATGTAAACGTAATAATTTGTTTAGCATAAGAAGGGTCTGTTAATATTTCTTGGTATCCTGTTTGAGATGTATTGAAACATAATTCTCCAATGTTAGCTGTCTTAGCCCCCATTCCTTTTCCCCAAAAGATTTTTCCATCTTCAAGAATAAGAGCTGCCGTCGGTTGGTATTGAAATTGTTGACTATATACGTCTTGCTTCATAATTTGAACGGACAAACGCTTGTTTTACTAGGCATTTTGGATTGTATAGTCAAGGATTAGTTGTAATTCATGATAAGAGTTATAATAATAATTTTTTATAAAAAAACGATTCTATATAGAAGGGTAAATTAATGAGCTTAAGAATAGTAATAGAAGATCAATATAAAGAAGCAATTAAGTCTAAAAATACAAACGAAATCAATACATTGAGATTAATCAAAAGTGCTATTAAGGATAAAGACATTGCGTCTCGTTCAAACAATAAAAATAATCAAATTAGTGAAGAAGAAATTTTATCTTTACTTCAAAGTCTAGTTAAACAAAGAAGGGATTCTATCGAATCTTTTAAAGTTGCATCAAGACAAGACCTAATAATTATAGAAGAAGCAGAAATTGCAATCATTTCAAATTTTTTACCTAAACAATTAAGTGAGAGTGAAATAGAAGTTTTAATTTCAAAAATTATTGAAACTAATAATTTTGAATCTCTTAAAGATATGGGAAAATTGATGAATGAACTTAAAACAAATCATTCAGGAGGTATAGATATGGCTTTAGCTGGAAAAATAGCAAAATTAAAACTATCAAAATAATGTCTTTTTCAAAAAATGATTTAAATTCTATTAAAGAAAAAGTTTCAATAAGATTAGAGTTAGAAAAAAAAACCAAAGTTATACAAAAAGGAAAAGATTATTGGTGCTGCTGCCCATTTCATGAAGAAAAAACTCCATCATGTAAAATAAATGAAGAGTTAGGATCTTACTATTGTTTTGGTTGTGGAGCAAAAGGAGATATATTTACTATCTACACAGATTTATATAATTATAATTTTATAGATGCTTTAAAAGAACTTTCTCAAAAAACGGGTGTCAAAATAGATTTTAATGATTATCAAAAATCTAAAAAAGAAAATATAATAGAAAATATATTAGAGCTCTCATGTTTATGGTTTCATAATAATTTAGAAAAATCCTCAGCTAAACTATGCAATGAATATCTTAATAAAAGAAAATTAACAAAAGAAACTATCAATACATTTAAATTAGGATTTTCATTCAATTCTGATAGTAGTTTATATGATTATTTAAAAAGTAGATCATTTGAACATGAAGATATTTTAAAAAGTAATGTTATCAAAATTGATAAAAATAATAAAATCAGAGATTATTTTTATAAAAGATTAATATTCCCAATAAGAAATACACAGGGGAAAGTTGTTGGATTTGGAGGCAGATCGTTAGATGAATCTAATCCAAAATATATTAATTCACCTGAAAGTAAATTTTTTCAAAAGAGATATTTATTATATAATTTAGACATAGCTAAAAAAACTGCCCGAAAAAAAAATAATATTTTAATTTGTGAAGGATATATGGATGTTATTTCTTTATATCAAAATGGAATTTATAGCGTTGTAGCGCCTCTTGGAACTGCTCTTACTGAAGATCAATTAAAATTATCTTGGAATTATTCAAGCAAACCTACAATTATGTTTGATGGAGATAGCGCAGGGATTAGAGCTTCTTATAAGGCTGCAATTATGGCATTACCGCTAATAACAAATAAAAATTTTTTACAATTTACGACTTTACCGTCTGAATATGATCCAGATAGTTACATAAATAAATTTTCTTTTAAAGAATTTTTGAAATTTTTAAAGAATCCTGAAAGCTTAATTAAATTTATTTTTGATCAATCTAGTAAAACTGTTTCATTAAATTATGCAGATGAAAAAATATCTTATGATAAATATTTAGATGATTTAATAGAAACTATAAAGGATAATAAAACTAAATACTTTTATAAAAGTGAATTTAAATCCCTTTTTTTTGATAAGATACGTAATTTAGGAATTTCAAAATTACAAAAAAGCAAAGTTTTTCAAAAAAAACAGATTAATCTTAATAAAAAACAAAATTTATCTTTTATTTCTTCAGCTATTAACAATTTAGAATTTCGAGAAAAGATTATTGAAGAGCTACACAAAAGCAATATACTTGATAAAAAAGAAATAAATTTTTTAGATGAATTAAGAAAAAAAGAGACAATTAAATTGAAAAATGAGGTATTAATAGGGAAATATAGTCAAGGAAGCTATGGTGAAATCATTAAAAACAGTACATCTCCTCAAATTTATGAGCTTTTTCCTTATTCCTCTCCATCATTTGATCCCCAAGAATCTTATCAAGAAATAATAAAATCTATTAATAATTTGAATACAAGACTTTCAAATTTAAAAAAAATAAATAAAAGCCTAGATACCTTTGTTAAAAACTCAAATACATTAAATTGGAATGAGCTTCAAAGTATAAATAATGAAATAATAAATGATGATAAATAAACATGCCTGTTAAAAAAAAATCTCAAAAATCAAAATCAAAGAATAAAAATTCTTTAAGGGCCAAAAAAAATCAAAAAAAAGATAAAAAAGTTAATAAAGCTTCTAAATCAAAAACTAGTAAAAAGTCTTTATTGAAAAAAAAGAAATCTACTAAGAAAAATACAAAAAAAATAACAAAAAAAAATACTAGTAAATCTAAATCTAAAACAAAAAATAAGAAAGTTAATGCTAAATCTGTAAAAGTTTTGAAAAAATCAACAGAATTAAAGAAAGTTAAAAAGAAAAAAGAAAAGAAAATTTTAAATTTTGATGATCATATTAAAGAAATTTTAAAAAAATTAATTGAAAAAAATAAAGTTGATGGAATTTATACAAGCAAAATAATTGAAAAAGGAATTCCAAAAAAATTTAGATTTCCTGAAAATGTTAAAAAAGTAGAAAATTTTTTAAAAGAAAATAAGATTACAATTTTAACTGAAGATGAAGCTGAAGAATTAATAAAAGCTAATAAAGAAGAATCACAATCTTCTAACCTCGAAACTGGAGAGGAAGGAAAGAAAAATACTGGTAAGACTGATGATCCAGTTAGATTATATCTTCGTGATATGGGTTCGGTTGAATTATTAAGTCGTGAGGGAGAGATAGCCATAGCAAAACGAATAGAGGCAGGCCGAGAAAGAATGATAGGTGCTATATGTGAAAGTCCAATGACTATAAGATCAATAATGAATTGGAAAGAATCAATTAAAGAAGGAACAATGCTTTTAAGAGACATTGTTGATTTAGAGCAGACTTATGACATGTCTGATATTGGAGATAATAAAATTGATGAAACTCTTAAATTAATAGAAGGAGTTTCTGATAACAAAGTTAAGTCAAAAGATGAAAAAAAAGAAAAAGATCAAAATAACAATGAAGAAAATACAGATCAATCAGAAGATGAAGATGAAGAAGGTTTAAATGTTTCTTTAGCGGCAATGGAAGAAAAACTAAAACCAAAAGTATTAAAAGATTTTGATGATATAACTAAATTATTTAAAAAGTTACAAAAATACAGCCAAGACTTGATTGAAACTAATAAAAAAAATGAAAAATTGTATTCTTCAATAGAGAAAAAATACAAGAAAATTCAGAAAGAGATGGTAGTTTCGATGAAGGAGGTTCATTTTAATTCTTCAACAATTGAAGCTCTTATGGAATCTCTTTATGAACTAAATAAGAAGCTGTTAGTAAGAGAAGGAAAAATGTTGCGAATGGCATTAAGTTCAGGAGTTACTAGGGAATCTTTTATAGAACATTATTTAAATTTTAACTTTGAAAAAAATTGGATTCAATCTCTATTGTCTCTAAAGAATAAAAATTGGGAAAAGTTTATTAATAAAAATCACATAGAAATAAATAGTTTAATTGAAGAAATAAAAGAAATACAACTAGCTTGTGAGCTACCCTTATATGAGTACAGACGCATTGTAAGTACAGTTCAACAAGGAGAGAGATCGGCTAATAGAGCAAAAAAAGAAATGATCGAATCTAACTTACGTTTAGTCATTTCTATCGCAAAAAAATATACTAATAGAGGTTTACAATTTTTAGATCTCATTCAAGAGGGTAATATTGGTTTAATGAAGGCAGTAGATAAATTTGAGTATAGAAGAGGTTATAAATTTTCTACTTATGCTACATGGTGGATTAGACAGGCAATCACTAGATCAATTGCAGATCAAGCTCGTACAATTCGTATACCAGTGCACATGATAGAAACAATAAATAAAATTGTCAGAACTACTCGTCAAATAATGTCAGAAATTGGTAGAGAGCCAACACCAAATGAATTGGCTGAGAGATTGCATATGCCTTTAGATAAAGTAAAAAAAGTTCTAAAAATAGCAAAAGAACCAATTAGTTTAGAAACACCTGTAGGAGATGAAGATGATAGTTCTCTTGGTGATTTTATAGAAGATAAAAACGCTCTTATACCAATAGAAGCAGCAGTTAAAAGTTCATTAAGAGACACTACAACAAGAATTTTATCATCCTTAACACCTAGAGAAGAAAGAGTCTTAAGAATGCGTTTTGGTATAGGAATGAATAGTGATCATACTTTAGAAGAGGTTGGTCAGCAATTTAGTGTAACTCGTGAAAGAATAAGACAGATTGAAGCAAAAGCACTTCGAAAACTTAAACACCCTACAAGAGCTAGGAAACTTAAAACATTTCTTGATGAATAATGGAGCTTACACTTCTTGGAACAGGATGTCCTAAGGTTGATTATAAAAGATTTGGACCAGCAAATTTAATTAGTTCTAATAAGGCAAAAATATTAGTTGATTGTGGCTCTGGTATAACCCAACGCCTTGATCAGATAAAAATTTCATCATCTAAGATAGATGCTTTGTTTTTAACTCATTTACATTCAGATCATGTAGTGGATTTATATCAATTAATTATTTCTTCTTGGCATTCTTATCGAACAATACCATGGAAAATATACGGACCTAAGGGAACTAAAAAGTTTGTCAAAAAACTAATGGATGCTTGGAAGGATGAAAGAGATCAACGAATAAAATATGAAGCAAGATCTTCTATTCAAGCATTTAAAATTATAGTTAATGAATTCAAAAATTCAGGAACTGTATTAGTTGGAGATATTAAGGTTAAATATTTTGAAGTTGATCACAAACCTGTAAAATATGCTTATGGATTTAATTTTTTTCATAGAAATAAAAAATTAACTATTAGTGGAGATACAAGACCTTGTGAAAATATTATGAAATACGGACTTTTGTCAGATGTTCTTTTGCATGAAGTATTTATAGATGGAGAAATCAAAAAAATTAATAAAATGAGAACCATAAAGACTTTGCATAATGTAAGTGATTATCACACTTCTTCAAATATAGTTGGTAAGGTGGCCAAATTAACTAAATGCAAAAAACTTGTCCTGACTCATTTGGTTCCTACGAGATTTAATGAAAAAAAATTAAAAAATATTGTAAAAAAGGATTTTGGAAAAGATCCTATCATAGGAAAAGATCTTTTAAGGATTAAAATTTAAATATAAAAAAGAGTTAATGATAAAATTATGCATCATTGGTGCTGGAAGCACAGTTTTTACAAAAAATATTGTATGCGATTTACTTAGCTTAGAAAAATTTAAATCTATGGAAATTGCACTTATGGATATCGATGCAAAAAGATTAGATAAAACATATGAGATATTAAAAATAATTTCAAAAAAAATAGATGCTGAACCTATAATTACCAGACATACTAACAGAAAAGAAGCTTTGAAAAATTCTGATTTTGTTCAAACAACAATTCAGGTAGGGGGATATAAACCTTCTACAGTAATTGATTTTGATATTCCAAAAAAATTTGGTTTACAGCAAACTATCGGAGATACTTTAGGTATTGGTGGAATTATGAGAGGTTTGAGAACGATTCCTATATTACTTGATATTGCAAAAGATATTATTGAAATTTGTCCTAACGCTTGGTGGCTTCAATATGTAAATCCTATGTGCTCTAGCATGATAGCCATAAATAAAGTTTTTCCAAACATCAAAACTATTGGATTATGTCATTCCGTCCAAGGCACAGCTGAAATGTTAGCTAAAGATTTAGGAGAAGATATTGAAGATATAAACTATTTTTGCGCAGGTATAAATCATATGGCTTTTTATCAAAAATTAGAAAAAAAAAGCACTGGTGAAAATCTTTATCCCAAACTCAAATTTATTGCTGAAAAAATACTGAATGATGAAATTTTATCAACTAGAACAACTGAAAAAGAATTTTTTACCGATAAACAGCTTCATGAAAAGGTTCGGTACGAGATATTTAAACGTTTTGGTTATTTTGTTACAGAATCAAGTGAGCATTTTGCAGAATATGTCCCCTGGTTTATTAAAAAAAATAGACAAGATCTTATTGATAAATATAAAATTCCAATTAACGAATATATCGATAGATGTGAACTTTATATTAAAATGTGGAAAGAATTAGATAATGATATCGCACCTATTATTGATCAACCAATTAAGCGAAGTAATGAATATGCTTCATATATAATTGATGCAATAAAAAATAATAAAGAAGTTACAATAAATGGAAATATAATGAATGATAAATTAATTGAAAATTTACCTACAGATTGTTGTGTTGAAGTACCTTGTAAAATTGACTCTACAGGATTGAATCCTATTGTCGTAGGAAAACTACCTATTCATCTAGCTGCGCTCATGAGAACAAATATAAATGTTCAATTACTGACTGCTGAAGCGGTAATAACAAAAAAAAAAGATACTATTTTTCATGCAGCTATGCTTGACCCTTTGACTGCATCTTTATTATCTATTGATGAAATATATAAAATGACTGAAGAATTGCTAATTGCTCATAAAAAATATCTTCCAGAATACTATTAAAATTTAAAATAATATCCATTTGAATAATACATAATAGTATATTAAAGACCTTATTTCAGGGCCCTTAGCTCAGTTGGTTAGAGCGCTCCGCTCATAACGGAGTGGTCCGAGGTTCAAGTCCTCGAGGGCCCACCACTTATCCTTAAAATTAGAGAATTTTCGGTTTTAATTGTAAATTGATTTGTTATAACTAAACCAATAAATTACTTTGGAGGAAAGATGAAAAAGTTATTAACACTAATCATTCTATTTACCTCAACTATTGCCTCTGCAGGCACTTTGGTAGTTAACTCTAACCAATCTGGAGAATCCTCAAAAGCAGGTTTTGATGCTTATGTTGATGCTTTTAGGGCAGCTCATCCAGAAGTAACAGTTGTTGTAAACGAATTTGAACACGAAGCTTATAAAACATCAATAAGAAACTTTCTTACGGCCGAAGCTCCAGATGTAGCAATTTGGTTTGCTGGTAACAGAATGAAGTTTTTTGTTGATCAAGGATTATTTGCTGATGTAAGTGATGTTTGGTCAAGTGCTGGCCTTAATGATTTAATGGCATCAAGTAAAGGTTCTTTAACGGTTGATGGAAAACAATATGGTGTTCCATGGGGATATTATCAATGGGGAGTATATTATAGAAAAGATTTGTTTGATAACCTTGGTTTAAATGTTCCTAGAGATTGGGAAGAATTTAAATGGGTATGTGCTATGCTTAAAAAGAATGGCATTACTCCAATCACTATAGGAACTAAATATCTTTGGACTGCAGGTGGATGGTTTGACTACCTTAATCTTAGAATTAATGGTTATAAATTCCATATGGATTTAACTGCAGGTAAAGTAAGTTATGAAGATCCAAGATTAGATGCAGTATTTGATCATTGGAGAGAATTAATTGATCCTGGTTATTTCCTTGAAGATCATGCTTCATTCTCATGGCAGGATGCTCAAGCTCCTCAAATTAATGGTGAAGCTGCAATGTACCTTATAGGAAACTTTTATGTTCCTACATTAGAAAGTGCTGGAGTTGTTGACAAAATGGATTTCTTTCAATTTCCTACTATTTATAAAGGCGTAGGTGTTGCTGAAGATGCTCCAACTGATACAATGCACATTCCTAGTGGAGCAAAAAATGTTGAAGATGCAAAAAAATTCTTAGCATTTATGTCTAATGCTGAAGCTGCAACCGACTGGGCTAAAACTGCAGGAATGTTAAGTCCAAACAAAAATGCAGATAAGCCAACAAACAGATTTTCAGTAATGGGAGCAAAGATGCTTGCAGAAGCAGATGATATTGCTCAATTCTGGGATCGCGATGCAAATCCTGATATGGCTGGCGCGGCAATGGAAGGTTTCCAAGAATTTATGGTTAAACCTGATCGTGAAGATAAAATTAGAGCTCGTTTAGAAAAAGAAAGAGCTAGAATTCACGGCGCACTTTAAATTTTTTATCTAATTGAGGCGGAATAATTTCCGCCTCAAATCTAAATATATATATACAATTTTAATAATGACTTTTTGGGAACGAAATCAATTAAAATTAGCACCATTTTTTTTTCTAGCACCTGCTATTTTAGTTTTTTTTATTTACGTTATCTATCCAATAATTGACTCAGTTTGGGTAAGTTTTCATGAGTGGAATGGCATGGATAAAAATGGACTTAGAGGAAATGGAAATCCTAACTGGAGGTGGGTTGGCTTGCAACATTATATTACTCTTTTTACTGATGATGAAGAGTTTTATGTTTCACTATTTAACAATATTAGGTGGTTAATTTTTAGTCTTATAGCTATCCCTATTGGATTATTTTTAGCTTTATTTGTCAATCAAAGAATTATTGGAATGAGATATATAAAATCTTTATTTTATTTTCCTTTTGTTATCAATGCAGTTGTTATTGGTGTAATTTTTACTTGGTTTTATAACCCTAAATACGGAGCGCTTTCTCTTGTATTAAGTTTTTTTGGATTAGATCCAATTCCTGTTTTAGCCGAAGAGAATTTAGCAACATATGGAATAATTATAGCATCTTTCTTTCCTGGAATTGCTTACACCATGATTTTGTATATTACAGGACTTACTGGAGTTAATAAGGAAATGATTGAAGCTGGCAGAATAGATGGAGCTGCAGGTTTTACTATGTTATGGCATGTTGTTTTACCACAATTAAGACCAGCAACTTTAATTGCAGTCGTAGTAACTATAGTAGGTTCGCTTAGAAGTTTTGATTTAATAGCAGTTATGACTGCTGGTGGTCCCTGGGGTAGCACAGAAGTTTTAGCCTATAAAATGTATCAAGAATCTTTATTTAACTACAGAATGGGATATGGAGCAGCAATAGCAACTATATTATTTTTAATTATGGATATTTATATAGCATGGTTTTTATATAGATTATTTAAAAATGAAAGATCAGAAAAATAATGTTTCCAACTCCAATTCAAAATTATTCTTTAAAAGTTAATATTGGTTATAGGATATTACTTGTTTTAACTCTTTTGGTTTGGCTATTACCTTTGATTGCAGTTATGCTTACATCTATTAGAACTTTTGAAGATGTTCTTGCTGGTAATTATTGGACGCTTCCTGAAGAAACAGCTTTGATATCAAATTATACTCGTGTTTTTGAAAATGGTAAAATGGGTAGATTTTTTGCAAACAGTCTTATTATCACCCTACCAACTGTTGTAGGAACTTTGTTTTTAAGTTCTTTAGCTGGCTATTCTTTAGCGATGCACAGATTTAAATTAAATTTATTAGTATTTGCAATGTTTATTGCTGGAAACTTTGTGCCTTTTCAAATTTTAATGATTCCTGTCAGAAATATATCCATCGAAATGGGGATGTATAATACTCATTTAGGATTAATAATTTTTCATATTGCTTTTCAAACTGGTTTTTGTACTTTCTTTTTACGAAACTTCATAAAAGAACTTCCTTTTGAATTAATAGAGGCAGCGAGAGCAGATGGAGCGACTGAATGGATAATTTATAGAAAAATTATCTTACCTTGTATAATACCAGCTTTAGCAGCTCTTGGTGTCTTAGAATTTACATTTATTTGGAATGACTATTTTTGGGCTTTAGTTTTAACTCAAGGTGATTCAGTCAAACCAATTACCGTGGGACTAGATGTTTTAAGAGGTCAGTGGACAACTTCATGGAATTTAGTTTCGGCAGGTTCGGTCGTTGCAGCCTTACCTCCTGTTATAATGTTTTTTATTCTTCAAAAACAATTTATTCATGGATTAACTTTTGGAGCAGTTAAAGGATAATTCTTTTAGAATCATATAAATTTAAGTACTAAAGAATTTATGTCTTTAATAACTATGCGACAATTATTAGATCACGCTGCAGAAAATAATTATGGAGTCCCAGCTTTTAATGTGAATAATTTAGAGCAAATAAGAGCTATTATGGAGGGGGCTAAGGAAGTAGATAGTCCTGTTATTATGCAAGCTTCAGCAGGTGCGAGAAAATATGCAGGGCCACGTTTCATCAAAAGTATGATGGAAGCAGCAATTCAAGAGTTTCCTGACATTCCTATAGTAATGCACCAAGACCACGGTGCTACACCTAGTGATTGTAAAGAGTGTATGGATTTAGGTTTTAGTTCAGTGATGATGGACGGTTCTTTACTTGCAGATCAAAAAACACCTTCTGATTTTGATTATAATGTAGATATTACTAAACAAACAGTAAATATAGCACATCCTTTAGGGGTTTCTGTAGAAGGTGAATTAGGTTGTTTAGGATCTTTAGAAACTGGAACTGGTGAAAAAGAAGATGGGGTAGGAGCAGAGGAAGTATTAACTCATGAACAACTATTAACTGATCCAGAAGAAGCAGCTAAATTTGTAAAAGAAACGCAAGTTGATTCTTTAGCTATAGCTATAGGTACAAGTCACGGTGCATATAAATTTTCAAGACCACCAACAGGAGAAATTTTGGCAATAGAAAGAATTAAAGAAATTAATAAAAGACTTCCTAATACTCATTTAGTTATGCATGGCTCTTCTTCAGTTCCACAAGACTTATTAGAAATAATTAATAAATTTGG
>MDSW01101230.1_pt1 | contig 20269 bp, 15 predicted proteins | sample 811171 | NCBI WGS metagenome assembly MDSW01 (sample SAMN05326641, study PRJNA326480) | marine metagenome | isolation source: seawater | place: Atlantic Ocean: North West | collected 2012 | reverse complement strand
GGGGGGGGTGTGACGCGGGGGAGGGTCAGCGCGAGGGGTTGGGGGCGCGGCGCTCGTCGCGAGGACCGAGAAACGCCATCCGCGAGACGGGGCGCGCGTTCAAACGTTCCGAGGCGGCGGCACGCGCGAGCTCAGGGACGCACCCGTGAGCTTGAGCTTCGCGCCCTGCGACTGGAGCTTACGAATGCTCTCCGCGTCGCGGCGCCACGCGAGGGGGGGGCAGTTCCACACCGGCGTGGAGGACAGCCGCGTGTACCCCGTGCCGCACTGCTCGTCGTCGAAGACGCCGTTCACCTCGAACGAGGTGTCCGATGGGAAGTGGCGACCCTCGTGCACGAACACCTTGAGTTCGAACATGCCGTCGGAACCCATGGCGACGGACGCGTTCGCGACGTCGGCGCGCGACGAACCGCGATGCGAGCGGGAGAGCCTCGGTCGCCGCCCCGCGCGTCGCGCTGTTGCCGAGAGGTGGCCCGGGCGACGGGAGGAGGGCGACGTTTTTGAATTTCTCACCGCGCAGGTGGGCTTCGATACCAGTACCACTGCTATCCTATGGAAAGGATTCGGCTTCCCCGCCGGCGGGTCCCTCGCCGGCGCTCGCCGCGTCGTCTCGCTCCCGCTCGCGCGTCGTCACAGGAAGTTCGCCTCTATCTGTCCTTGGATCACCTTGAGCTTCTCGATGACCTCCGGGGTCATGAGCTCCGCGGCTTGCCCCGTGATGCTCGCCTTTCCCTGCTGCTGCTCGTACGCCTTGAGCACCGCCTCGATCGTCTTGTGCAGCGCCGGCGCCTCGCAGAAGAGGAAATCCTCATCCTCCGTCGTCAGCTCCGGCCCCGGCGTGAACGCCTCCTCCAACCCGTTCTGCACGTCCCGCACGTCCTCGAACACCAGCAGGTGCTTCAGGATCCGCACCTCCTTCGGCTGCTGCCGCCCCATCGTCTCCTTCATCTTGAAGTACAGGTGCGCCATGACGTCCTTCACCTCCTCCTCGACGTACGGCGACTCCTTCACGCTCATGTACGCCTTGGCGGCGGTCAGGACCAACGCGGGATCGAGCTTCCCCTCCGCGCTCATCGCGTCGATCTTCGAGTTCATCTCCTCCAGGGTCTCCACCTCCAGAAGCTCCTTGAAGTTCTCCGCCGCCGTCTCCAGCGTCTCCTGGTCCTTCGTCGCCTCGTCGAACGCCTCGCAGATGCTCAGCAGCCGCGACGCGAGCCGCGCCAGCGCGTCGCGCTCGGCGTCCCCGGCGTCCTCCGACTTCGCCGCCGTCTCTCGCGCCGCCCTCAGACGCGCCTTGGCCTCGTCCGAGGTCGGGTCGCTCTCCGAGTTCGGGCCGTCGTTCTCCCGCGCGCTCTGCGCCTCCGCGTCTCCTTTCGCCCGCGCCGCCGCCTCGTCGGCGGCGTTCTCCCGGACGAGCGCCTCGAGCTTGAAGCGGACGAACTGGAAAAACTCCGTCGTGAACTCGGCGCGGCGGTTGGTGACCATGCCCTCGTGCAGGTCCTCGTCCGCGTCCTGACACTCCGCGAGCAGGTCCGCGCACGCGGCGACGCGGTCGGACGTCGCGCGGAGGAGCCTCAGGAGGCGCGAGAGCCTCAGCATCTCCTCGGGGTCCTCCTCGTCCCGCGCTCTCTCCTCGAGCCTCGCGAAGAACCCGTCGCGAAGCGTCGGCCAACGCGCGCTCGAGGCGAGGAGGCCGATCCAGTCCTCCTCCTCGCGCTTCAGGAAGATGTTCGCGAGGTTGTCGAACATCTCGGGGGAGCCGCTGTCGGGGTCGTCCGAGGAGGAGGAGGAGGAGGAGGAGGAGGAGGAGGCGGTGGCGGAGTCCCCCTCGGAGGACGGGATGGGTCCGGCGGCGGCGGCGGTTCGGGGTGACCGGCCCCGAGGGCGAGCGCGCGGAGCGCGGGGGGTGATGAGCGGGGGACGCCGCGTCGCCGATGCGCGCGGGGGCGAGCGCGCGAGCGCGGAGGCGCGCGCGAGAGCGGACGCGCGCGCGAGCGCGGCCATTCTTCGAGGACGCGCGGGGTGAAGTGCTTGGGCTTGGCGACCGAGCGACAGATCGATTTTCACCGACGCCGCGGCCGGCCGCCGGCCGCGGGTGCTGAATTCGTCGATCGGGCCGAAACGTCCGCCGCGCCGAGAGGGTGGAAGGAATCGTGGTTCCGCGCCCTCGGGCCGCTCGTTCGTCGTCTACGCCGCGCACACCTCCCGCGCGCGCTCGCGTCCGCCCCGGCGCGTCGCGGCCTTCCAGCCCCTCCACGCGCGCGCGCCCACGCGCGGGGTGACCCTCGCCGCGACCCTCGACGCTCGCCGCGACCGGATTTAGATTCATCCCCTCGCCGTCGATCGCGCGTCGTCCGCTCCTCCGCCCCCCCGCCCGGTTCCCTCCCTCCCGGCGTTCTCCTCGCCATGGGCACGGGCATCTTCGGCAGCACGTCCCAGCCCAGCTGGAAGAGCACGGCGCCGCAGCGCTGCCCGACGCACGTGGAGGACCCCCTCCGCGAGCTCATCCGCAAGGAGACAAGGTGGCTCGATGGGTTCACCGCGCGCGAGCTGGACCCCCCCCCGCCGAAACCCACCTACGACGTCACGCCTCCGAGCAGCCGCCCGGGAAGCGCGACGCCGCACTTCGCCTCGACGAAGCTCAGGCGCGGCCCCGCGGACGGCGCGATCCTCACCGTCGGGTGCGTCCCCGCGGGCGCGCTGGACGCCGCGCCGGCCTCGCCGCGCTCCAAGATGGCGGCGAGGGCGAAGGCCACCGCGGCGGCGGCGGCGAGCCGGCGCGACGCGCTCGCCGCCGCCGCCTCCGCCGTCGAATCCGCCGGCGTCGACCCGGACGGAAACTCCGCGGAGGCGACGGCGCTGTGGCGCGCGCGGAAGACGCTCGAGGAGCCGAACGTGTTCGAGACGCTCAGGAAGAAGCGCGAGGCGGTGGACGCCGCGAGGCGAGCGGCCGCGACGAGCGCGTTCCGCTCATCGGTCCCTCGCCGTCGCGCGGCGAAGACGGCTTCGGCCTCGGCTTCGGCCTCGGCTTCGGCTTCGACGCGAGCGCTCGAGCGCGAGCCCGCTCGGGGGAGACCGAGCGCGTCGGGCGGTGATCGGACGCTCGCGTCGAAGACGACTCCTCCGGGGTCCGCCCCCGCCGCGGCGTCGAGCGCGCCTCGCACGGCGGCGTCGCGCGAGGCGGACATCGACCTCGTCGGCGCGGCGCGCTCGGGGGAGCCCGGGGAGGCGCAGGCGAAGCCGATGGTGCTGAGTCTCGACCACCTCGAGGACTCCTCGATCGAGGTGTTACTCCACGAGCTGCGCAAGGTCGAGAAGGCGCTCGAGGAGGGGGAGGAGACCCAGGAGCTCCTGGAGACGGCCGCCGCGCTCGAGCGCGCCGCGAAGGCGGGCGGGGCGATCGAGGCGAGCGCCCGTCGATGATCAGACGGACGTTAAGTTAAACATGGTGTATCATCTCATACTACCCGCGGGAGTCGCTCGAAAATAACGGGGATGCCCCCTCGAAGTCGTGGCGATCGAATTTCGCACTCGCGACGCTCTTCTCCTCTCCTCGCGCGCCTCCCTCCGCGCATAAATCTTCCTCCCTCTACAGCATCTTCGCGTTGCTCTCGAACGCGGCCGCCCTCATGGACCTCTTCTCCGCCGCCACGCGCGCGGCGTGTCGCGCCGCGCCGGCGTCGCCCCACCGCGCCCTCCTCCTCCTCGCGGCGAATTTGAGTCCGTACGCCGCCGCCGCCGCCGCCCCCGCGACCGCGAGCGCCTTCGCCGTCCACGTCCCCGCGAACTCCTCCGAGGACGAGGACCGATGCGCCGCCTTCCCCGTGCTCGCGGTGTCCGTCTTCTTCTTCTTCTTCCCCGCGTCCCGGGCGCCTCCGCCGTCCTCGGCGTCCGGCGCTCGGCGGAGGCCCGGCGCGGCGCCGTCGAAACACCACCGCTCCTCGGCGGCGGGGCCCCCGGCGAGGACTTCGTACCCGGCCGCCTCGCACATCTCCGCGCCGCCGCCGCCCGTCTCCGCCATCCAGTCCGAGAGCTTGGTGCAGATGGTGTCCGCGGCGCGGCACGGCGTGAGTCTGTGCAGGGCGTCCTCGGCGAAGTACTCGTTTTCGCACGCGCGGTAGACGCGGTCGCACGTGGATGCGCAGACGGCGGTCTTCGGTTCCACGCCCGCGTTCGGGTCGCAGATGGAGCACTCGAGCGCGGACCACGCGTCGCGGCACGTCGGGGAGAACCCGCTCGCCTGCATGTGCGCGACGATCCGGCGCACCGCGTCCGTCGCGCCGCGATCGCAGCACGTGTTCCGCTCGTACTCGGAGCAGAAGGTGAGGCCGCGATTCTTCCCGGGAGGCTTCCCCGCGCGCGCGAAGTCGGGGGAGCCGGCGTGCGAGACGCACGTCCGCGCCGCGGCGGCCAGCGCGGGCGCGGGGGAGACGCTCGCGAGCGTCGCGCAGAGCGCGACGATGAGCACGCCGCGAGAGGCCCGGCGCGGCATGGCGTCGAGCGAAGGACGCGGGCGCGACCCGGGGAAGTGCGCGGTGGCGATCCCCTCTCAGCGATCGAGACGCGCCCCCGCGACGACGATCCGCGGGACGAGACGCCGACGCGCGCGCCGCGCCGACGTCGCGGAGACGGCTCTCCGCAATCGGCGAAAACGGAAATCGCGCGCGGAACCCCCGAATCGCGGGTTTCGTCCCCCGAATATTCCCTCGACCAATGAAACCGCGCAAACGACAGCTTTGCGTTTCGCTCGCTCCGGTCGTCACGCCGCGCGCACTCGCGCACGCACGCGGCGCTCGCGGGAGCGCGCCCGTGGACCCGAACGCGCGACCCCTCGCGCGCGGCCGGGCGACTCCGCGGACGACGCGCCCCTCGCGCGCGCGCGCGCCGCGACCGCTCGTCGGCGATGTCGCGCCTCGCCGCGACCGTCGTCGGCGTCGGCAGCGTCGATGCGTCGACGCGACGAGGTGATGACCCGCGCGGCCGAGCGCGGCCGAGCGCGCGAGCGTCGTTCGCGCGCCGGAGACGCGACGCCGCGATCGCGAGGTGCGCCTCCGCGTCCACCCCTCGCGCTCCCACACCGCCCCCGCGCGCCTCCCCGGGGCGTGGCCCCCGCGTCGGCCACCGCGCGCGCGCCGGTCACGCGCGTGCCGATACCGATGCCGGATCTTCGGAGCGAGATATTTCCGCGCCCTCCTCTGACCCTCCCCCTCCTCCCTCCCCGCGCCCACGCGTTCGCTCCCGTCGTCGTCAGAGCGTCCCCCTCATCTACGTCCCCGTCCGAAGGCTCGTCGCGCGGCTCCGTGGTCCTCTCCCCGGCGACGTGCGAGCTTCTCGGGGATTCGCGCGGGAAGTACGAGCTGGCCGGCGAGGTGGTCCTCGACGCGGACGCGGACTCGATGTACCGCATGCTGGTCGACTACGACGCCTCCCCCCGGATCTTCGCGACCGTGAACGCGTGCGCGGTCGAGCCTTTGGAGCGCGCAGAGCGCGGCGCGTTTCTCGTCAGGCAGTCGTGCCGGTGGAAGTTTCTCGTGTTCGGGGGCTCGTTCCCTTGCCAGCTGGCGACGCGGGAGGATCCCGAGGAGCGGTACATGGAGGCGCGGCTGCACGAGAAGGGCTTCATCCGCGAATTCGAGGGGTCGTGGAAGGTGACGGAGGAGCCTGGGGGGGGGGTGAGGGTGCGGCACACTCTGGCGCTCAGGCCGGCGCTCACGCCGCCGTACGCGAAGGAGATCTTCCTCAAACAGATTCGCGAGATCTTCGAGGACGTCCAGCGCGAGGTCGAGCGGTGGGAGGGGGGGGCGTACCCGCCCTTACTCGCGGAGGAGGCGAACGACGCGGCGAAATCGCCCGCGCCGATCGCGGAGGAGATCGCCGCGGCGTGAGGACCTCTCGAGGTCGTGGAAATACGAAGAACGAAGTGTTTGTTTTGTAGACTATGATATCAACATCGGGCTCTCTACAGTAATACGGAGAACTGATTTTCGCGCCTCACGAACACCGCGCCTCGGACCTCTTCGTACGAGTCGTATGATATGATAGTACACGTGTGCCTAGTAGTATTCACCGCCGCTGCTAATTCGCCCGATCGCCGAGCTCCTCTCGCCCGCGCCCCTCCGATACGCGCCCCTCCGAAACCCTCTTTCGCTCCCTCAGGCTTTGGCGTCGCACAGCTGTAACGCCTGCCCCGCGTAAAAACGCACGTCGGCGTCCGGGTCCGACTCGAGCTCGACGAGCGCGGGCCTCACCTCCCCGTCCGTCGCCGTCCGGTCCAGGGCGCTCGCCACCTCTCCGAGCGCCTTCGCGACGGAGAACCTGACGTTCGGCACCTTATCCTTCGCCGCGAGTTTCAGCGCGGGCATGATCTCGCGCATGCACGTCTCCTGTCCCACGGGCGCGGCGAGGAGGGTCAGCGCGCGCACCACCGTCGCGCGGTAGAGGTAGTGGTCGTTCTTCGCCAGCTCCATCACCTTGGGCAGGACGTGCGCCCTCGCCCACTCCGCGCCGAACACCTCCGCGAGCTTCTGCAGGTTCACCGCCGCGGCCTCGCGGATGGAATACACGCGGTCCGAGAGCCAGCGCAGGCACAGCGCGTTGAGCTGCTCCCCCTCGGCGCCGTCGACGCCGGGCGCCTTCTGGAAGAGAAACGCGGTGCCCATCTGCGACGCGAGGAGCGGGATGTACTCGATGATCGCCAGCCTCACGCGCCAGTGGATGTCCTCCGCGAGGTCTTTGATCGCGGGGAGGAGCTCCTGGGAGAGGAGGTCCACGCCGATGACCTGGTTCACCTGGTCGAGCTTGCTGATGATGTTGAGTCGCACCTCTGGGAACTCGTCCTTGAGCAGGATGAGAAAGACGGGCAGGAGCTGGTCGATCGTGCGGTCCTTCCCGAGCGTCGGCGCGAGGCCCATGATGACGCTCGCGAGCGCCGCGCGGACGTGCTGCGACGCGTCCTGCGCCAGGTCCTTGACCTTGGGGACGATCTTCGCGCTCGCCGCGTCGGGGCCGACGAGCCGCGCGACGTCGCTCGCGCACCCCGCCGCGGCGATGCGAACCTCCGCCTCGCCGTCCGTCAGCAGCGCCTCGTACGCCGGCAGGAGCTCCGCGCGCGCGGACTCCGCGCCGACGCTCTCGCACAGCGAGTACAGCTGCTGCGCGACGTTGTACCGCACCCTCCAGCTCTTGTCCGCGGCGAACTTCTTCGCCGCGGGCACCACCTCGGCGACGCACACGGCGCGATCGAGCAGCTTCCCGAGCGCGGCGCAATCCTCGACGGCTAACAACCGCACGCTGTCCTGCTCGTCCGTCGTGAGCTTCTTGAACAGCGCCATGATCTCCGTCTCCACGAGCGCCTTATCGCACTTCGCCGCGAACGCGCCGAGGTGCTGAGCCGCCGCGCGCCGGACCATCGGCGTGTCGTCGTCGCAGAGCTTCGCGAAGGCCGAGCGGAGGTCCCGGCGGAGGTCGTCGCGCGTCGCGTCGCACTTCCCGTACGCCGTCGCGAGGATGCCGCACGCGGAGACGCGCGCGGTGAACCAGTCCCCGCCCGCGAGCCTGAGGACCGCGGGGACGTAGTGCTCGTGCGCGTCCTCGGCGCGCATCGCCTCACCCACCGCCCTGGCGCTCGCGACGGCTTTCTCTCGCACCGCCGTCTCCTCAACCGTCGCGAGGGTCTCGAGCGGGGGGAGGAGGACGCGCGCGTACTCGGGGCCGCCCACCTTGGGAATCAGGTTGCCCATCTCCTCCGCGACCGCGAGCAGACACTCGTCCTCGTCCTCGTCGTTGTCCGTGAGGAAGGGGACGAGCTCATCGCGCGTGCGCTCGGGGCCCAGCGCGGTCGCGATCGTCGTCAGGCGACGGATGGAGTTGAGACGGAGCTGCAAGTTCTCGTTCTGCGCGGTACCGGGACGGGGGGGGGGCGAGGCGGGGGGAACGGGGGGGTCGGAGCGCGTCAGAAACGAGGCGAGCGCGAACCCCGTCGTCTGGGCAGCCACCGAGAGGCGTCGGAGGTGCCGGGGATCGGTCGCGGCGGCGAGGAGGGGCGCGATCTCGGACCGGGAACGTCGCGAGAAATCCCGCGATCGGACGTTCAAACCCTCCGTCGCTCGGGGAAAAAAGCGACGCGCGAAGACGCCGGAACGCGCGCGTTCGCGTCGCCGTCGCGCGGCTCGGAGACGCGCGAGCGAGAGCGAGGGGGGCGCCCACCTTGAGCTCGTCGATCAACATCGCGACGCTGAAGAGGTCGGGGTCATCGGACGCCATCGTGCCCTCCGGAGCGCGACGCACTCTGGCAAACGGCCAACGTATTCGTCGCTTCGTGGACTTTTACGACGACTCCGGAAATCCGCCCGGACCACTCCCGGCCGGCGAGCAGACGTGGGTCGAGACATTTTTCCATCGTGATCTGTGTTCTTCTCCTATGATGAAAGCTACGTGTGTCTACGCTCGCGGACGCCCTAAAACCCTCCCTGGTTCGATTGGTACGCGTTCACCTCGTCCTTGAAGTTCTGCGTGAGGTCCGTCACCTGCGTGGGGAGGGAGAAGGCGCGCGGTTCGGTCAGTCGGTCGCGCGCGAGAGACGGCGGCGTCGTCGCCGCTGAAGATGCACACGTTTTTCGATCGCTCGCGCGCATCGCTCGTCGTCGCTCACCTCCTGACGCAGGTGGTCCATCGCCTCCGTCATCGCCTGGACCGGGGAGGACTCTTTGTTTGTGTGCACCTGCGAGGGCGTGCACGCGAGGCGCGGGCGTTAGATTCAGGGACAAGGAGGGCGACGGGGGAGAAAAAGAAACCCTAAGCTCGGACGCGTGGGGGGCCTTCCTCAGGGAAGGCGCCGGTTCGACCGGTCGCGGTCTGGGCGCGCGGGGTCTGGAGCGTCGACGCACCTTGATGACGATGCGGTTGTCCGAGGGGTGCGGCACCTGGTACCCCGCGAACACGACGTTCGGGTCGCGGTGGAGCTGCATGCGCACGATGTTCCCCAAGGTGTGGTCCTCCTTCTGCACGATGTACGTTCCCGCGTTCGCCACCTTCGTGTCACGCGTGAACGTGAGCTTCCTGACGCCGTCGGGAAGCACGAACTTCTCCGCGCGCGAGGGCTGGTTCATCGCTCCCGCTCGGCGCCGCGACCGCGCTCGACGAGGGGAAGAAACGTGAGCGCCGCGCGAGGCGGTGTGAGGACGCGCCCCGCTCGATTCCCGCGACGATCGCGCGGTAAAACGTGGGAAATTTTCCCGCGACTGCTCGATGGGCCACGCGTCGTTATTTTTGGACTGTCTCCTATCGAAGGCTCGGTTCGGTTCACAGATCCTCTCGCCCGGACCCTCTCTGCTCCTTCATCTCCACCGCGAGCAGGTGCGCCCCTTTCGCCCCCGCGACGAGCCTCAGTTTCGCCCCCGCGCCGAGCTCCGCGGCGTCGTGCCTCGCCAACCGTCCCCCGTCGAACCCGGCGCCCAAACCGGCTCCCTCGTGGACGCACTCGCCCTCCACGCAGAGCAGGTACATCTGCCTGCCCGGCGGGACGTCGAGATCCAGAGCGACGCCCGGGTCGAGCTCGGCGACGGAGATGGACGCGTCCTGGTTGATCTGCACGGGCGCGGAGCCGGCGTGGGTGCCCGCGCCCGGGACGGGGCTCACGACGCGACACCAGCGGTTCGAGCGATCCTCCCGCGTCGTCTCGTGCGAGCCGTAGTTTGGCGGCAGGCCGCCCGCGTTGGGGACGATCCACATCTGGATGAAACGCAGAGGTTTGGACGCGTCGAGGTTGCGCTCGGAGTGGCGCACGCCTCGCCCGGCGGTCATGAACTGCACGGCGCCGCGTCCGAGGGTCTCGCTCGTGCCCGTGGAGTCCTGGTGCGTCAAGCGGCCCTCGACGATGTACGTCACGATCTCCATGTTCGCGTGGCCGTGCTCGCCGAACCCGCGCTTCGGCATGACGAGATCGTCGTTCATCACGCGCAGGACGCCGAAGGACGCGTTCTTGTGGTTGCTGTACTCTGCGAAGGAGAAGTGGAACCGCGACTTGAGCCAGTTCGCGTTGCTCCACCCGCGCTTCTCCCCACCCGGGTTCGGGGGGTTCCCGAAGAGATGCGGCGGGGGCTCACTGACGTGGAGCCGCTCCGCGGGGATGTGGCGCGCGACGTGCGGCGAAGGCATGGCGGCGGAGGTGGAGGGGCGTGGGGAGCGCGCGACGCGACGCGGCGGACGAGCGGCGACCGTGAGAGGGATCGACGCAGCGAGGGGCATGCGCGCTGCGATCTGCCGCGCGCGTGTCGCGAGAGAGAGGAAAGACGCCGAAGCGAAACGCGCGACGTGCCGACGCCTTCGGCCAGCCATCACGCGATCGGGCGGGTCGCTCGGTCGGGCTCTTGAACTGGACTCTTTGCGTACACACGTTCGACACACCGCAAATAGTCTGGATACTATATCCGTCCCGCTCGCGTTTTTCATCACGCGGCAAACAGTCAAGAAATTCCGCGCTGTTCGATTTTAGAACGGATTTCTCGAAATTCAACCTCATCCGCCCCGTCTTGTCCCAGCCGCGCACTCTCCTCGGCGCCTCACTCGCGCCTGACGCTGTTCGGCGTCTCTTCACTCGCGCCAGGCAGACTCCGCTCGCCCGCCGCGTCTTCACCTCCCTTCGCGCCGAACTGTTCGTTTCCGTTCGGGGCCTTTGTTACCGCGGGAAAAGCGAAAGCGCCCTCGTCACCGTCGTCACCGTCATCATGGAGCGCTCAGTGAAGGCTGGGGACGCGTGCCTGAAACCGTCATGCCCCGGGCTGTACGCCACGTCCTTCGTCGAGGAGCTGGACGAGACGATGTACACCCCCGCGAAGTGCCAGAAGCTGGCGTTCCAGGTTGAGTGCCACCTGAGCACCGCGTTCGTCACCGCGCGGAGCACGTGGGTCGTCCCCGGGGCTCTTCTGAAGAGCGCCAAGAACGACGCGGCGAAGGGCAGCATCACCTTCGCGGTGCCGATGTCGGACAAGGCCACGGTCACGGGCGTGGCGGCGACGATGAAGAAGAAGCGCATCTCCAGCGCGGTGGTCCCGACGGCGGCTACGGGGAAGATGAAGGGCAAGCGCTTCGGCCGCGACACCCCCGAGCCTTTGCCCGTGCATCCCGAGGTGTTCGCCATCGCCCTCCCCGGCGTCCCCGCGGGGGAGACGGTGGAGATCGAGGTGAACTACTTCCAACCCCTCGACTTCATCGACGGCGCGTACGTCTTCAAAGCGCCCACGACCCTGCCCGAGGGCTCGGTCGACCCCAAGGTCTCCCTGCCGCAGGTGCTCTCCGTGATGACCACCGTCCGGAGCGCGTACCCGGGCCAGGTCCCCGTGCAGTCCTCGACGCACCCGCTCTCGCTCGTGCAGATCGGGTCCGGGGTGACGCAGGTCCAGCTCGACCCGGTCCAGAAGCAGAACTGGCGGAACGGCGATTTCGTGCTGCAGATGCCGGTGTGGGGCGGCGACGTCGCCGCCGCGGGCGTGCAGCAACCGCCGCCGCCGGAGAACAAGGACCAGAGGCACGCGTTCGCCGTCGCCATCTCCCCGCCCAAACCCTCGGTCGTGAACCCGTTCCCGCGGTCGGTCGTGTTCCTGCTCGACCGCTCCGGGAGCATGCGCGGAAGTATCATCGAGGGCGCGAACGCGGCGCTCCGGGCGGGGCTGAAGGACCTCGGGCCGAACGACAAGTTCAACATCTGCGCGTTCGATAACCTGCAGACGTACTTCTCGAGCGAGGGCCTCGTGGACGCCAACGCCGGGAACGTCAACGCGGCGATGAAGTGGATGGAGACAAACTGCACGGCGCGCGGGACGACGGACATCATGACGCCGCTCAGGGAGTCCCTGGACATGATCGACAAGACCGCCGCGCCCGGGTCGGTGCCGTTCGTGTTCGTCATCACGGACGGCGCCGTCGCGGACGAGCGCGACATCTGCAACTTCATGAGGGACGTCGTCAAGAACAAGCCCGCGGAGGGGAAGACGCACCCGCGCGTGTGCACGTTCGGAATCGGGAAGTACGCGAACCACTACTTCCTCAAGATGCTCGCGAACATCGGGCGCGGGCTGAACGGCGCGGCGTACCTCGCCGAGACGGTGACGAAGGACATGTCCCAGCTCCTGCACGAGTGCAAGATCCCCATCCTCACCGACATCGCGCTCGGCGTCCCCTCGAACGCGGGCGTGGAGGTGTACCCGTTCCCGATCCCGGATCTGTTCGCGGGCGCGCCCGTGATGATCAGCGGGAAGATCATGGGCGGGCTGCCGCCGGAGGTGCAGCTCCAGGGCAAGCTCGCGGACGGAAGCCTGTGGCAGCGCGCCATTCCCGTGGCGAACGATCTCGGCAACAACGTCCTGACCGTGCCGCTGGACAAGGTGTTCATCAAGCAGCGCATCGATCTCCTGACCGCCAAGGCGTGGCTCCTCGAGGAACAGTCGCTGGAGAAGGAGGTGACGAGCCTGTCGCTGGAGTACGGCATCCCGAGCGCGCACACGAAGCTGTGCGCCTTCGAGACGACGGAGGCGAAGCAGAAGCAGATGGAACAAGACAAGAAGAAGGGCGGCGGGAGCAACGTCGCGAAGTACGCCGTCGGCGGCGCCGCGGGGTGCATGGTCCTCGGCGCGTTGGCGGGGGCGAGTTTCGGCGACGTCGGCGCGACCGCCGCCGGCGCCGCCGGGATGGTCGCGGGCGCCGGGCTGATGATGGGAAGCATGGACTTCGGCGGCATCGACGTCCCGGATCTCGGGTGCCTCGCGGAACTCGGGGACAGCCTCCCGTGCATCGAACCCGTCATCGGGTTCATCGAACCGTGCGCGGACAGCGCCGGTGAGTGCATCGGAGCCGTCGGTGAGGTCGCCGAGAGCGTCATCGGGTGCGTCATGGACATGTTCTGAGGAGGGACGCGCGAGAGGCGCGAGTCGATACGTTATCTGACGATGAGTAATCGCTTGTAGTATATATCGACGAAAGTTAACAACAGACACACTTTTGTTTCCCGGCTCGTCAGATCTCCGCCGCGCGTGGTGAGGCGTGGTGGCGTCGGCGGTCAGACATGTCGGACGACGACGCGATCGTCGTCGTGGGCGAGCGGCGCGCGGGGTCGCCGCTCGCGGAGGAGGCGACGCGCTCGAAGCGCGCTCGAGGCGGCGGTGACGCGCGCGACGGCTCCCACCCTCCCGCGGACCCGCCGCTCTTTCGCCTCTTCACGTCGCGTTCGGGCGACCTCTCCCGCCCCGGCGGGAACGCCGGGTGCGTCTCCTTGCCGGACATCGTCTCCGGCCCGGTTCGTTGGTGCGTGGTGATGAACTTCATGATCGACCTCCCCTGGCTCCTCTCCCCGGACGGGTGCCCCTCGCTGAACGACGTCCCGACCGTCGTGTGGGTCGCGGACGAGCGAAACGCGCCTCGCGCCGCGTTCGACGCGATGCGCCGCGGCCGCGACTGGCGCGTCGTCCACCCCCAGACGCCCAAGTTCGGGACGCACCACACGAAGTGTTTCATCCTGGTGTACGACGCCGGGTGTCGCGTCTGCGTGCACACGTCCAACCTCATCGAGCTCGACGTCCACCGTCGCGCGAACGCGGCGTGGACGCAGGACTTCCCCCTGAAATCTCGAGCCGATCGCGACGCGTTCGGCGCGGAGTCCGAGTTCGAGCACGACCTGCTCCGGTACCTTCGGCGGCTCGGGTGGAGGGACGCCGAGGCGAACGGCGAGGTCATCGGCCCCGGAGCGCTCGCGCGGTTCGACTTCCGGGGCGCCGGGGCGAAGCTCATCGCGTCCGTTCCCGGTCGGTGGGGCGGCGGCGAGTTGTCGTGCTGGGGCCACCCGGCGGCGAGACGCGCGCTCGACCGCCGCTCGTTCCCGCGCGCGTTCAAAAACGCCCCCGTGGCGTGCCAGTTCACGAGCATCGGCGCGACCAGCGAGCGATGGATCGCGGAGATGGCGGACAGTTTCGGCGGCGGTCGGGTGGCGATGGACGGCGGCGACGGCGTCGCGTCCGAGCGGACGTCGAAACCGTCGGCGGGGCCTTTCGCTCGCGCCGGCGACCTCTTGGGCGCGCCGCGCGAGATGCAGCTCGTGTGGCCGGCGATGGAGGAGGTGCGCGAGTGTAACCTCGGGTACCTCTCCGGCGGCGCCATCCCGGGCATGACGGAGAAGATCGGCGCGCCGCACGTCCGGCGCCGGCTACACAGATGGCGCGCGAGCGGGGACCCCCGCTCCGGCGACGACGCGAACGGGGCGGAGGAGGACCCGATGGCGCGGTCGCGCGTCATGCCGCACGTCAAGACGTTCGCGAGGTACCGCCCCGAGGACGCGTCCGTGGCGTGGGTCATCCTCGGCTCGCACAACCTCTCGGGCGCGGCGTGGGGGCGGCTGGAGAAGAACGGCGCGCAGGTCAACATCCTCTCCTACGAGCTCAGCGTCCTCCTGGAGCCCAACGCGATCGGCCCGCGGGTCCCGACGCCGTTCACTCTCACTGCCGCCCCGAGCGACGCCTCCGCCGCGCCCGGCGCGCCGCCCCGCCTCGCGCGGTGCCTCTGCCTGGCCTCCGCGAGGCCTCGAGTCGACGCGAACGTGGCCTCCGCGAACGTCCTCGAGTCGACGCGGCCGGTGGAGATTCGCCCCGCGCGCCGACTCCCCGGCGACGACGACGGCGACGACGCGGAGGCGGCGGAGGCGGACCCGCGAGGAAAGGGACGCGGCGACGTCGCCTGGGCGCCGTTCCCGTTCCCGCTCCCCCCGCCGCCGTACGCACCCGGGGACGCGCCGTGGGCGGTGAACGGCGCGTGCGACGTTCCGGACGCGTTCGGCCGAGTCATGCGCGGGGGTTGCGTCGAGATGTCGCCGGAAGAGGTGGGGGGTGCGACGCGTTCGAACCGACACTAGTCTAGAGTGAGACGTACGAGTAGAATACTCCTCGCGGGAGTCCTACGGCGCTCGCCGCTAGCAGTACCCGTACATCTCCACTCGCCTCACCGCGTCGAGGACGAGCGGCATGGTTTCCCCGACGAGTCGCTCGACCTTGAGTGTCGCGACGTCGTCGCACCTCGTCTCCCCCGCGTTGAGAATCGCGACGGGCGCCCCCCGCCTCGCGGCGTCCTGCACGAGCCGAAACGCGCTGAACGTGCTCACCGAAGACCCCACGATGAGCACCGCGTCCGCGCCCGCGCTCGCCTCCGCCGCGCTCGCGTGCGTCGCGGCGGGCACGCCGTCGCCGAAGAACACCACCGCGGGCTTGAGCGGCCCGCCGCGGCACGACGCGCACGCGGGCACAGAAAACGCCGCCGCGTCGCTCGCGTCCATCTCCGCGTCGCCGTCGGGGCGCTGGGCGCTCGAGCCCGCGGTGGTGTTCTTCTTCTTCGACGCGCTTTGCTCCTCCTCCTCCTCGAGGAGACGCCGAGCCATCTCCGGGTTGAGCCGCGCCAACGCGCGCTGAAGGGTGCGCCTGGGCGTGACGTCGCCGCACGCGAGGCAGACGACCTCGTGGGTGGTGCCGTGGAGCTCCAACACGGGATCCGCGCCGGCGCGCTGGTGCAGGCGGTCGACGTTCTGGGTGATGAGCCGCCACACGTGGCCCTCGCGCTGGAGCGCCGCGATCGCGTCGTGCGCGGCGTTCGGGACGGTGCGCTCCGCGAACCGATTCCACCCGACGAACGAGCGCGCCCAGTACCGGCGGCGGTTCTCCTCGCTGCGCATGAAGTCCTGGTGCGTCATCGGTTTGAAGTTCCGGCTGTACGCGCCGCGGGGGGAGCGGTAGTCCGGGATCGCGCTCTCCGTGCTCACCCCGGCGCCGGTGATGACGAGCAGGTGCTCCGCGTCCGCGACGAACGAGGCCAGCGCGCGAACCTCGGACTCGAGCGGAGGGGCGACGTCGGGGGGGGCGAACCCGATGTCGCGCCGGGACCGCCCCGGGACGACGACGTCGGTCGCGAAGGGGAGGCCGCGCGACGACGTCGCCGCGCCCGAGCTCGAGGCGATCCTCTGCTGGTGCTGGCGCCAGCCCGAGGGAGTGACCCCGGAGGCGAGCGCGCGCATCGCCGCGGTCGCGAGGGACATGCCGAAGCGCGCCGGGAACGAGTATCTCGGCGCGCTCGGGAAGCGAGGGGTGACGTCGTCCGCGGTGCCCACGCGGATGAATATTCTGTGTGCCCGCGCATGCTCCGGGCTGGCGGACTGTTTTACACGTGTCGGGCGGGAGGCGTTTTCTTCCCGTTTCGCCCGAGACCGTTCACCGGTTCGACCGAGACGTCCGGTTTCGAGCGACCGATCGCGGTTTCGCGGTCGAAAGCGAACCGCGAGCCCTCAACCTGCCCGATTAGTCTGTATTCCCGAAGTTCTGTACTCGTAACGATCCCGCGCTTTTCTCGGACGGACCCCCGCGCCTCGCGCGCGCAGAGGCGATCGCGCCGCGCGGCGACGCACCGAGCGCACCCGCGCCCTCCACCCGTCACACCAACCCCTCCCCCGATGCCCGACGTCGAGTCCTCCCCCTTCGGTCGGCGGTACGCCTCGCGCTACGGCGGCCTCGCGCCCATCCATGAGGAGGTCACCGGGGAAAACGTCCCCGATCGCTCGAGCGCCCGCCGTTGGTCCGCGCTCGCCCCGCTCCTCGCCCTCGCGCTCGTCGCGGCGTTCGCCGTCGCGGCGTTCGCGGGATCGTCCCCTTTCTCGGCCGCGCGCCTTGGCGTCGCGCCGTCCACCGCGAGGGCGCAGTACGAGGCGGGCGTGCTCGGGATGACGGAGACGTACCAGAGCCAGAGCGCGGGCGAGGGCTACGCCGCGTTGCCGCTCGACGCCGTCAGCGGCGAGTGCGCGTTCGAGCCCGACACGTGCGACAAGACGTACGCGGGCACGTTCCAGTACGTCGACGCGGACTGCGCGTACGGCGGCGACGGCGGCGTCGGGTGCGTCGGCAACCAGGGGTGCAGGTTCTGCAGGCTCATCAGCAAGGGCGACGCCGGCCAGGCGGATGGCAGCGAGTACACCCCGAGGGACCTCGAGCTCAACTGGTGCCCGCCCTGCGTCTGCGAACACTACGGCGTGGACGGGTGCGCGGGCGCCGGGTACATCGGGCCGTTCGTGTAGACGAGAAGAGATGACGAGACGCCCGGGAGCTGAGCCCTCGAGAGGCGGAGGGAAGCGGGTGTACTACTACTAGACGAAAAAATAACTGTATTAGAGCCGAGTTCCCCCCGAGCCGGGGGCGGGAAGAAACGTTCGCGTCCCAGGCGTCCTCGGCGCGGTGTCCAGCCAGGCGATATGGGAGACAGTTTGGAACAAATGTACGAAGGTAATCAACAGAGTAACTAGTCTGATAAATTGCTACAATTGAGCGAACCGACGATCCTTCTCGAAGAACTCCACGAACGCGACGCCCGAGGGGCGGGATCACACGTCCCACCCGCGCGCGTCTTCCTCCCTCGCCCGGTCACTCGGAGGTGGCGTCCGCGCACGAGGTCGCGAGACGCGTCTCGGAGACGCTCGGGCGCGATGGTGAGCAGCGACAGCGACAGCGACAGCGACGACTGGCTCGTGCACAAGACGGTGCGGACGGTGCGTTGGTCCGACGACGAGAGTTCGGACGACGAGCCCGCGCGCGCGGCCGCGGAGGCTCGCGCGGGCGGCGCGGCGTCGCGGTCCGGGCGCGACGGCGCCGACGCGCCCCCCACCGGATCGGCCCGCGGGGAAGGAGGGAACAAGCGCAAGCGAGGCGTCGGGTCCGGCGGGCCCTCGGGGGCGACGGACGCGATCGAGATCGACGACGACGACGACGACGACGACGACGCGAGGGGGCGCGCGCGCGCCGCGAGCGACTTCCTCGCGCCTCGGCCGACGAGCGCGAGCGGCGCGCGACGCCTCGACGACGACGACCCCGCGATGGAGGAACTGCGCAAGCACCGCGCGGCGCTCGCGGAGCTCCGCCGAGCCGCCGCGGAGGCGCCCTCCGCGCCGGAAGAGATCGACATCGCGAACGACGACGACGACGACGACGCGCCGGAGATCCTCGACGGCGCGGAGGACGCGAAGCGCCGGGGGGAAGACGGCGCAAACCCGGGCGCGATGCTCACCATCTTCGTGCAGCTTCCGGGCGGGAAGCGCGTGCCGTGCGCGTGCCGCGAGGGCGCGCCGTTCGAGAAGATCCTGGCGAACTTTCTCGCCACGGACGAGGGGCGAGCGGCGCGGGAGAGCGGGAAAATTGGGGACGCGCCGAGGCTGGTGTTCGACGGCGACGCCGTCGACCTTCGAACGACGACGCCGAGGGACTTAGAGATGGAGGACGCGGACGTCGTGGACGTGTCGTGACGAGGCGAAGGGAGCGCGCGATGGTATCGTATTATGGTGGATGTACCTTCGCGGGTGTAATACGCTCGCGTCCTCCTCGGTTCAGCTCATTCCTCGCGCGTCCTCTCGCTCTCGCTCTTCTCTCGCATCGCGTTCGCCTTCGCCCTGGCCATCTCCGCGGCCTTTTCGTACTTTTCGTCGTAATCGGCGTCTTCGGCGACGATGCCTCCCTGTCGCATGACGAGCGCCATGGCGAAGCTCGCGGCGGTGGCGGTGGCGGCGGCGACGACGAGCTCGGTGGCGCCCCCCGCGCGGAAGCGTTGGACGGCGAAGGCGAAGAGGCCGACGGTGCACGCGAGCATCACGCTCACGCCGGCGCCGCCGACGCGCCACCTCGCGCGGTCGCGCTCGGCGCGCTCGGGCGTTTTTCTCGTGAACACGAACAGGCTCCCGCGGCTTCCTTTGCCGAGGCGGATCGCGTCGTCGACGTACGTCGTGCTCAGGACGACGGACGATTTCGGCCCGACGCTGAACGACGGGAGGCCCCCGAGCGTGATCCTCGGAGGGTCGAAGAAGGCGCGGATCGTCATCCCGTCGTCCACGCCGACGTTCTCCAGCTCGCGCTTCGTCACGAACCGGCGCGAGGCGTCGGGTCCGTCCCCGCTCTGGGCGTTCTTCGTCTCCTCGCTCACGACCGACGGCGGCGGCCCGGGTTTCTTCGCGTCAACGCCGTCCTCCGATTGCGTCGCGACGCCGCCCTCGTCGATCAAATCGGACGTCAACGGAACGAACGTCCCGTCCAGCACCACCTCGCCCGGGATGAGGCCGAAGACGAGGAACGCGACGCGATTCACCACGACGTTCGGCTCGTAGATGTTCTGCTCGAGGCCGATGGTCCTGAACAGCGCGGCGCCGAGCCCGCCGCGAAAGCGCCCGCCCGCGGGGTTGCCGATCTGCTTCTTCCCCGTGCTGACGTAACTCACGTCGTAGTCGCCGAAGATCTTCGGGTTCTCCAGCGCTCTGGGGACCTGCGTCGCGCCGATGCGCTCGAGCCGCGCGATGCACGCGTCCGTCGCCTCGCGCTGCTCGTCGGTGACGTCGCGGCCGCTGTCGGTGTCCGCAACGGCGGCGAGCACCTCCGCGACGATCGCGTCCGCGTCGAGGGATTCGGCGGAAGACGCGGGGGCGTCGTCGAGCGCGTCCGCGCCCGCGGCGACCGCGGGGGCGTCGTCGAGGTCGTTCGCGGACGCGAGGGAACGACGACGCGGGCGGGGGCGCGAGAACGCGGCGCGGGAGACGCCGCGGGGGGCGACGAACGATCGCGCGACGACCGACGGAGGACAACTGGCATCCGAGTCAAACGTCGCGCCACGCACCGCGCGCGAGGCGAGGGGCGCGGCCGAGCGCGAGCGAGGCGCGCGGAGGGGCGAGGAACGCGCGATGTTCCCGCGAGATGCGCCCGCCGTGAGGGCAGGCGCGGCGGCGTGCGCGAGCGACGGCATCGTCGCCGCGCGGCGATGATGTGACGTCGGTTCGTTGCCGCGGTTCACCGAGAGGTGGCGACCGTGACGCGATGAGGAGTCGAGCGATTTCTTGGTTTATTAACCCGTGATTTGGTTTCTCGATGCACTTTAGTGCAACAGGCAGTGTGGTAGGCAGAGTGATGAATGAATGCTGGTCATCCCCACTCGTATTCGAGCGCCTCGCGCGCGTTCAAGCACTCTGCCCCCGCGCCACTTCCGGCGCGCCCTCGTCGGGCCCGCGGAGATGTCCATCTCGCTCGAGGCGTTCGAGGAAGCCGGGTTCGACCCCAAGGCGTGGGTGAACGCCGCGTGCGCCGGGTGCGTCCCTCGCGCTTCTCGATCTCGCGCGCTTACTCGATCTCGCGCGCTTCGTCCGCCCCCGCGTCTGGGCGTCGCGGTCGATCGCGCGCCCTCCGCCCTCGCCCCGCTCGCTCACCCCTCCCTCCCCCCTCCCCCC
>MDSW01037746.1_pt1 | contig 20269 bp, 15 predicted proteins | sample 811171 | NCBI WGS metagenome assembly MDSW01 (sample SAMN05326641, study PRJNA326480) | marine metagenome | isolation source: seawater | place: Atlantic Ocean: North West | collected 2012 | reverse complement strand
TACCAATACACCTTCAGATGTCACCATAGGCGAAGACAACAAACTATATGTTCTTTGCAGAGGTGGGCAAGCGGTCACTTTCCTCAGAACACTAACAACTGAGGATGAGGATCTATTAGCATTTAACTTCGTAGGAAAAGGTGGTGGTGGAGATGGCGGTGACTTCGCAATCGAGGGTAAATATATTTGGCCAGCCGCATTAGCCTATCACCCTTCCGGAAACATTTTTATGTCAGATGAGGGGACTCACCAAATAACCGAAATGACTACAGAAGGCCAACTGGTATCCCAGTGGGGAACACAAGGCACGGAAGAAGGTTCGCTCAATCGCCCTTCAGGCATCGCTGTGGATGCCGAAGGCAACTTGTTGATAGTAAACGCCATGAATCACAGAGTCGACCGATTTACTACCTCCGGTGAGTATCTGCAAAGTGTAGGATGCTATGGTACGGGACCAGGAGAATTAAACATGCCATGGGGAATTTCACTGTCCCCTGACGGAGACATCTATGTATCGGATTGGCATAACAAACGAATTCAGATGTTCAGCAACTCTGGTGAATTCATAAGGCAAATCGGGGGTCCTGGTGATGGCGATGGATTCTTTGACCAGCCTACCGGACTAGCAGTTGATGCGAACGGGGACTTATTTGTAGCAGATAAAGCGAGCAATCAGGTTCAATTGTTTAATTCCGATGGTCAGTTTGTACAAAAAATAACAGGTGACGCAACTCTTGGGAAACAAGCAATAGATTTTCTCTATAGTAATCCTGTAGCACTTAGGATCCGTGAAATGACCCCTCTAGAACCTCAAAAAGATCTTCGAGGGCCTACAAGCGTGAAGATAGACAGCAATGGTTATGTATATATAACCGATTATGCCTCCCATAGGATACAAGTTTACCATAATGAAGTAATACCCTTAACGAAGGAACAAATAGCGGAACCACTAAGAAGCCCCTCGCTCTTCACTCAATTTTAATAAGCACAAGGAAGACTAATGAAACTAGGGCTATCACTCACAGGCATGGGTCAGCAACCTATTGGCACGGATATGCACGCTCATTATCAACATATAGTCGAATATGTTCGCCATGCCCGTGATCTAGGATTCGACTTCATCTATCAAGGCCAACATTACCTAACAGCCCCATACCAACAATTGCAGACAGTACCCATGTTATCTCGTCTGTCTGGAGAAGCTGAGGGTATGGAAATTGTTGCTACGCTACTCTTACCATTGCAACATCCAGTTGATCTCGCCGAACAAATGGCTACATTAGACATTATCACTGGGGGCAAGTTTGTAGTCGCAGGAGCTCTTGGGTACCGAGATGAAGAATACAATGCTTTCAACGTCGACCCTAAGTATCGAGTATCTAGATATATGGAATGCCTTCATATAGTGGAACAATTGTGGACAGGAGAACCAGTTACATTCAAAGGCAAACATTTTCAATTAGAGAATGCTCAGATGATTCTTAAGCCCTTAACCCAGCCCAAACCTCCTTTTTGGGTGGCAGCGAATAGCGATGCGGCCATAAAACGAGCAGCTTTAAATGGCCTGACTTGGTATGTCAATCCACACGCTAACTTTCCGACAATAAAACGTCAGATAGAGCTTTACCAACAGACCGCGAAAGAAGGTCATGTGCAAGTTCCACATTCACTTCCGATGGGCAGAGAATTATTCGTTCATAGGGATCCAGAGACTGCGTGGAAAATAGCAGCACCTTATCTAAGCGGTAAATACGAGGCATACTCCCAATGGGGTCAAGATAAAGCTTTGCCAGCAGATGACCAGTTTGCTGAAGAGTTTCAAGAACTTGCAAAGGATCGCTTTATAGTGGGGAGCCCAGAGGATTGCATAGGCGAGCTCAAACGGTACGAAGAACTAGGAATCGACCAAGTGAGTCTCCGAATGAATTGGCCGGGCATGCCTCTTAGAGACGCGATCAAAGGCATTGAAGATTTTGCCGCCGACGTAATGCCTTCATTGAGGTAATATTCTCACAATTTCTCGGCACTCATAAAAAAGCCGATCCAATTCTGTAACAAAAATAAAAACTCAGTACTCAATATTAGGAATAACCTGCAATTGAATACTGAGCCTACAAGTGAGTGACTACATTAAGCCCTGACTGTTGGAAAAGGCTTAGTCGATGCTGTTTTCCAAGATAGCGTTTAGCACAGTTCCTGGTTTCATGGGCAGTTCATTGACTCTTACCCCGATTGCGTCGTACACAGCGTTGGCTATAGCGGCCATGGGTGGGCATATCGGAACCTCTCCTACCCCTCTAACACCGTATGGGTGATTGGGATTGGCGACTTCTACTATCACGGTATCAATCATAGGTAGGTCGAGTGAAATCGGCATTCGGTAGTCTAAGAAACTAGCGTTCATCATATGGCCATCATCGTTGAGGTAATATTCCTCATTTAAAGCCCACCCAATTCCTTGAACAACACCGCCTTGAATTTGCCCTTCTACGAACGAGGGATGTATTGCTTTTCCTACATCCTGTGCTGCGGTGTATCGGAGAATTGTAATTTTTCCGGTTTCAACGTCTACTTCCACGTCAACCACGTGAGTTGCGAGTGCAGGCCCAGGTCCTGGAGGTGTAACACCTGCTCGTCCTACTAATGGCCCTCCTGTTCCATTCATTCTTGCGGCAATTTGTTTGAAGTCCAGCTTTAATTCAGGATCAGATTTATGGCTGAGAACGCCGTCTTGGAATTCTACATCATCGACTGATACGTCCCAGATTTTTGCTCCCCTGTCTAAGATCTGTGATTTAATATCTAGAGCCGCTTCGTGGCAAGCCATCCCAGTTTTGAAAGTTACTCCACTACCACCTGTGTTGGATGTAAATCCAATGGTATCAGTATCTCCAACCTGTGGCTTGACATCGTCAACTGATATACCAAGAGTTTCAGCGAACTGCATTGCAGAAGTGGTACGGGTTCCTCCGATGTCAGCTGAGCCTTCGATCAAGTTTACGGTGCCGTCTGGGTTGACAGTTGCCATTGCTGTCGCTGGTCCAGTGCCGTTAAACCAAAATCCCGAGGCAACTCCTCTGCCTGTATATTTCCCTTCCAAAGGAGCAGTGTAGTGAGGGTGGTTTTTGATAGCGTCAACAGTTTCTTTGAACCCCACTTTCGGGTTTACAGGTCCTGTTGCTCGTCTCGTGCCCTCTTCGGCGCTGTTTTCAAGCCTGAAGTCCATAGGGTCTACTTCTAATTTCTCACAAAGTTGATCTATAGCTATTTCCATAGCAAAGGCAGCCGTTGGTGCTCCTGGTGCTCTATAAGCTGTAGCTTTGGGGCGATTCACAACTACATCGATTCCTTTAATATAGGCATTAGGTATGTTGTAAGGCGCAAATATGCATTGGCATGCAGGAGAAACTGGAGATCCGGGGAATGCTCCTGCTTCATAGATCAGGACGGCGTGTCCTGCAATTAGTTTACCTTCTTTGGTAGCACCCAATTTGACTCTAACGTTAGTCCCTGACGTAGGCCCAGTTGCTTCAAGCACGTCTTTACGGCCCATCACGATTTTTACTGGCCGTCCAGCTTTTTTAGCAAGTAGAGCCGCAAGGGGTTCCACATACGACATTGTTTTGGCTCCAAATCCGCCTCCGATTTCATTAGGAACTGCCTTTACATCAGAAAGAGGAACCTGGTTTAATTTAGCAACCTGTTCACGAACCATAAAGTGTCCTTGGCTACTAGACCAGACAGTCACTTTGCCGTCATCATGCCACATCGCTGTGCCACTATGAGGTTCGATGTATCCCTGGTGGACAGGAGATGTCTTAGTCTCTGTTTCGACTATCACGTCGGCATTCTTGAATGCAGCTTCTACATCGCCTAATACAAACTCAAACTCATTTGCAACATTCGAAGGGACGGTCTTGTCATCATCATCCATTAACCCACCAGGCCTAAGAGCTGGATTGCTGATGGTTCCTAAGCGCTCGTGCAGTAGCGGGGCATTTGCTTTCATTGCATCTTCAGCAGTGCTGACGTGAGGCAAAACCTCGTATTGTACATCGATTAACTTTGCAGCTTCTTCTGCTAAATGTGCAGAGTCTGCCGCAATCGCAGCGATCGCATGACCTTTGTACAGAGCTTTCTCTCTGGCAAGGACATTCTGGCCCCAAAAACCCATGTTAACCATAGCTCCCTCTGGCATTTCCGATACTTTACCCGGCAGTACTGGTAAGTCATATCCAGTTATTACAGCGTGGACTCCAGGAATGTCCATGGCTTTCTTTGAATCAATCGACAGTATTCTTGCGTGGGAGTGAGGGCTCCTGACTATCTTGCCGTGGAGCAAGCCTGGCAGGTTCACGTCTGCTCCATACCGAGCTTTCCCCGTGACTTTGTCGTAAGCATCTTGACGTTCCGCTCGTTTGCCCACTGTTTTATATTCTTTGTTGGATAAGATTATACTTGGTTTGTACTCTAACATCGTGCCTCCAAATCAATTATTGACCGTAACTCCATTGTATCTCAATTGACGACTCTTGTTAATGCTCGGAATGCTGTTATGCAGAGAGGTGTTTCAATTTATTACTGTTGGCAGTATCATGTACCCATCCCTAAGGCGGTCTTCTATGGCAAAACTGAGTATCAATATATCAGGCCCATTTAAACTCCTCGGAAGTAAAAATTATTTCTGCATATGGAACTCTATCTTTTTTACGGGCCTAGCGAACTTTACTGAACAATTTGTGGCGCTTTGGCTAGTTCTGGAATTGTCTAGCGGCTCTAAATGGGCTCTGCTTCTCGGCGGAGGGATCACTGCAACCAGATTGATGTTTTGCTTTCTATCTGTATTTACTGGAGCTATTGCTGATAAAGTTTCCCGAAAACTGTTAGTAAGTTCTATGCAACTTATCGCCGCCATGTTGTCTCTGGTTCTTGTGGCCTTACTATTAGCTGATATCCTCGAATTGTGGCACTTATTCCTGGTGGTCTGCCTGACAGGAATCACCCGGATATTTGAAATGCCTACTGCCCAAGCCCTAGCAGGGGACAGCGTCCCGCAAGGAGAAATTCCCAGAGCTATGGCGCTTGTTAACGGCGGTAGAAATCTTAGTATGGTCTTGGGTCTCCTATTTGCCGGATTCCTGTTTGATGTATTTGGTCCGGCAGGAACATTCATGGTGATTTTTTGTTTTTACTTTATAGCAGGAATATCTCCTATGTTGATGAAAATACAAAACCCTTCAAGCCTAGATCAAGGAGAAAGCATTTTAAAATCCATAGGCAACGGATTCAAATACGTGACAGCACGGCAAGTGTTATGGGCTGCATTGCTGGTCGCTGTCTTAATAAACGTTACAGGGTTCACATTCCATCAAACGCTACTCCCAATGTTTGCTAATGTTGTTATAGACTCAACTGCCACAAAAGCTTCTTTGTTAATGATGGTCTTCGCATTGGGAGCATTCAGTGGATCTTTGATAATATCTACTTTCTCGACAAACCGTAGGCAAGGGTTGATGTTGATAGTAGCAGTGATCATCTGGCACACTATGATGATCATATTCTCCATGACATCCGTATTTGGATTGTGGCTATTGATACTAATGATAGCCGGGTTCGCTTGGGCAACAACATTGATCAAAATCCAAAGTTTGCTCCTTGGACAGTCTGACCCAAGTTACAGGGGGCGAATCCAAGGTTTGAGAACTCTTGCAATCTACCCGCATGCCATCGGGAGTCTATTCTCTGGATGGATGGCAGGTGAGATCGGGGTTGCTGCTGCTGTGGCAATCAATGGTACTTTAGGCATTGGCTTGATTTGTTTAGTTGCATTTATTGCACCCCAATTAAGGAAAAACTAAAATTTTAGGAGGAGTCTTTTGAAAGCTATTGACACTCATTGTCACACCTCTCCATATTGGTTCGAACCCATTTCGGTATTGTTGCATCAAATGGAGTCAAACAACGTAGAAAAAGCCTTACTGGTACAATTTTTTGGAGTATATGACAACGAATATCTTTTAGAACAAGCGGAACTATTCCCGACTAAATTTAAGGTGGCAGCACTCGTTGATACGTCGGATCCCGAGGCGAGCATGCACCTAAACCTGCTTAAACAAAGAGGCGTAGACGCAGTTCGATTCACTGCTACCACTAGGTCACCCGGACAAGATCCGTACCATATATGGAAGTGTGCAGAATCTTTAGGCATGACAGCTACCGTCATGGGGGCGTGCGAAGATTACGCACACGAGGACTTTGAGAGTATCATCCAAAACTGCAGTGATCTTCAGATCGTGATAGAACACTTAGGTGGGGTAGGAGCCTTTTTTGGTCCTGGAAGATCTTCTTCCGACATTCCTTATGAGCCATACAAAAAAGTGCTTTCTTTATCTCAATATGAGAATGTTGCCATTAAAATTACGGGGTTAGGTGAATTCTGCGAACGCCCCAGGCCGTTTATCCCCCCAATGCCATTTCATAATATAGCACCGGTAATGGAGATGGCTCTGGAGGCTTATGGGACAGACAGGGTGATGTGGGGTAGCGATTACCCCCCAGTATCAGCTAGAGAGGGGTACCGCAATGCGTTAATTTTTCCTTACCAACATCTTGATGTTTCGACCGAGGAAAAAGAAAAAATCTTTTTCGGCAACGCATTGAAATATTGGAAGTTTATTTAAAGGAGAACAAAATGCCAAGAATCACGTTGGATCTAAATAATCCCGAAGACTTAAAAATGATCAATGCTCAATGGAAATTCGCGTTGGGGTATTCGCCAGGACACGAAAATGAAGGCCTCATAGCTCAAAGTTCAGGGTCAGAGGCCCGTCTTCCTTCTTACGACGATTCCCACTGGGATATCTGCACGGACATCCGCAGAAGTCATTCTACGGGATTCACTTTTGGATGGTACAGAATAGCTCTGCTGATACCAGAATTCGTTCATGGTGAAAATGTAACAGGATGGCGTATATTTTTTGAAACGAATGCGGATAATTATGGTGAGGTATGGATAAACGGAGAAATAGACCGGAATGTTGGGACGATTGTTGGGCTTAATTTACCTCAGCGCATTGAATTGACAGACGCGATTAACGCAAATCCCACCGTAAATGTAGCTTGTCTTGTAGCCAACGGCCCGTTAGGAGAACCTAGAGGGGGTATCTTTTTGCGCCACGCCACTTTAGCTTTCGAAAACACTGATAATTATTAATTTTAGTCCAGTTAGACAGAAATCCCCAAGGCAGCAAAGACAAATACCACGAACACCAGAGCTGCAATTGCTGAAATGATATATACTCCTACTGCTCTGAGCATTTTAGGGTAATCAAGAGCAGTTTGAATTGCCAGTACCGTTGTATACGACTGCCATACGAAAACTACTATCCCTATTAATGGAAATATCAGGACAAAAAGGTAAAACAATGCCGGAAGTTGGGCGAAGCCAAGAGTGCGCCATACTTGACCGAACGTAGCGTGTGTTTCTGAAGTTTTCATCAAGGTGGTTCCTAGCGCAAAAACTATTCCTGTCAACACTACCCAGAATGTTAAGCTGAGGAGAACATAACCTATAGAGAATGGTTGGCCTTCTAGGATAGCAAGCCGAAAGGCTCCTGTTAAGCTGGTTGTCACGATCACGGCCAGAGCATAATAGGTATAAGAACTGTATTCTTCCACGTGTTCGTACGCATGCCTTTTCAAGAGTAAACAATCAATAAATAATCTGAACATATAATCCCCTTTTTGTAGTTTCCATTATCTAAGCAACCTAGAAAAGATGATATGGAATTCTTAATGTTTTATCAGGGGTTTGATACTTCCGTCCTTATATATGTACAATGGGCCTAAACTACACGTGCTGGAGAGGACATGAAAGTACTTTTAATCGCCACAAACATGGAATCTCGAATGAATAACCGAATGAACGCTCAACCTCTGCCAATTGGACTTGCGTATATCGGCGGTTTCGTAGACAAAACTTTACACACAATTAGGCTTATCGATTTAATGTTCTCAGATGATTACAAATCTGAAGTTGCCAGGCACATGGCAGAATTTGAACCAGACGTAGTCGGTATCTCCCTACGCAACCTAAGCAACCACAGCTTTGTCGACACCAGATGGGCCGTTCCAATCACCCAGGAAGTCATTTCTATCGTCAAAAAATGCAAGAATATCCCTGTAATCGCAGGAGGACCTGGTTTTAGCGCGTTGCCGGTACCTTGTTTTGATTATATCCATGCGGATTACGGGTTGGTCGGGGATTCTGGCGAAGCTTTCAATGCCTTGGTAACAGATTTAGAAAATAATTCTTTTTCCCCAAGTAAATACAAGGGGCTTTTATACCGAGATCAAAATGAAACTATCTATGATGGAGGAGTATGCTCTTCTAGTTTCAATCCCAGGCCATACTATGAAGGTCTTAATCTTGAACAATATAATCGAGCAGGCTTTGGCATCGGTGTGTTGACCAAGCTAACAAGCTGGCAATACGGGCAAGGCCAACCTAGGGCTTCCAAAAAACCAGAAGCTATTATTGCCGAACTAAAAGAGTTGAGTGGACTGGATAATTTCAGGAAAGTGTTTTTCATAGACAATGCTTTTAATATCCCAGCAGACACAGCTACCGCTTTGTGCGAAGCACTCATAGAAGAACAACTAGGCATTCACTGGAGCACCGTATTGTCGCCCAGCAACCCAGACCCGGTTCTCATTGACCTTATGAAACGTGCGGGATGTGTTTTCGCCTTAATCACAGGGGACGAAACGATGTCGGTGGGCGCGGGGAGCATCTATGAAACATGCCATAATATTAACCTCGGATTCTCTGTGAACGTGGGATTTGGCGGAATAGGGGAAACCAAAACATCATTCAATGAGAAAGTGAGCTTTTTGACACAAGCAAATGCGACTATTAGTTACTTAAGGTACGGAGTTAGCGTAATGCCAGGAACACCCGAGTGCCAAGCAATGATAGCCAACGGATCTATTGCTTCGGATGCAGACTTGATAAAACCTCACTTCTATTTGGAACCAGGGGTGGAGCCCTGGTTGCTCAAAGAGCTGAATACCCTTGCAGGACAAAACCCTAAATGGAATCTTTCCTAACCTTTCAAGAACAGTTTTCATGCCTCCAAAATGTTCGATGATCTCTCTTAAAAACCTTATTCTCGGATATCCACGGCATAATTAAGCAATAATGCCTTCAAATTGGTACTCCAAAGGTATTGACTTATCAATTCTTGCATTCTATGATTGCGGCGCGTAAATATTAGGCGTATAAATTAACTAAACCGTAACAGGAGGTTCGAGATTCGTTATGGCCATCAGATTAAAGGGGTGCACCAAGTGTAAAGGTGATCTCATATGGTCCGACTATGCATGGACATGCTGCCAATGTGGCAGAACTTATTATACTGAGATGCCGGAGCCGAACCTTTACAAACGCAAGACCTCTACAGCGGATGATCCTAATTTACAAGCGACAGGCAATTAAGGTTTCCGGCAACCCAAATATTCTTACGAATGGTACTATTCGTACCATAGGAGATGTGCATGCCAGGATTACCAGCCAATCTTGAACCGATAATAACAGGAGGGCAAAGCAATGTTTACAGATCTCCTGACGGGGACTCCTTTATTGCCGTAAAAACCAACCAAATTGGGCGTCCTTCCTCCTCCGCTGCGTTCAACCGTGAGGTAGGAATACTACAGCGAATCCCCTCCCATCCAAACATCATTAACGTAATTGATTCAGGAAAAATGGGCGACGTCTCGTATTACACAATGAGCTGGGTTGATCATTCGTTGGCAGACTACATAGGAAGGGCCGATTACATCAAACCGCAGTTGAGGCGCATATTCCAAGACATTTGCAGTGCAATTGACCATATTCACAATCACGGGATTCTGCATCTTGACATCAACCCTTCCAACATTTTATTGACCGAGGATTTAATCCCTGTTGTGATAGACTTCGGCCTCTCGAGGGAACTCGGTTCTCCTAGTCCTGCCTTTTCGCGTATTCCTCAAGGCACATACCGATATATGCCACCAGAGGTGTGGGCTAGTCACATTCCTAGTGCAGCGTCTGATATTTACTCAGTGGGAATGACCATATTTCATCTTTTAACTGGTAGCCTGCCCTTTGACGCTACTAGCATTCCTAACATTATGGAAGCGCACAAACATATTACACATCCTATGTTGCCGCTTAACAGCCAATGGGCAAGTCTTAACTATTGGTTTTCTAAATCCATCACAAGGAACCCCGTAGACAGGTTTTTCAACGTCAAAGAGTCAGCGAAGGAATTAGACCGTGCTCTAGGGACACTATTCGGTTAAAAAGGTAGGCTAAACTGAGATTGGGTTTGTTGAATAAGGTCAGGAGTTCTCGCCGCGTTCGTTTCAGCGTAAGAACAGAATTTACATTCGCTGTTAAAATTGGGAACTGTGTCACTGTTCAGCACATTCCACGCAGACAGGACTGCATTCTCTACCCATTTGTTATTTAATCTGTCGTGTACCAATCTCACGTCAAACAACAGATGACCACCAAACTCAGGCAGCGTCTTTTTAGCGTTAGCGTAAACTAACACCCCTTGATTCGTTACTTCGAGGCCTTGTTTAGCTACTAGGTATTGATAAAATTCCAACTGCCTCCAGTAACCAGGATATACATTATTTACTGCAACATCATCTTTCTTGGAGGTGCTTTTGTAGTCGACTACTATGTAAATATCGTTTATCGTGTCGTACCACAGGTCATCAATTGCTCCGAATAAAATAAAATTAGTTTCTTGGTGCAAAAACCTGACCCCTTTGAAATTATAACGCCACGTTTCCAAGTCAGGGCGCTCCACAGGTACAAGCCCTTCTCTCAGAGTATCCATGAGCGGGTGCGGCTTTTGCATTACTCGGTACTGGTCGAATTCCTTTTTGAAGAGTACATCTACCGCGGAATTAAGCAGGTAAGGCGGGCCGGAAGGGCGTCCGATGCCTAGTTTTACATCCAAATAGAAACACCTGGAGCACTCTACAGATAAATCTATTTTTGTCCTGCTTAAAGGAAAAGGCTCTGGATTATTAGCTGTGTACAGTCGTTTTGCCATGTTTCTATTCCTTACACCCAAGCGCTGATAGAATCTGATGCTTCCTTGATGGCAATACTCGCTTTGTCTAAAGCAGGAGCCATGCTGAAGAACCCGTGAACTACCCCATCATACCGTGTAAGCGTGACTGGAATTCCGTTTTCTTTCAGTTTCTGTGCATAAGCTTCCCCTTCATCTCTTAAAGGGTCAAATTCAGCGGTGATGACCAAAGCTGGAGGAAGATTAGTTAAGTCAGGGGTCTTGATAGGGACTGCTAACGGGTTTTCACTCTCGGAGAGATCAGAAAGGTAATGATCCCAAAACCACATCATTCCATTTCTTGTCAATGAGTAACCCTCTCCGTTGGCACGGTACGACTCGTTATCAAAATCATAGTCTGTGACTGGGTATACCAGGAGCTGGAATTTGATTGAAGGACCATCATTGTCCCTGGCTAATATAGATATTACAGTTGCAAGATTCCCTCCAGCGCTGTCCCCTCCTACAGCAATCCGAGTTACGTCACCACCATAAACATCGCCCTGTTTAGAAGCCCAATCCGTCACTGCGTAGCAGTCTTCCACAGGGCCTGGGAATTTGGTCTCGGGAGCCAATCTATAGTCAACCGACATAACCACACAATTAGATTCCACGCACAACCTTCTAGCTAGGGGGTCAGCAGTTTCTATGTTACCCAAAACCCAACCGCCCCCGTGAAACCAGACAAGAATGGGATGTGGACCGTTTCCAACTGGCTCGTAAACTCTTACAGGAATTGCAACCCCGCCAGCCTCAACAGATACTTCGGAAACCTTACCTACTTCAGGACCCGGAGGAGCAGGTCTGGTTTTGCGCCATTCACGTGCTTCTTCTGGAGTCAGAGTTTCATTAGGAGGAATGTTAAGTCCTTCTAACATGTCCAAAATATTTTTCATCTGTGGGTCTAACGGCATATAAACCTCCTATCCAATCAAGGACAGCTTAACATAATACCTATTCTAGAAGTAAGGAGTAGTAGTCCTTGTATTCCTTATTAATATTCGAGTATTGCCCTGCCGAAAATTTGTCCAGATTCTAGATCGTGACAAGCTTCGTTAATTTGTTCTAGTGAATATCTCTTTGTTATCATCTTGTCTAATGGAAATTTCCCTTCCTCGTACCACCTTAAGAATAATTCGAAGTCTCTTTCAGGGTATGTTGCACCTAAACTGCCTCTGTAGGTGCGTTGTCCTCGCACGAAAAGAGACGGGTCAATAGTGATCTTTTGGTTCGGGATTCCGATTAAAACAGCTGTTCCCCCGTGATTTTCTGCGCCCATCGCTCCCCCTCGGACAGACGGAAGGATTTGCTCGTTAGTAGCTTTAACTCCTATGGCATCAAACGCATAATCAGCTCCACCTTTGGTAATATCTATCACAGCATCAACAGGATCGGTGTTCAACGCGTTGACGACATGCGTAGCGCCGAATTCTTTTGCGAATTCTAGTTTTTTATCATCCAAATCTACCGCGATTACGGGATTTGCTTCTAAAATACTAGCCATTTGGATAGCCGAGAGTCCCACTCCTCCTACGCCATAAACCACGACAGAATCACCAGGTCGAACATTTGCCGTATTCAAAACTGCGCCAGCTCCTGTGAGGATAGCGCATCCAACGATGCATGTCACATCGGTTGGATATTTTTTATCTATTGGTACGACGTATTGTTCATTCACAAGAACGTCTTTCCCCCAAGTGTACACTTGGCCATTAACGGGTTCTTCACGATATGTTACTCCAGAAGCAACAGATGCAGGCCTTCCTCGGACAGGATTCCTAGGGACCCAAGTTACGATGACGTTATCCCCTTCTTTTACATGGTCCACATCTTTTCCGACGTGGGAAACAATACCAGTACCTTCATGACCCAGCATCCATGGTCTTGGGAGGTCAGGTTGGTGAATTTGATGAAGTTGAGAATGGCAAACGCCGCTGGATATTAATTTGACAATAACTTGATCCGGTCTCGGGTCTGGTATTTCTATTTCGTCGACCACCAAGTCTTTTCCAATTTCTAGATTGATCGCTGCTACACTTTTCATATGCGTCCTCCAACAAACTTTACAACATCCTAATACTGCGATCTCGGTCCGTCAAACTGCCATTCGAGAACATGGTATTATCCTTCAAGTATTCAAATTAAAAGGATTCAGTATTGTTCAAAAAATTGTATGCGTGGAACCCTAAATTTCCCTTTTACTACGGATGGGCAATCCTGGCAGCATCTTTTTTCTCGACCTTCGCCGCAACATCTGTCGCCCAAGTAGTCTTAGGGGGAGTCCAAGTTTTTATTTTGGAAGATACAGGATGGAAGGAGACTGAATTCTCCATAACCATAGCAATCGGGACGTGGTTATCAGGGTTTGTAAGCCCGATTGTTGGAAAATTTGCGGACAAGTACGGGCCTAGGCAGATGATGCCTATAGCTTTATTGGTTGTAGCCATATGTTATTTCGTTATTGGGGGTGTGCCTGCGTTTCTATCTTTCGGTGTAGCTTATATAGTTGCGCGAACTGTCACTCAGCCCATATTAATAAATGTCGTTCCTAGGACAGTCACTGTTAATTTCTTCCGGAGACGCAGAAACATCGCGCTGTCTTTAGTAACTATGTCCAGGCCAGTAGCTGGAGCATTTAATATTCATCTCATTTCTTACGTCACAAGACATTACGGATGGAGGAATGCCTACCACATCTTGGGGGTGTTTAGCCTGGTATTAACCATTCCTTTGTTCTTTATAATGAGGAAAACCCCGGAAGAAATTGGATTGAGTCCTGACCAGGAATATCCCACTGACGGCGGTCCAGATTCTACATCAATATCTGCCCCGGAATACAGCTGGATGTTTAGTGACGCTGTTAAGACCAAATCATTTTGGTTGCTGGCCGTAGTAACATCCTTGGTGACATTATCCTCGTCCAGTGTTCAATTCACCCTAGTTCCATATTATGTCGAAACCTTAGGACTCTCAAAAATTCAAGCTGCGTCCATCTTTAGCCTTGGCACAGTTCTGGCTTTATCCAATTTGCTATGGGCTATGTTAGCCGACAGGTTTAGCCCTCGGCGAATCTTGGTATGCAATTTGGTCGTAGCGGGGATTTTATTGATTGGGTTGATGAATATTACAAATAGTTGGGAAGCTTGGTTATTCGCCGTTTTATGGGGTGTTTTCTCTGGAGCCGCTGGCACGTTAGAACAAATGGTATTGGCACAATATTTTGGCAGAGGGTCCTATGGAACTATCACAGGAGCTATCGGTCCTATGCAAATCACCGCCTTGGGTTGCGGCCCAGCTTTGGGGGCAATCATTCATAGTGTTACCGGGTCATATTATCTACTCTACATCGTGATTACTATCACATATATCAGCTGTTCGGTCTTAGCTATCCTAGCCAAACAACCATCTTTACCGGGGCATCATTTGCCGGAAAAACAATCGTGACTCCATATTAGCTGCCGTTCCATCGTCGGACTCTCTCCCGGAGGTTCGGTATATTCCTGTATGAAATAAAGGGCGAAGCTTTGCAAAGAGTTTCCATCGGGCATGCCACGACTATACCATTCTCTGCATATATATTTGCCGTAGTAAACTCGTTGATTCTTATGTTTGTCTTTCTTTATATTGACTAAATATTTGCGCCATCGGTTATTATCGTATGTATCTGCCACATGGCTGGGCTTTTCCCAGTTGATGACATTGCCTGTCCGGACATCAACTTGGGATCCATCGCTGAGAGTTCCTGGAGCAACGAGCCAGCCATCAGCTTTTATCGGCGTAGGCGCAAACATGCTCCATTTCTGACCTATTCTAGTAGCCGACCCAACATGAGATATTAAAGCGGGTTTATCAATATCCAACTGATTCACATTTCCAATATTCCAATACACAACAAATACGATAAGACCTGCACTCACAATACTGAGCAGCAACCCTAGTTTTACCCGATAATTGTTATAGCGCATCATAGAGGTAACTTTGGAATAACTTCCCCGGTGCGATGAGATATGGGAATATAAACCATCCCCCCACTTTTTTAACACGCGAATCCGTAATACCGGGGCCAACCACGAAAAGTAATAGCTCTGACCAACAGCATAAACGACCGCATCCCATTTTGTGAGTAAACCTTTATTATTTCTGCGGATAACCCACGTGTTATTCTCTTCAAAGATTGCGTTGATCTGAGTGTCTGATTGAGCTTCTTTTATAGGAGTTGCATCCAAGAACAAGAAAGTTTTAAACATTAGCACCGTTTTGATGCAAAAATCGCAGCCTCCATCGTAGTACATAATAAAAGATTCTCTGCTGCGCTCCCGTCTCCCCTCCAAGTAGTCCCAGAAACCCCCAGGAGTTAACGCCAACCAGGAAACGATAGATACGTATGGAAAATACCCAATATTTAACGTGAGAGCTATGCCAATATGGAACATTACAAAAAACATAATTACTATGGCTCTCATTTGTTGAACCCAAAACGGTATGAGCAATAATACAGGCCCAATCAATTGAAACATATGAATAGTCATGGTTAAGAATTGCGTTAGACCCAGATAATTCCTCAAGACCTTGCCCAGATGAGTAACAAAAATGTCTGCGTGCAATGTGTAATATAAGGCTGTATGGTCTACTATCCAAACAGGGTCCAGTTTGTTTAGCCAGTTAAATACGTAAACGCATATGACTTGAATGATCAGGCCTGCTGAAGCGAAGCTGCTAACGTGATTAGGGACGTCATAACTAGAGCTGTTCAGTGCTCTGTCAACGGAATACCTCGCGCCAAGGGGAAGAAATATGGACCACATCAAAAGCACACTCAGCAAAGAATCCCCACCAGTTATGATCAAAGGGTTTCTAGCATGGAGTGAAATAATGAGAAGCCAGGCCACCACAGTCACAAGCCTTGTTTTAAACCCTATGATCAGAGCAAATCCTATGACTATTTGCAAAAGCATAAGTGCTAAAATAAATGGTGTGCCCCCACCTAGGAAGTATGCTGAAATACCGAATTCTGACAATAAGTTAGAGGCTGGATCTATCAATATGTGTCTAGGCAGTACTCCTTGGTCTGTGTAATGCGCTTTCAAATCACCTAATCGGAGAATCGTGTCTATAACTACCAGAAAGCCTAATGAAACCCGGAATAATGCCAAAGATCTTAAATCTAACCCAAATATTCGATTTAGATAGGAATACATCTTAGCCTATGTCCCTTCACTTGTGTGCCTGAAGCATATTTACAGATACACGTATTTATGTGATATTACGCAAACAATTATAAACCATATATAGGGGGATTACAGTGGACGGGAAAGCAAAAGTAGCCGATATACTGAAACAGGAAGGAGTAGAATTTGTTTTCTGCTTCCCCAACAACGTCTTGATAGATGCTGTGGCTGAAGCTGGCATCAGGCCTATTATTTCCAGAGTTGAAAGAACCGCGATTAATATGGCAGATGGATACACCCGCATAAAAAATGGTAACAAGAATGGAGTATGCATCTTTCAAGCTGGACCTGGAATCGAAAACGCCTTTTCAGGAGTGGCACAAGCCTATTCAGACTCAACGCCGATCCTCATCCTGCCCGGTCACCAAGGAAATGGTCGCGTAGGAATGACAAGCGATTTCAATGCATCTTCCAATTATCAACACATAACTAAATGGTCCGATTTTGTGAATTCCCAAGAGCGAATCACAGAAATGATGAGAAGGGCCTATACTAACCTGCGTATTGGGAGGCCCCAACCGGTTCTCCTAGAAATGCCGAATGATGTTATGAATAGCACCTATGATGAGTTAAACCCCTCCTATAATCCTGTAGTCCCTAGGAAAAGTTCAGGAGACCCTAAAGATATTGAAAAAGTTGCTCGGTTACTTGTAGAGGCTGAACGCCCGGTGATCTACGCTGGTCAAGGAGTATTGTACGCAGAAGCCTCTGAAGAATTGGTGGCCCTCTCAGAATCATTGGGTATTCCTGTATTGACCACAACCCTTGGGAAGAGCGCTTTCCCTGAGAATCACCCGCTGTCTCTGGGAACAGGAGGTAATACCTGTACCAAAATGGTTGGAGAATTCCTGAAAGACGCCGATGTAGTATTCGGAATAGGTACAAGCTTTCAGAAAACATTAGCCTCTGCCCCTGTTGCTCCTGGGAAAACCATTATACAGTCAACTATTGATGACAAGGATATAAATGGTGAATACGAAGTTAGCGAGATAATCATAGGAGATTCCAAATTAGTCTTGCAGCAACTCCTTGAAGTTATTCAAGAATTGAACGTTACCGGTGACACAGAACAAAAATATCAGACAATTGAGAAAATCCAACGACTTAGAAATGAATTTCTGGCTGAGTGGGAGCCTCGATTAACCTCTAATAGTACTCCAATCAGCCCTTATAGAGTCGTTTGGGAACTCGAGAATAACCTGGACAAAGCAAATTCCATCGTAACACACGATTCTGGAAACCCACGGGACCAAATAGTGCCTTTCTATACGGCGACTGTTCCTCGGGGTTATTTGGGATGGGGAAATTCAACACCGCTAGGAGCAGGTTTTGGGTTAGCAATGGGAGCCAAATTGGCAGAACCTTCTAAGACCGTAGTCAATCTGATGGGAGACACAGCTGTCGGAATGATGGGAACGGACTTCGAAACGGCGGTTCGTGAAGAAATTGGAACTATCACGGTCATTATCAACAACGGTGCGATGGGGGGCTATGAGAAACACATGCCTATCGCCATCGAAAAATACAATTCAAAATACACTACAGGCAATTATGCAGAGATGGCAACAAGCCTAGGTGCTCACGCAGAAAGGATCACTGACCCGGCAGAGATTGCAGATAGTATCAAGCGTGCGGTCACAATTTCCCAAGATAATCAACCTGTGGTGCTGGAATTTTTGACTAGAGAAGAACCAATACTTTCAAATTACTATTAGGACGGTTAATATGGCATTCGTAATCACCGAACCATGCGTGGGGGTTAAAGACGCTAGTTGCGTAGATGTATGTCCTGTTTCATGCATAAAAACCAATGAAGATTCCGACCAATATTATATAGATCCAGCAACGTGCACTAACTGTAATTATTGCGAGCCCGTATGCCCCGTGAGTGCTATTTTTGATGGATTTAGCGTACCTGCTCAGTACGATTCATACATTCTCAAAAACAAACAGTTTTTTTCATGAACATACTGTTTGTTTAAGACTGCTTGACTACTCTTCGCTCCCGATGAAGTATAGGTTCGGTGTAGCCGGAAGGTTGGGTCAAACCATCAAACACCAACGCCTTGGCCGCATTAAAGGCGACGTTCGTGTCTGTGTTGCCAGTCATCGGAATATATGAAGGATCGCCGGCATTTTGCCTGTCCACGACTCCGGCCATATGCTCGAATACGTTATCAACTTGCTGCCTCGAGCATATCCCATGATGCAACCAGTTTGCTATGTGCTGACTGGAGATTCTAAGGGTCGCCCTGTCCTCCATTAATCCAATGTCATTTATATCTGGCACTTTCGAACACCCAATCCCTTGATCTACCCATCTGACAACGTACCCTAGAATCCCTTGTGCGTTATTTTCTAATTCTGCAGTTATATCGTCTTCTGACCACTTTGGAGATAATTCGATAGGTACGTTTAGAATACTGTCGACTTTAGCCCTACCCCTGGATGCTAATTCCTTTTGCCTTTCGGTTACATCTATTTGATGGTAGTGCAGCGCGTGTATTGTGGCAGCGGTTGGAGAAGGAACCCAAGCCGTGTTTGCTCCTGCTTCTGGGTGACCGTGCTTTTGTTCGAACATTGCAGCCATCAGATCAGGCATCGCCCACATTCCTTTACCTATCTGGGCTTTCCCTGGCAATCCGCATTCAATACCTATGTCAACATTCCAGTTCTCATAGGCGCTGATCCATTCAGCCTGTCTCATGTCCCCTTTTCGCACCATAGGTCCAGCATTCATAGAAGTGTGGATTTCATCTCCTGTCCGATCCAAGAAACCAGTGTTAATGAAGGCTACCCTACTGCTAGCTTGCCTAATACATTCTTTTAGGTTCACCGTAGTCCTTCGTTCTTCATCCATGATTCCCATTTTCACAGTGTTGATAGCAAGCCCCAGTAACTTCTCTACTCGTGCAAAAGTATCATTTGCAAATTTCACTTCTTCGGGTCCGTGCATTTTCGGTTTCACTATATATATGGAACCCGCAGGCGAATTCGAACGATATTTCTTGAGGTCTATTGCCCCAATTGCTATGGTCGTAATCGCATCGATCAGCCCTTCTGGAACCTCATTTCCTCCTGAAGTCGTAATCAGATCAGTGGTCATTAGGTGCCCTACATTTCTTATCAACAAAAGAGAGCGTCCTCTCAAATTACCTGCAGACCCATCAGCCAAAATGATTTCCTGATCTTCATTTAATCTCCTGTCTATTTGTTCTCCGTTTTTATTGAAAGAAGTTGACAAAGAACCATCCATCAGACCCAACCAGTTTTTGTAGGCTTCAACTTTATCTGAGGCATCTACCGTGGCAACCGAATCCTCTAAATCGATGATCGTTGTAACAGCAGATTCCAACAAGATATCTGACATGCCGCAATTGTCTTGGCTGGCAACCACACTACTAGGGTCAAACATTAGTTGAATATGTAATTTATTGCGTTGCAATATGATAGATGAAGGATTAGATGCATCTCCGGTCCATCCTACGAAAGCTTTAGGTTCGTTCAATTGGAGTGTTTGGCCCTTGCCATTAACGGCAACAAGTTCACCTTTTATTACCCCGAAAGACTGGATATCGGCATAGTGTCCTTGTTTAAGAGGTACTGAAGAATCCAGGATTTCTTTGCCCCGTTGTATGACTGCTGCACCTCTTATTTCGTTATAGCCAGGACCTTTTGTGCGTCCTTCTGTCTCGGGGATGATATCAGTGCCATATAATGCATCATACAAGCTACCCCATCTGGCATTTGCGGCGTTGAGAGCATACCTAGCGTTGGTAATTGGAACAACCAATTGGGGACCTGCTATGTCGCTGATTTCTGAGTCCACGTCAGTCGTTGAAATCTGGAACTTTTCGCCTTCCTCAACGAGGTAACCGATATCTATAAGCATCTGTTTGTAAATTTCAGGGC
>MDSW01064739.1_pt1 | contig 20276 bp, 17 predicted proteins | sample 811171 | NCBI WGS metagenome assembly MDSW01 (sample SAMN05326641, study PRJNA326480) | marine metagenome | isolation source: seawater | place: Atlantic Ocean: North West | collected 2012 | reverse complement strand
TTGTAATGCATCGTCGCCGAGCGAACCAACGTTGTTAAACGAAGCATCCGGAACTCTGAGCAAGTTATTAAAAGACACCTCCCCATGTTTAACAATTAAATTATCGGATATTTCCACGTCATCATTAATAAATATTTTATTGCTTTCTCTTGCACCAATATTGTTTAATAATACATCATCAAAATTCAAATTTCCTGAATAAATATTAACATCGCCCATAAAGGTAGTATTATCTTTAATTGTAATACAACTACAATCTTCTGCATATATATTTTTAATAAATAAATCTTTACCTGATAATTTTCCAGTAAAAGAAATATCACTTTCAATTAATAAATCTAGTGTTTTATTATCTTTAACATGTAAATTACCACTAACATCAGCACTACTAATATTGATTGAATTATCACCAATATAATAAATTAAGTTTTCGGATGGCTCTTCAGAAACATACCATGTTGTTAATAAAGGATTACTATAACATATATCATAATTAGTGTTGTTATTATTATCTTTAATATAAAAATTTCGTGATGTATGTGAACTATAATCATAACTTAATACATTAATACCGCCTACCGCGCCTGAGGTCCCCCCTGTAATCTGCTCGGACTGCTCGAACTTAATCTGATTTGTTGAAGTAAAGGTGATGAACAAAGTATTTGGGTTGTGTATAATTCCTTGAGCCCCACTGCTGCCACCAGCGATTACTTCATCATTTACAAATATGCCGGCTTTCCAGTTAAATGATATACCACCACCAACTATATAAGGAGGATCATTAGTATAATGAGTTAAGTCAAAATTATAAGACGATTCTTGATAAAATATTAGTTCTTTTCCACTATTAAAATTACCTGCAGGACATCCACAATGTCCATAATATTTTTCAAATAAATTATCACTAATTTTTTCCATTTCATTTACGTTTAATGATTTATTATATATGATAATCTCTCCTATATGAAATTGTGAATTAGCGTCAGTCCCTATATATAATTTATCTGGAGATGTAATATTTTCCGGATTTGTTATTGTATATGAAAATGGGGTTGTTATATTATTTTCAGTTTTATCATGATTTAATCCTCTATGCATATAACGATTTGAAATATAAGGTTGATCTTTATTAATTGACATTAAAGATATTAACCAATTATTAGAATAATCAAATGTAGAATCACTCGTAATAGCATCATTAGATATAGATGCAACACCTATTTTATTATCATTAAAACCTACAAACCAATCTGAATTATCTACATCTCTAAATAATTTACCAGAACCATCTATACGTCTTGCTACGGATACAAATGTATATGAGAGATCATTTATTACATCATCTCTAAAATTAAAAGAAATGTCTCCAGATATATTAATATATTTAATATTATCATGGTCTATATCTGGAATTAGAATATTACCTGTATTAGTTCCATTCAAACTTAAATCATCTCCTGATGAATCACCAAAATAATCATTCCATCGGTTTTTGGATGTATCATATGTATCTGGATTATAATATGCTTTAATGTTTTGAGGATATAAATTTTCGTTTATTGAAAAACCATTTACACTTAAATCAATAGTATTACTAACAACATTAAAATATTTATCTTCATGATAGTCTTCTACTAGATTTGAACCTTTAATTGTATTGGTTGTTAATATATTTGATACATCAATATTATTATTAAAATTAGCATCATTTAATATATTAATACTATTATCAAGGGAACCAATGTTTGTAAAAGAAGCATCTGAAACTTTTAAATAACTATTACAAATATCAACATTACTTAATATTTGTATATTTGTATTTGTTTTACTACTAATATTATCTAAGGAAACATCACTAACTTTTAAAACTCCATTATCACAAATATCAACATTACCAATAAAGGATACATCACAAATTATATTAATATTATTATTGTTCAAAGCATCTATTTTTGATAAGGAAACGTCATTAATATTTAAAACACCACCACCACATATATCAACATTACCACCACTAATAGTTATGTTTCCACTTGAATCTATTTTCATTCTTTCTTCGCCATCAGTATAAAATGTTAATTGATCTTCATCTGAACCAGGGTTTGTTTCACTTGTAATATATGTATCACCATCAACATCTTTTATTCCACCAAGAGATCCCCAGTTACCATCTGAATAACCTTCATAAGTTTTATCGTCAGTATTATATCTTATTAAACCATTGCTCAAATCAGCATCTGGAGGACGTTCATTACTTGTACCTACAGGTATTTTAATGGCACTTCCAATAAATTCAACAAAAGAATTATCACGCGAACCAATGTAATTAAATGATGCTTCATAACCTCTAATTAAAGAATTATTACAAATATCTACGTGATCATTAATAAGTATTTTATTGTTTTCTCTTGCACCAATTATATTTACCGATATATCATTTACTTTTAAAGTTTTTTGATTACAAATATCTATATTACTCATTATTTGAATACTATCACCATCTTTAACACTTATAACATTTATAGAAATATCATTTGATTTAAAACTTCCACCACATATGTCAACATTACCTAAAAAAGAAGCATCACTTGTAATATTAAATGTATTATCTGTTAATCCTCCTAGTGATACTAATGATACATCATTAGCATATATGTTTGTATATTGTCCTGATATGTCTAACTCTCCTGTTATTGTAACATTATCGTGTAGAGTATTACCAAATTCTGATCTTCCAGTAAAATTAGTTACTTTATTAAAATTTACAATATCTTCAAAATTTATAGATGCATCTGGACCTGTTGATAATGCGTATATATTAGTTAAACAAATATCAGTAACATTAATATTTCCATTAAAACTAGCATCATCTGTGCATGTTAAACCACCATGTATTTTTACATTTTTTGATAAATCTATATTAGAACGATCATTAATAATAATATTTCTTAAAGCAGATATATCATCTGTTTTATCATAATCATAAATTTTCAATTTATTACTGGATGTATCATAATGTATATGACCGATAGGATAATCACCGCTATTGTTAAAATTGTCATTATAACGGGTTTGAAATTTATTAGTTTCTCCTGATGCTATTCTTAAGGTTGGTAAATCATTCCTACAACCACTCATTTATATATAAATGAATAATATTTAATTGTTTAAAACGATAAAAAATTTAAATAATAAATAAATTTATTTATTAAAAATAGATAATACGTTATTATTATTATCTGTAACAATTTTTGAAATAATTTCACCATTTTTTTTTGTTATTTTAGTAGTAATACCATTATTAATTATAGTAGTTTGTTCAGTAATTTCACCATTAACAATAGTAGTAGATGTTGATGTTGAAGAAGACATAATATTAGAATTTCCTATATTAAAACTAAATGTTTGGGAATGTCTATTACTAGGATTTATATTAAAAACCTGTGTATTAAAATTATCTGAATTATTCTTAAATACTTGTTCAAAAATATCAAATGGATTATTAAAATGTATATTATGATTCAAATTAATATTATTATCATAACGCTGTTTTTTTTCAGGATCACTTAGAATTTCATAAGCTTCTGATATTTCTTTAAATCTAGATTCTGCATTTTCTTCTTTATTTCTATCGGGATGCCATTTTAGTGCTAATTTTTTATATTGTTTTTTAATTTCATCAATAGTAGAAGTTTTTGATATTTCCAATATATCATAATAATTTTTAGAAGACATTGTTTATAGTTATGTTATTACATATATTTAAATATAATTTACTTTAATTTATATTTAAATAAATAGTTTATTAACTAAATTGAACTAATTTAGATAGAAGAATAAATAATATAATAATATGTCGTCAAAAGATAATTTGGTAAAAACATATCAAAAAAAAACTGATAAAGAACATGTATTAGATAATCCTGATACTTATACCGGTTCTATGAATTTTACCGATTATGAAACTTATGTATATAATGAAAAAGATGATAAAATAAGTTTTAAAGAAATTAATATTATTCCGGGTTTATACAAATTATTTGATGAAGGTATTGTAAATTGTCGGGATCACCATATTAGAATGATACAAGCTATGGATAATTGTAAACCTAATATAATGCCATTAACACATATTGATATATCAATTACCGATGATGGTGTAATTACTATGATAAACGATGGAAATGGTATTGATGTTGAAAAACACCCCGAGTATGATATTTGGATTCCTGAAATGATATTTGGACATTTGAGAACATCTACAAATTACGATAAAAATGAAAAAAAAATTGTAGGTGGAAAGAATGGATTTGGTTTTAAATTAGTATTAATATGGTCTGAATATGGAGAGATAGAAACCATTGATCATGTTAGAGGGTTAAAATATCATCAAATTTTTAAAAATAATTTGAATATAATAGAAAAACCAACAATAACTAAATGTAAAAAAAAACCATATACAAAGGTTATTTTTAAACCTGATTATAAACGATTAGGTATAGATAAATTATCAACAGACATGACTAACTTATTTAAAAGACGTGTATATGATATTGCTGCAGTTACAGATAAAAAAGTAAAGGTTAAATATAATGATGAATTAATACCAATTAATAATTTTCAACAATATGTTGATTTATATATTGGTAGTAAAGATGATACAAAACGAATATATGAAAAAGCAAATGATAGATGGGAATATGCAGTATGTCTTGCTCCAAAAGAAGAATTTACACAAGTATCATTTGTAAATGGTATTTATACAGGTAAAGGAGGAAAACATGTTGATTATTTGTTAAATCAACTAATAAGAAAATTAGTTGCTTTTATTAAAAAGAAAAAAAAGATTGATGTTAAAACAAGTACAATTAAAGAACAAATTATGATATTTTTAAGGTGTGATATAGAAAACCCAGCGTTTGATAGCCAAACAAAAGATTATATGAATACACCTTCGAATAGTTTTGGAACAAGTTGCGATATTAGTGAAAAATTCATAGAAAAAGTTGCCAAAACGGGCGTAATGGATAAGGCATGTGCTCTTACAGAAGTAAAAGAGAGTAACGAATTAAAAAAAACAGATGGGTCAAAAACAAAAAGTATTCGTGGCATACCTAAATTAATTGATGCTAATTATGCAGGAACAGATAAAAGTAATAAATGCACCATCATATTTTGTGAGGGTGATTCAGCTAAAGCAGGTATCGTTTCAGGGTTGTCAAAAGAAGACAGAAATATACTAGGTGTTTATCCAATGAAAGGTAAATTATTTAATGTTCGTGGTGAAACTCCGAAAAGAATATTGGAAAATAAAGAAATTACTGAAATAAAGCAAATTCTTGGTATTGAAAGTGGTAAAGAGTATACTCAGGAAATTGTTGATAAAAAATTAAGATATGGAAAAATTTTATTTATGACAGATCAAGATTTAGATGGTAGTCATATTAAAGGTCTTGGTATAAATTTGTTTGATTCTGAATGGAAGTCATTAATTAATATTCCAGGTTTTATTGGTTTTATGAACACACCAATTTTAAAAGCAAAAAAAGGAAACAGCGAACTTAAATTTTATAATGATGGTGAATGGAACCTTTGGTGTAATAATAATAGCATAAAAGGTTGGAAGATTAAATATTATAAGGGATTAGGAACATCAACAAGCAAAGAATTCAAAGAATATTTTCAACACAAGAAAATTGTAAATTTTATAAATAATGATATAGAATGTAACAATGCAATAGATATGGTTTTTAATAAAACAAGAGCGAATGATAGAAAATCATGGCTTGAAAATTATGATAGAGAGTTGTATCTTGATACAAATAATTCCGAGGTTTCTTATAAAAATTTTATTAATAAAGAGATGATTCATTTCTCTAAATATGATTGTGATCGTTCTATACCTAATTTAATGGATGGGTTGAAAACAAGCCAACGTAAAATTTTGTATACGGCCTTTAAAAGAAATTTAACATCAGAAATTAAGGTGGCACAATTTAGTGGTTCTGTTTCAGAAATAAGTTGTTATCATCATGGTGAAAATAGTTTGAATGGTGCTATTGTTGGTATGGCACAAAATTTTGTAGGTTCAAACAATATTAATTTATTGGAACCAAAGGGTCAGTTTGGAACTAGATTACAAGGCGGTAGTGATTCAGCATCTGAAAGGTATATCCATACAAATTTAAATAAAATAACACGCAATATATTTACTGATAAAGATGATGGTATTTTAGAATATATAGATGATGATGGAACGTTGGTTGAACCAAGATATTATGTACCAATTATACCTATGATTCTAGTTAATGGTAGTAAGGGTATTGGAACAGGTTTTAGCACTGATATTATGTGTTATAATCCACAGACAATTATAGATTATTTAGTAAGTAGTCTAAATAACGATATTGAAAAACCTATGCTAACACCATATTATAAGAATTTTAAAGGACAAATTATTAAATTAACCGAATCAAAATGGTTGTTTAAAGGTTGTTATGAGAGAACAAAAAAAAAGGAGATTAGGATTACAGAATTACCTGTTGGAACATGGACTGATGATTATAAAAAATTTATTGAAGATTTAATAGATGGTATTAAAACAAAGGGTAAAAAGAAACAAAGTATTATTAAAGATTACAATGATATGAGCACAGATATAATTGTAGATATAACAATTATATTTTCAAATGAATCAAAATTAGATGACTTACTTAATAAAAATGTAGATGAAAATTGTAATGAACTAGAAAAATTATTGCGTTTATATACAACTAAAACAACAACAAATATGCATTTATTTGATGAAAATGAAAAATTAAAAAAATTTAAAACCCCTATGGAAATAATTGAACATTATATTGATATTAGATTAAATACATATGTAACACGTAAAAAATATTTAATTAAAATATTAGAACATGAAACAAAAATATTGATAAATAAAGTAAAATTTATTAAAGAAATATTAAATAATACACTCGATTTGCGAAATAAAAAAAGGATAGATATTTGTGAAATGTTAAAAAGTAAAAATTATGATGTAATAGATGATGATAATGAATTTAAATATTTAATTAGATTACCAATGGATAGTGTTTCTGAAGAAAATATTGAAATTCTAGAAAAAAATAAAGATATTAAAGTAAAAGAACTAAATAAATTAATTAAAACAAAAGAAAAGGACATATGGCTTTCTGAATTAAATGTATTGAAGAGCGAACTGATTAAATTTTTAGAAACTAAACCTAATAAAAAAGATAAAAAGATAAAAAAGATAAAGATTAAAGATTAAAGATTTAAAAAAATTCAAATTTAACAATTAATATTTTTATAAACATATAATTTTTTAGTTATAAATTTTTTATTAATTAAAAAAATGTTTTATATTCGAGTTGTTTATTATTTTCTTTTGTTAAACTTGGTAAATCCATAGGAGATACTAAAGAACTTGCATCACGTTTATATTTCATATAACTTTCAACTTCACCATAAACTTGATTAACCCCATAATCTAATACTTTATTATTTAGATTAACTATTTGTTCTGTAATATTAGTTGGTAAATTTTTTGAATTTTGAAGAAAAATACTTCTCATAATTATTTTTAATTCATCATTATTTTGGTTACCAATAACAAATTGATTATTGGATTTTTCGTATACACCATAACGTAAACCATTCTGTAATATATTAATATTTTCGCGTGAAAAAAATGTATCTGATAAAGGTGTATTGCTCCAACCACCATTTAATGCTTCTCTAAAATCTGATTTATCATTAACAGGTATATGATCACTTAATGTAAATACAGCACTAGTATTTTGATCCATAATATTAACTCGTCCATTTGTATTACAACAATTCATTATATAATTAATAATTATAAAAAATAATATTATTTTAAATATATATAATGAAGTTTAATTTTCAAAAAATTGTTATAATTATTGCAATAATTCTTTTAATATTAGCATTAGCATTTATTGCTACTGCCATAAGTAATGACAAAAAAAATACACAATATCCCCCAGTAATATCTGAATGTCCGGATTATTGGAAACATAATGTTGAAAGAAATGTGTGTGAAAATGTTCATAATTTGGGCAAAAAAACAAGTGATGGTTCTAAAATAAAAGATTTTGATTTAAATACGTTAAATAAACTTACTTTGTGTGACAAACTTAGTGGTTCGAATTCTTTAAATTTATCTTGGGATGGTATTACTAATAACCCTAAATTAATTAATGAATGTTAAGATATTTAGTATTTTACAATAAAATACTAATACTAATATTAATATAAATATTGTTTTTAAAATTAATACATTAAATGGATTGTATTAATTTTAATAAAATTTTAGATAGAGAAGTTATTGCTAATAATATATATAAATTTTTAAGAGATTTTGAATTAAATAAAAAAGATTTATTAAAAAAAAGAGGTATTTATATTTATGGTGAATCTGGTATAGGTAAAACTACATTTGTTAAAAAAATTTTAAAAAAAATGGATTACGATATAATATATTATGATACCAGTGATATTAGAAATAAAAATGTAATAGAAAATATTACAAATAATAATATTTCAGACACAAGTGTTATAAGTTTATTTAAAAAAAAAAGCAATACATTGCTATTATTATGGATGAAATTGATGGTATGAATAATGGTGACAAGGGTGGATTAAATGCGTTAATTAAATTAATTAGACCGAAAAAAACTAAAAAACAAAAAAAGGAACATATAACATATATACCTATTATATGTATTAGTAATTATCATATTGATAAGAAAATTAATGAATTAATGAAAGTATGTATACCTATAGAATTAAAAACTCCAAGTAATTTTCAAATAGAGAGTTTAATAAATTTAACTATGCCAGATATAGAAAAAAATTTAATTGATAATATTGTAAAATACATTAATAAAGATTTACGGAAATTGAATATAATATATGATATTGAAAAAAATAATCTTTTAACAAGTAATATTATTAACAAAAATTTTATTTCAAATACATTAGAAGACGACACAAAAAAAATAACAAAATCTATCTTTAATAATAAATATAATATTAAACAGCATTCTCTTATATTAAATGATACAGACCGAACAATTGTAGGATTATTATGGCATGAAAATATAATAGATCAATTTAATAATTATAATATAAAAAATACATTGCCTGTATATCATAAAATTTTAGAAAATATCTGTTTTTCTGATTATATTGATAGAATAACATTTCAAAAACAAATATGGCAATTAAATGAAATGAGTTCATTAATAAAAACTTTTAAAACTAATTTTATCTATCATTCATTCTATTCAAATAATAAAATAAATAATAATGATATAAGATTTACAAAAGTTTTAACTAAATATAGTACTGAATATAATAATATTATTTTTATACAAGATATTTGCAATATATTAGGTTTTGATAAAAAAGACACATATAATTATTTTATAGATTATATAATTAATTATACTGATGAAAAAAAAGAGACATTAGAATTAAATAATTTTACAAATTTAGAAATTATGAGAATATGTAAATACCTAGAACATTTTATGTAAAAAGTTTATGTTTCTATATCACTATCCATATCTATATCAGAATCGCTATTTTGTATATCTAACTTTTTTTCTAATTCTTTTAATAAAACTAAATTTAAACGTCTATTTTCTTTTTTAATTTTAAAATATTTTTTTTTATAATTAATATTACTATTTGTTTCATTAACATTATCATCGTCTTTAAAAAAATCAATGAAATTAGATGTATTATTATTAGATGTATTATTAGATAATTTTAAATTATTAATTTCAATGTCTTTTTCATTATTTACATTTGCTAACATTTTAAGTTGTTCTTGTTGTTGTCGCAATAATGATACAATTTGGTCATTATTTAATACTTGTTGTTTTCCATCTTGCGTTGAAATAGTTATTTGTCCAGAAAATTGTTTAACCATATTTTCTGCATATCTTCTTCTATCACGTTCTATATTAACCATTTGTTGTAATACATCTGGTTTCATATCTGGTCTTCCTGGTTCATAATTGATTAAAAGTTTTTCTATTTTATTCATATAAAAATCTTTGAGATCTTCATCTTTAACAAACATATCAACATTTTTATTAGATTCTTTAACAAAACGTTCATCTTGATTATCAATTAACAGGTGTTTTTTATCAAAAGTATTATGAATATGTGAAAAAACTAATATTGTTTTGAGAGGGTCCAATTGAACGAACGGAACAGTATAACCTTTAAGAAATGATTTTTCTTCGGCTAAGGCAGCTTCATCCTCATATGAGTGATCTTTTAGTAATTCTCTTTTAAAAGCAAATGTTCCTGCAGTAGCATGAGTGGGAGAATAAGGTCCAAATTGATAAAGTTTTTGTATATGTTTAAAATATATATATATTTCGCTACTACCAGCACACAATGCTTCTGGTTTGTTTAAAAGTGTTATAACAGCATGAGAAACACGTTCTGGAGGATAATAATCATCATCATCCATATAAACAATAATATCACCTTTTGATTTATCATGCATTATATTCCTCTTTTTTCCAAGAGACATTTTTTTATCATATTTATAATATTTAACCTGTTTTATATTTTTTATTAAATCTTCAATTTTATCCGTACCATCGTCAATAATAATCCATTCCATTTTATCTTTTGGATAATCTTGATGTAAAAAACATTTTATCATATAATTAATGAATGGTCTTCTATTATAAGTTGGCGTACAAATACTAACAAAAGGAAGCTCTTTATTAATATTAATAATTTCTTTTAAAACAGGGTTTTCATCTGTAGCGTTTTCATCTGTAGCGTTTTCATTTGTTTTGTTAGTATTTGATTTTTTGCGATTTTTTTTTGACATTATTTAATTAATAGAATTTAAATGTTTAAATCATATTAATTTTTACTTATATAATTTATATAATCTTCTTAATAAAGCAATCATGTATATTATTAATGCTACATTTCCAAAATTGCTATCAAGATGTGTAATGGCACTAGAAACACATAAGGCACCAAATATATATGTAAATAAATCAATATTACATTTTAGTATATTTTTTAATTTATCTTGGTTTAAAAATAATGGAAGTAATATAAATGTAAATAAAAATTGTATAAAAGATGTTACCATAACCCCTCCACTTAAAAACATAGCAGGACCAAAGAAAAGTATTATAAAAAATAATAAATGAAAAGGATGTTTATCATGTTTCCAAGCAGTATAACACGACATAATAAAAAATATAATAAAAATTACAGGTATTAATACAGGTAATATTAATGGTATAAGAGTAAAAATTATATTTGAAAATAAAATTTGAAATATATCATACGAAAATATTGCCTCATCCTCTTTATCAAAGAAATTTAATATTTTTAATAATAATTTTCTCATATTTATCATTAATTCTGCAACAGAAATACCATACCAATTTTTAAATCCTTGAAGTGAAAAATCCAGATTAGTATCATCTATCATAGAATAAGGCCATCCAGTATTTGGCGGAATACCCATTTTTCTTACTGTATTCCCTAAATTTCCGATTGAAAATTTCTCTTTAGATTTACAATCATTCATACCACCCTGCTGTTTTTTTAAAAGAGGATTTAATACATCGCGCGTATCAATATCTTTTAAATTAGATACATAATATTGTTGCTGATTTGTTGGAAATAATGTTTGTTTACTTTTATCATAAAGACTTGTATAAAATACAAAATTACACCCTACAAGCATAAATAATATAATTGATAATATATTAGAACCTATACTTTCACCAAATTTACCCCAATTATTTTTTTTTTCACTAATAGGATTATTGTTTTCTTCTATTTCATTTTTTTTTGATTGTATAGCACCAATATTTTTATTTGCGTCATTGTTCCAAATAGATGTTAAATTACTGCTCATATATATATATAATTATATAAATGTATTATTATAATTATATTATAATTCTATCTTGAATATTTAAGACTAACATTACCAGACATAAAGGATAGTATATTGTATCTTTCTTCAAAAATTGTAAGATTATAATTATACTCATATAATTTCCATAAAGGTTTATATGTTCCTAATACATTTCCATCTGAATCACATATTTCTGTAATGTCAATATTATCTGCAACATTTGGTGTCATGACATTATATTCAAATTCAATATTTTTAAATTTACTCAAGTTTACTGCTCCAGTAGGTTGTATATCGGCAGGATTAGTTTTAATTCCAAAATTATAGAAATATAATCCTTCGGGTGCATTTCCACATGTTCTTGTATATTTTTCAACATAATTAAATACACCTTCATCTAATGGATTTTCTCTATATTTACCATCAAAAAGAATTCCTAACGTTTTTAAAATAGTTAATTCATTTTCTGGAACATATTTACCTGTTATTAATATACCTGAAGGTGTATTATCACCATCTTCAGCTGGTGTAATGCTACCATTACCATTATGTCCATTCCAACTTTGTATAGATTGGTTATTTGGATTATCATCAGGTTCTGAACTAGGATTAAATATATCAGTAGGTATAAAATTAAAGGGCCAATTGGTATAATTAGACCATTCATTTCGCATATAAACATCGTTTCTTTGAAAATACCACATAAAATTTGACACTAACCCATTTGTATCTATTTTAGTTCTTTGCGGTCCTATTATATTATGTATATCGTGTTGATATACTTGTTTAATAAGATAATCATGTGAATTTTCAGAAAAAACTTTTGCTTCTTCTTCTGTTAAAAAAGCGTATGTACTTATTAGATGAATATCATTATTCCAATCAGTTCTTTTATCGGTATAATTTAAAGAAATATCAGGAGGTGGTTGAATAAATCTATGTAATTGTTCTTTTTCGTTATTAAAATTTGGTTTATGGTAATAATTATTATGATATATATGTATATGTTCCAATGATTTGCCGTAAACACTAGATTCTTGTTTATTCTGTAACTCTTCATTCTCATCATAAATAATATTTCTAATAACAAATAGTTCATTTACAGGCCTTATATCTATTTCAATATGAAGTTCATTATATTGAAGTGCTGTAAGTGGAAAAGCCATTTTTGATGAAAGAGTAAACCATATATTTAGTGGTATATAAAGTTTTTTTGCTCTTATTGATGGTTCTGGTGTATCTGGTGGTCCACAATAATAAGCATTAGGATATTGATTCATATTATTTGATTTTTCGCTATTAGCGGGATCATTAAATTCTGCTGTGTTACCGGTCATATTATAATATAATTTTTTTTTAGCATCATCAAAATCTCTTTCAACCATATTAGTAAGATATTGACCGGTATATTCTTGTATAACTTGTCCTCCAACTGTAAATCTAACACGTTCTATCAATTGCGTTCCTAAGTTTTTTATCCATTTAAATTCATATGGTCTCCATAAACTATTAAAACTACCATCCGTATCTTCAGTAGGAGGTATAATAGGACTCCAAATATGTGGTAGTTGAACAACAAGATATGTATCCATTAATAAATCAGCATATCTTGGGACTTTAAAATCAAAATGTGAGCTTGTTGTCATATTTAATGTTTTAGACCCTTCATAATCAATTCTAAATTTCTGTAATCCAAAATTTGTATGTTTAGCATATGTAGTTTTAAACATAGTCTTGGTTGGATTACCATTAATCATTATATTTTGGTTTCCATATGAAACTAAATTTAATAGACCACCTGGCATAATATATATAATGCATATTTTATTTAACTTTATAATAAATAATTATTATAAATACTTATTATAAATAGAATGGAAAATAAAATGAAAGATAGAACAAATAAAATGGTTAATTATATTAAAGAACACGCTAAAACAATGTCATTTATAAGTATAACTATTGCTATATGTGTAATGGCAACAATTTTAATAATATTGTGGATACATTCTAAGTTAACTTTAAAAAATAAAAATTGTAATAAATTAAATACATATTATATTAATTCCCCGATTATTAAAAATATAAATATAAATAATGCAGATTACAAACATAATTTAAGAGATTATTATATAAAGACTGCTTTTAATTGTTGTGCTACTGGAAATATTAAAAATGATTTTGTAGATATTTGTGCTCTTGAAACATGTATTAAACAAGGTGTTAGATGTTTAGATTTTGAAATATATTCAATGAATGATAATCCTGTAATTGCAGTTTCATCAGAAAATAAATATTATATAAAAGAAAGTTATAATAAAATTGACTTTTCAGATGCATTAACACTTATTTCAAATAAAGCTTTTTCCAGTAGTTTTTGTCCAAATCCAAATGATCCTTTAATACTACATTTTAGAATAATGACTGAAAATTTATCAATACTTGATAAAATGGCAAATAGATTGAAAGAAAAATTGGGAATGAAAATTTTAGGTAAAGAATATAGTTATGAATATAATAAAAAAAACATGGGTAAAGTATCTTTAAAAGATTTATTAAATAAGGTTATTATTATTGTAGATAAATCAAAGGCTAATCCAAATACAACTAAATTAGATGAGTATGTAAATCTAACAAGTAATTCTATGTTTATGCGTTCTATACCATTTCATGATGTTAAATATTCACATGATTTACAGGAATTAATAAACTTTAATAAAAAGAATATGACAATGTGTTATCCAGATTTAAAAATTAATATGGAAAATCCTTCTCCTCAATTAATTAAAGCAGCAGGGTGTCAATTTATTGCTATGACCTTTCAAAATATTAACGACAATTTAGTTTATTATAATAAAATGTTTAATGATCAAGGTTCTGCATTTATTTTAAAACCAGAACATTTAAGACATATACCGAAATTAATAGCAAAACCACCGCCTCCCAAGAAAGAATTATCTTATGCAGAGAGAGAAGTTAAAGAAGATTATTATTCCTTTAAAATGTAATCTAATATAAAATATGTATTATATTATATTATAATATAATATATATATGGATGATATAGAAGATATAGAAAAATTAACACCAATAGAAAGTAAACAATTACATAAAAGTATTGAAAAAGCAGAACAAAAAATAACAAAAAAAATAATAAAACAAAGAAAAATTACAGATATAATGAAAATAGTTGAAAATTTTATAAGAGATAAAGAATTAATTTGTTATGGAGGAACTGCTATAAATAATATTTTACCTAAAAATTTACAATTTTACACCAATGATTTTTATATTCCTGATTATGATTTTTTTTCAACAAAACCCATTCAAGATACCAAAACATTAGCAAATAAGTTTTATAAAGCTGGGTTTAATGATATAGAAGCTAAAGCAGGTGTTCATAAAGGAACATTTAAAATTTTTGTTAATTTTGTTCCAGTAGCAGATATAACTTATTTACATAAAGATATTTTTTATAATTTAAAAAAACAAAGTAAAATTTTAAATAAAATACATTATGCTCCTCCAAATTATTTAAGAATGTCTATGTATTCAGAATTATCACAACCTGAGAATGATGTAAGCAGATGGGAAAAGGTTTTAGGAAGATTGAATTTATTAAATAAACAATATCCCATTCTAAATAAAGAATGTAATCTAATGGATTTTCAAAATAGTTTTGAAGATGATAAAAAAAATATATACAATATAGTAAAAAACTTATTGATAGATGAACATGTAGTATTTTTTGGAGGTTATGCTTTTAATTTACTAAGTCCTAATATGCCAAAAACAAAAAGACAATTTATTAAAAATCCTTACTTTGATGTTTTATCAGAAAATCCTAAAACTACTGTAAATAAAATTAAAGATAAATTAAAAAGTTTTGGAGTAAAAAATATTAGTATTATTAAAATAAAAGGTATTGAAGATATATTACCTATTCATTATGAAATTAGCATAAATAATTCATCCCTTTGTTATATATATAAACCTTCTAATTGTTATAGTTATAATACTATTAAATTAAATAATAAAACTATTAAAATTGCTACGATAGATACTATATTAAGTTTTTATTTAATATTTTCTTATGCTAATAAACCATATTATAATAAAGATAGGCTTTTATGTATGTCTCATTATTTATTTAAATTACAAATGAAAAATAAAAATAAACAGCGTGGATTATTAAAAAGATTTGTTACTAATTGTTATGGAAAACAAAAAACAATCCATGATATTCGCGAGGATAAGAGTAAAAACTATGATAAATTAAAAAAAAATAAAAATAGTAAAGAATTTACATATAATTATTTTAAATATTATCCAAGTAAAAGTATTAAAAGACATAATAAAAATAAAAAAAATAAAAGTAAAACAAAAAAAAAGAAAATTAAAATAACATAATATTTTTATATATTAATAGTATGTTATCTAATTATTTAAAAAAAACATTTAGTGATACTAAATACGCAGCACCAATTATATTATTAATAGCATTATGGAACCTTATGTCAATATTATATTTAGTATATGTAAGAACATATAATAAAGAGGGTTATGAAACATATACAAAATGTATTAAACAGGGTTATTCAAATAAATTCTGTTTGCATGTTCCTGTTGAAGCATGTATTAATAATTGTAATTTTAAAAAATGGAAACCTAAATATTAATTTACTAATTTAAACATTATATCTTTATAAGTTTCATTAAATATATGCTTTAACCCACAGAATATAGTTGTTTGTGTAATAAAATTAGGAATATATTTTCTTATAATAATAAATATTTCTATCAACCAAATTAATATAAAACAACATAGTTCTCTCCCTCTTATGAATAAATATCTGTTATTATTCCATTTTTTTACATAAGAACACATATTAGATTTACCGCATGTAAAAAACTCATCTGCATCTGCAACACCTGATATAATTCTTGAATTCGCATTAACTTCGTTTGAGTTGAAAAATATACGAGATATATTTTTTAATGTAATTAACATTACGTGTAGGGAAGGTCTTTCATTATCTCTAAAAATAAATGGTGTCATACCATCAATATATTTATTTTTATATTTGAAATCCTCGTTTGAAATAAATGGAATATGACTACTTTTCATTATACATTCTATTAAATGATTTCTGTTTTTAAAATTATGTATTACCTTTTTTTCTACATTTTCCATATCATAATAACATATGTATAACCGGTCTTTTAATATACTTAAATCATCATCTTCAAAAATAGAATAAACTATTTTTTTTATTTGTTTTTCATTTTCACTAAAATTAAAGTTCTTTTTAAATTCATTTGTTATGTTTTTAAATATTTTATTGACATCAATATTAATATTTTTATTAGAATTTACTATATATAATAAAGCTAATAACGAACCTATACTACATCCTGATACGCGAACTATCTTTGTTTTTTTTTGTTTTTCTAATTCATTTAAATACATAGAAAAACCATAACCAATAAATCCATTAAATACACCTCCATCAAAAATAAGATCCATTTCTTTTGGTATTTTTTCTGTATCTACATTTTTAACTAATGTATTAACATATAAATTTAATAATTTATTATTATCATCCATATAACAATAATTTATTTTTACATATTATTTATAACTTAATAACATTACAAAAAAATAACGTTATATAAATATAAATATAAATATAAACATAACGTTATATAAATATAAACATAACGTTATATAAATATAAACATAACGTTATTTATATATTAGCATAATGGAAATAAACAATGAACTTGATAATGAAATACAAAGACCTACGTGGAACCAATATTTTAAAGATATAGTTACATTAACATCAAAACGATCACCTTGTAAACGTTTAAAAGTAGGTTGTTTACTTGTAAAGGATAATAGAATTATATCTCAAGGATATAATGGATATTTACCTGGAGTAGAACATAAACAAGTTATGCGAGATAATCATGAAATAGCAACAATTCATGCAGAGCAAAATTCTATTACTGATTGTGCTAAAAGAGGTGTTAGTTGCAATAATAGTATTGCCTACATAACTCATTATCCGTGTATAAATTGCATTAAAATATTATGTGCTTCTGGTGTAAAAGAAGTTCGTTATATTAATGATTATAAAAATGATGAATTTGTAAAATATTTTGCTGACCAAGGTAATGTTACTATAACACAATTAAATAATAATAGTTAAATACTAAAATAATCTATAGAATAATTTATTATATAATAACTTATAGCAAATAATACACTATTAACAATAAAGCCGGTTAAATTTAAATTACCATCTTTATGATAAAATGTTGGAAAAATTTTTAAAAACAAATTTTTTACTACAGGTAATTGAAATATAAAATATAATACAGCCATTAAAATAGGTGTTTGTAATTGATTATAAACATCATCTATTTTATTATTGTTTTGTTGTTTTTTTAAATAATCATTTATAATATCGTCTTTAGATCTATCTTCATCAATATAATCATTATTTTCTCCAGGAATAAAATTATGTTTTACTTCTTGATCTTGCGTTAAATGATTTTGTGATTGGGGTATATCTCTTGAAGGTAAATTTAGAGAACCATTTGAAACAGCATTTTGAATACTTGTTACAAATTCATTAATATTAATATTATTATCATTGCTATTTTGTCCATTTTGACCTGGTCCTTCTGCAATACTTTGTTTTAAATCGTTTTCTCTTTGTTGTTGTATATTATTTATTGAACTTTCTATCACTGTATTTTTTTCATTAGTTTGTAGAGTAATATTATTTTTATCAGTTTGGTTTGAAACAGGTAAATCATCTAAATTAGAAGTCATATAATATATATTAAATTAAAATATATATTATATAATTTACGCAAACCTTACTTGTTTTTTATTTTTTGCATTACACTTTACAGAATGTTCTTTAAATTTATAACATTTATTATCATATTTATAAACATTTTCATTTATTTCTTTAAAAGATGGAGCATGAAACATTAAACAATTACGCGATTCACAAGATTTTCTAAATAAACTAGCTAAACCAATTCCTAAAATTATAGATAATATAATTTTCCCTATATCTGTTTTCATTGATTTAATAACATTGTCAATCATTATATATTATGTTTTTATTTTTTAACTTTGTATCGGTATATCTTTAAATTTATTATTTGAACAACTTACTTCTAAAGCATCAAAACTAAAACATGTATCAGCTTTATCTTTGTATTCTATTTTATTAACATTTTCTGGTGTTGGATAAACATATATAATATTGGGAGATGGATTTAATAAATATACATATAATAAACCTATTGAGAGACTAATAATAAATATTGGCAAAGATATATATTTAAATAACATTATATAATGTATATTCATTTTTTTATTTATTCGCTAATATTAATATTAATATTAATATTAATAATTCTGTAAAAAGAGTTTATCAAATGTATATGGTGTTTTAACAACTATATTAATTTCATTATCATCTTTACCCTGTTTTACAATATTATAATACGAATATTTTAGATCTCTTATTTTTTTATTTAATGGTATTATGTCTATTTTATAAATATTTATTATATCTTCTATTAATTGTGTATTTCTCGTTTCAAGATAATTTTTTTCTAAATCTTTTATTTGTATTATTTTTTCATGTAATGCAATAATAGAATCTTTTAATGAATTATTTTTTTCTATATTATCTACAATTTCTATATAATCTTTTTTTGTAACTACTAATCCTTTTGAAAATATATTTAAATCTTCTTTTTGTATATTAAACTCTTTTATTACATCACTTTCCTCTATATAATTAAATAAAAAATCTAATTTGGTTTTTATTATATCTGTTTTTATTAAATTTATTTGCTCTTCAACATTTGTCTTTTCATCGCGTATATTATAATAAGTGCTTTTATCAATATTTATATTTAAATCACATTTATTACTAGCTCCACATATAGCTCGTAATTTATTATTTTTTATTTCGAATAATGTACCACCTGGTTTATTGCAATTAATACATTTAAATTGTGTATTTTTAAATTCCATTTGTTTATCTTTTTTTGTTAAAGTTTCTTTATTTTTTATCTTTTGTTTTATTTTTGACAATCGTTCATTATATTTTGCTTTTAACTTATAAAAATCATCTATTTCTTTATCTAATGCTGAAACAGATGGAGATTTTGATTTAGATATTGGTGTTGGTTCAGATTTAGATTCTGATTTTGATATTGTTTCAATTTCCGTTTCAGATTCAGATTTGGTATCAGTGTCAGTTTCAGATATAGA
>MDSW01182778.1_pt1 | contig 20277 bp, 22 predicted proteins | sample 811171 | NCBI WGS metagenome assembly MDSW01 (sample SAMN05326641, study PRJNA326480) | marine metagenome | isolation source: seawater | place: Atlantic Ocean: North West | collected 2012 | reverse complement strand
GGAAATGAAGGAATAGGATTTCCAAAATGTTCATCAAATGAATAATCAGCAAATTCTAAACACTCTTTTGGACCATTTGACCAAAGATATCTATACATGCTATTTGGGACTGGATCACCGTATTCATCAGAGCCTGTTCTCCAACTGTAATTCCATAATCCTCCCCAATCACTTTGTTTCTCAAATGCAATTACCTCGGGTATTTTTTCACCTTTTTTTTCTAATTGCTCAAATGCTCTTAACATTGAAAGACCACATGGTCCTGTACCTATAATAGCAACTCTAGTCATTTTTTTTTTTATATTATCTTACAAATAAATAGTAAAAATAGAAATAATATTTTATTAATAAATTATGCAAAAATCTAATTGGAATTACCCCACAACTATGTGGTTAGGAGAAAACCGTATTAAAGATTTATATCTAGCTTGCGAAAATTTAAATATTAAAAATCCTTTATTTGTAACAGATAAAGATTTATTTCAATTAAAATTTACTAAAAACATAATATCTGACTTAAAAGAAAATTGTCAAAATGTAATTACATTTTATAATTTTTTTGGAAATCCTTCAGGTGAAGATGTAGAAGAGGGAGTTAAAATTTTCTTAAATAATAATTGTGATGGAATAATTGCAGTTGGTGGGGGAAGCGCTCTAGATGTTGGAAAAGCGATTGCCTTCATGAAAGGCCAAACAAGACCTATATGGGATTTTGAAGATATAGGTGAGTATTGGAAAAGAGCTAATCACAAAAATATTGCTCCAATCATAGCAGTTCCAACTACTGCAGGAACTGGATCTGAAACTGGGAGAGCTTCAGCAATTATAAATAAAAAGATCGGAGTTAAAAAAATTATTTTTCATCCAAAATTTTTACCATCGATTGTGATTCTTGATCCAGTTTTGACTATTGATTTGTCTCCTAGATTGACAGCAGCAACAGGGATGGATGCTTTAGCACATAATTTAGAAGCTTTTTGTTCTCCAGGTTTTCATCCTATGGCTGATGGTATAGCAATTGAAGGAATGAAATTAATTAAAAAATCTCTTTTAATTGCTTTTAAAAACGGAAAAGATTTGAATGCTAGAGCAGATTTATTAGCATCAGCAAGCATGGGATCGACTGCTTTTCAAAAGGGCTTAGGTGCAATCCATTCTTTAAGTCATCCTATAAATGCTCAGTTTAATGTCCACCACGGATTATCAAACGCAATATTTATGCCATATGTTTTAAGTTTTAATAAAAATTTAATAGAAAAAAAAATTGTTTCTATTTGTGATTATCTTAATTTAAATAAAACTTTTGAATGTTTTATAGATTGGATATTAGAACTAAGAAAAAGATTAAATATTCCACATAAACTTTCAGATGTTGTAGAAGTTAATAAAATAAATATCGACCTATTATCAAAAATGGCATTAGAAGACCCATCTACCTCAACAAATCCAAAAAAAATGACAATTGACGATATGAGAATTTTATACGAACATAGTATTTCTGGAGAATTATTCTAATGAAGAATTTAAATTTATTAATTGTAGAAGGTAACCTCAAAAAGGAAAGTGATAATTTTAAAAATGCAGGTATTCAAACTCATACAGAAAGTTTAAAGGATAGTCTTGCATATTATAAAAAAAATTTACAGATAGATGTTTTTAATCCATGTTCAGAGGAAAGTTTTAATAAAATAATTTCAAAAATTAGTAAATACGATGGGTTAATATGGGGTGGAAGTAGTTTAAATATTTATAATGATTGTATTGAAATACGAAGACAAATTTCATTTATGAAAGAATGTTTCAAAAATATTAAAAAAATTCTAGCAATATGTTGGGGAATGCAAGTTGCGGTTACAGCAGCAGGAGGAGAAGTTAAGAAATCAAAAAATGGAGCGCACATTGGAATTGCAAACGATATAGAGATTAATGATAAAGGAATAGAACATCCATTATATATTTTAAAGAACAAAAAATTTAGTTCTCCTGCATTTAATTTTGATGAAGTAACAACTTTACCGACTGGAGCAAAGCACTTAGCATCAAATAAAATAAATAATATTCAAAGTATAGATTTTAAATATGGAGTAAGTAATATCTGGGGTCTACAATATCACCCAGAAATAACATATGATAAAATGATTAGTCTAATTAGATTTAGAAAAGATAGGTTAATAAATGTTAGAAAATGCTTTAATGATGAAAAAGATGTTGAAAATCATATTAGTTTTATTGAAAAAGAAAATAAAAATTCAAATAAAGACTTAAGAATGCTTGAGATAAAAAATTGGTTAAATTCTTTTAATTAATTAAAACAAACCTTCAATTTTACCTTTAGAGTCCAATTTTATTGAATTAGCCGCTGGGACTTTGGGTAATCCGGGCATAGTCATTATAGATCCACAAACAACAACAATAAATTCTGCACCCGATGAAAGTCTAACCTCTCTTATTGGAATTTCATGGTTTGTAGGTGCTCCTTTAAGTTTTGGATCAACAGAAAAACTATATTGAGTTTTAGCTATACAAACAGGTAATTTTTTATATCCATTTCGTTCAAATTTTTTAAGTTGATCTTTAACAGTTTTATTTGATGTAATTTTGCTAGCTCTATAAATTTGTTTTGCAATAGTTTCAATTTTATTCCAAAGTGTATCATTATCTTTATATAAAAATTTAAAATTATTATTTCTTGTCTTATTACAAATTTTAACAACTTTCTTGGCTAAATCTTTTGTTCCTTTACCACCATTTGACCAATGAGTACACTCGCTTACTTCAATTCCTATTTTTTTACAAAAATTTAATACAACATTTATTTCTTGTTTAGTATCCAAAATAAAATTATTAATAGCTATAACAGGATTTAGTCCAAATTTTTTTACATTATTAATGTGTCTTTCAAGATTAACTAAACCTTTTTTAACAGCATCTATATTTTCTTTTTTCAAATTTTCTTTTTGAATACCACCATGCATTTTTAAAGCTCTTATTGTAGCTACTATGACTATACACTTAGGTTTTAAATTTGCTTTTCTACATTTAATATCTAAAAATTTTTCTGCTCCGAGGTCTGCACCAAATCCTGCTTCTGTTACAACATAATCTGCAAGTTTTAAAGCTGACTTTGTTGCTATTACTGAATTACAACCATGGGCAATATTTGCAAATGGTCCTCCATGTATTATGGCAGGATTATTTTCTAATGATTGGGCTATATTAGGTCTGATAGCCTCTTTTAATAATACTGTCATTGGACCTTGAGCATTTAAATCTCTTGCATAAATTGGTTTACCACCTTTGTTATAAGCAATTGTTATATTTCCAATTCTTTTTTCTAAATCTTTTAAATTATTAGATAAACAAAATATTGCCATTACTTCAGATGCTACTGTAATATCAAAACCATCCTCACGAGGAAAATCTTTTGCAACACCCTTTGTGTTTATGTTTATTGATCTTAAAGCTCTATCATTCATATCCATAACTCTTTTCCAAACAATTTTTTTGTCATCTATATTTAATTTATTCCCCCAATAAATATGATTATCTATTAATGCAGATAAAAGATTATGAGCTGAAGTTATTGCATGAAAATCTCCTGTAAAATGCAAATTTATCTGTTCCATTGGAACAACTTGAGAATAACCTCCGCCAGCAGCTCCTCCTTTCATTCCGAATGATGGCCCAAGACTTGGTTCTCTCAAACATACAATGGACTTTTTACCTATTTTGTTTAAACCATCATTTAATCCTACCGAAACAGTAGTTTTTCCCTCACCAGCGGGTGTAGGAGTTATTGCTGTAACTAAGATTAAGTTTCCATCCTTTTTATATTTTAGAGAATCTAGAAATTCAAAATTAATTTTTGCTATGTGTCGACCCATCGGACTAAAGGCTTTGCTTTTATCTGGTACTTTTATTTTAGCTAAAATATCCTTAATAGGACGCATTTTTGCTTTTCTTGCTATTTCTATATCAGTTTTAACTGCGCCCATTTTAATCTTATAATAGTTTGTAATTATGGGGGAGATTTCTATACTTTATTATTTAATTTTTAAAGAAATAAATTACACTTAAAAAAAAAATTAATATGCAAAAATATTCTATTTTTAGCCTTATCAAAAATGCTTTTAAAGGTCATAAAGATTGGGAAGTGGCCTGGAAGGATCCTACACCAAAAAATGAGTATGATGTTGTTATTATTGGAGGAGGAGGTCATGGATTGGCAACAGCTTACTACCTAGCTAAAGAACACAAAATTACAAATATAGCTATCATTGAAAAAGGATGGATAGGAGGAGGCAATGTAGGAAGAAATACAACAATTCTTAGATCTAATTATATGCATGATGAAAATGGATTATTTTATGAGCATGGAATGAAATTATGGAGAGATATGAGTCAAGAATTAAATTTTAATGTTATGTTTTCTCCTAGAGGCATAATAAATCTTGCTCATTCCGACGCTCAAATGAATTCTTATTCTAGAAGAGGAAATTCAATGAGACTAAATGGAATTGATGCTGTTCTCTTAGGTAGAGAAGAAATAAAAAAATTAGTTCCAATGCTAGATTTCTCTGAAAATGTTAGATTTCCAATATTTGGTGGATTGATGCAGCCAAGCGGAGGCACAGCTAGACATGATGCAGTTGCTTGGGGTTATGCGAGACAAGCTGATTCATTGGGTGTAGATATAATCCAACACTGTGAGGTTACAGGTTTTAATATAGTTAATGGAAAAATAAACGGTATAAAAACTTCTCGAGGAGATATTAAAACAAAAAAAGTTGGATTATGTGTTGCTGGAAGCACTTCTATACTTGCAGAAAAATTAAATATGAGCTTACCAATTGAAACACATCTACTTCAAGCTTGTGTGTCTGAACCAATTAAACCAATTTTAGATCATGTAGTAACTTTTGGTGCTGGACACTTTTACTGTAGTCAATCAGACAAAGGAGAAATGGTTATGGGTGGTGACTTAGATGGATATAATAGTTATGCACAAAGAGGGAATTTGCCAACCTTACAACATGTTTTAACCGAAGGAGTTGCCATGTTTCCATTTTTAAGTAAATTAAAAATGTTAAGGACATGGGGTGGAATTATGGATATGTCTATGGACGGCTCTCCTATAATAGATAAAACTCATATTGAAGGTTTATACTTAAATTGTGGATGGTGTTATGGAGGTTTTAAAGCAACACCTGCATCCGGTTGGACTTTTGCTTATACAATTGCTCAGGATAGGGTTCATGAATTAAACTCAGGTTATAGTTTAAACAGATTTAATACCGGACATTTAATTGATGAAAAAGGCCTTGGAACAAAAACTTGGATATCATAAATGCTTTATATTAAATGTCCTTATTGTGGATTTCGATCTCAAAATGAATTTGCTTATGGGGGCGATGCAACAGTAAAAAGGCCAGAATTAAACAAAGAAGTATCTGATAAAGAATGGGATAAATTTGTTTATTTGAGAAAAAGCCCAGCAGGAAAACATTTAGAACTTTGGCATCATGTTTCTGGATGTAGACAGTGGTTTAAAGTTGAAAGAAACACGATAACTCACGAAATCTATAAAACTGCAGAAATTAAAGAGGAAATTTAGCTATGAATCAACCCTTCAGATTAGAAAATGTTGGTTTAATTAGTAGGAATAAAAAAATTTCTTTTAAATTTAACAACAAAAAATATTATGGATATGAGGGCGATACACTTGCTTCTGCATTAATAGCTAATGGAGTTCATTTAATTGGAAGAAGTTTTAAATACCATAGACCAAGAGGTTTTTTTGGATCGGGGGTTGATGAGCCATATGCATTAGTTCAATTGTATAGGAATGGTGAAACCATTCCAAATTGCCGTGCAACAGAGCAAGAACTTTTTGAGGGTCTAGAAGCAAAAAGTTTAAATTGTTGGCCTAATGTTGTATTTGATATAGGAGCAATAAATAATTTTTTAAATATTTTTTTTCCAGCAGGCTTTTATTATAAAACTTTTATGTGGCCCAAAAGTTTTTGGTATAAAATTTACGAACCATTTATAAGAAAAGCTGCTGGCTTTGGAGCAGTTTCAACAAATCATGACAAAGAAAGATATGAACATAAATATGAATATTGTGATTTATTGATTACAGGATCAGGACCTTCCGGTTTAGCAAGCGCATATTCTGCAGCAAAAAATGGAGCAAAAGTAATTTTAGCAGAAGACAAACCTAGATACGGGGGAAGTTTGTTAACAAGTGAAGTTAATATTGGAAACCTAAGTGGAAAAGACTGGGTTAATAATATTATAACTGAACTTAAAGAAATGCCCAATGTGATTCTAAAAAAAAGATCTCAAGTATTTGGTTATTATGATCATAATATGTTAGTAATGTCAGAAAGAATAAGTGATCATCTTCCTCAATCAAAAAAATTTATTCCCAAACAAAAACTTTGGTATATTAGAGCTAAAGAAGTTATAATTTCCTCAGGATCTATAGAGAGACCAATTGTTTTTGGTAATAATGATACTCCTGGAGTACTATTAGCCTCAGCAGCTAAAGAATATTTAAAAGTTTATGGAGTTTTAGTTGGCAAGAAACCATTAATATTTACAAACAATGATAGTGCCTATGAGACAGCAATTGAATTCAAAAAGAATGGTATTTCACCTTTAATTTTAGACACAAGAAGCAACCCTAATTCTGAAATTATTTTTGAAGCTAAGAATATGGGTATCGAGATAAAATTTTCCTATGTTGTAGTTTCTGCAAATGGTTATAGAAAAGTTAAATCAGCAAAAATTTCAAAAATTTCAGAAAACAAAAAATATATAGAGAAAATTGAAAAAGTTGAATGCGATTGTATATGTGTTTCTGGTTTCTGGACACCTACAATCCATTTAGCTTCTCAATCTGGAAATAAAACTCAATATAATGATCAAATTGATGCATTTATTTCAGGAAAGTCAAAACAAAATGAAAGAACTTTAGGTTCTGCTAATGGAATATTTTCATTAAAGGAAACCTTAGAGACATCATTTAAAGCTGGATATGAAATATCAAAAAAATTTTCAAACAAAGATAATAAAGTTACAGTACCAAAAGTATCAGAAAAAAAATTTACAAATCATGATAAATTTTGGTGTGTTCCTCTACCTAAGAATAAAAATTATAAAAGATTTTTAGATTTTCAAAACGATGTGACTGTATCAGATGTAGAGCTTGCAATTAGGGAAGGATATAGGTCCATAGAGCATGTGAAGAGATACACAACTTTAGGTATGGCTACAGACCAAGGTAAAACAAGCAATTTAAATGGGCTTCAATTGGTATCGAATATTGAAAATAAAATAGTCCCGTCAGTTGGACATACAACATTTAGACCACCTTATACTCCAGTTTCAATTGGGGCAATAGTTGGAAGAGAGATTGGAAAACATTCAAAACCTACTAGAAAATCACCAATGCATAATTGGCACAAAAAAAATAACGCAGTTTTTGTAGATGCGGGAGTTTGGTTAAGACCAAGATATTATAAGCAAAATAACGAAGGATTATTTGATGCTTCAAAAAGGGAAGCAGAGAATGTCAGAAAAAATGTAGGAGTATGTGATGTCACTACATTAGGAAAAATTGATATAAAAGGACCCGATGCAGCTGAATTTTTAAATCGTGTTTATACAAATGCATGGCTAAAATTACCTGTTGGCAAAGCTAGATATGGTGTGATGCTTAGAGAAGATGGTATTGTTATGGACGATGGTACAACAACAAGAATTTCAGAAAACCACTATCACATGACTACTACAACAGCACAAGCAGCTAATGTTTTATCACATTTGGAATATTACCTTCAAATTGTATGGCCTGAATTAAATGTAAATGTTGTATCTACTACAGAACAATGGGCTGGAGCAGCTATAGCTGGTCCTAATTCAAGAAAATTATTAGAAAAACTATTTCCTAAAACAGATGTTTCAAATGAGGCTTTACCTTTTATGGGCTATGTCGAAGCAAATTTATTTGGGGTTTATGCAAGAATTTTTAGGATTTCTTTTTCAGGAGAACTTGCATATGAGATTAATGTAGAGTCTAATTATGGAAATTTCATGTGGGAAAAAATAATTGAAATAGGAAAAGACTTTTCAATACAACCTTATGGAACTGAAGCATTATCAACATTGAGAATTGAAATGGGACATGTAGCTGGATCTGAATTAGATGGTAGAACCATTCCTTATGACAATGGTTTAGATGGCTTGGTAAGTAAAAAAAAGGATTTTATTGGCAAAAGATCTTTAAACAGAAAAGCATTTACATCATCAGACAGACAAAGAATTGTAGGTGTCGTTCCTATTGATAAAAAAACGAGTATTCCTGAAGGGTCACATTTAGTAAAAGATGCAAATGCAAAACTTCCCAACCCAAAACTAGGTCACATTTCGGCTTCATGTTGGAGTGTTGAATATAATAATCCATTTTCATTAGCTATATTAAAGGATGGAAAAAATATGATAGGTAAAAAATTATTTGCATTATCTCCATTAAAAAATAAATTAATTCCAGTTGAGATTGTATCATCTCACTATGTAGACTCGAAAGGCGAAAGAGTAAGATCATGACATCTATATCTCCATTAGCAAATATTCTAGAAAAAGGTTTTTACGGCGCTTATGAAGGTAAAAACGAAAATCAATTAATTAAAATAAAGGAAATTAGAAATTTATTAATTTTTCAAATTGTTCAATATAAAAACTCTTCAATAAATATCAAAGATATTAAAATTGATGGATTAGAAATGGATAATAAAGCAATAAAAGTAAAATCTAATAAATTTACAAGAGTATTATGGAGTGGCCCAAAAAATTGGCTTATTGTAACCGAAAATAAAAACGTAAAAGAGGAAATTAATATAATATTTAATAGTAAAGATTTTGCAGTTACAGACCTATCTCACTCAAGGTCAATTATTGAATTAGAAGGTAAATATTTAAAGGAAGTTTTAAAAAAAGGTTGCCCATATAATTTTAACGAATTTAGTAAAGATATGTGTGTTAATTCAATTTTCAATGGAATCAGTATTACCATTGATAATTTGGAAGAGGATTCAAACAAAATTAGAATTTTAACATTAAGAAGTTTTGGACACTCTTTTTATCATTCCATATCTGATGCATCTTTAGAATATGGTTATAAGGTAATATAATCACATTATTTTACTCTCTTGAGTTGAATTAAAAATCTAGTAATAATTGTAATGTGGAGATAAAAAATTTTTTTTTATACTTATTCTTTGCTGCATTTTTAACTGGTTGTATGCAATCATCAGCAATGTTGGCCCCAGCTATATCCTTAGCAAGCTCTGGAAATATAAATTTGCCTCAAGCAGGAGCGTCGTTTGTTACCAATAAAGTGGTAGAGCAAGAAACAGGGATGGACTCTGTATCGTATGTATCAAAAAAAATAGAGCAAAATCAAATAGAGCATAAAAAGAAAAAAAGACATAATAAATTTATGAAACTTGTTCAGTCGAATTTCGAAAATACAAGAAAAATAATATTAAAAAACCAGAAAAATTAATTTTTAAATATTAATCAAGCTCCATAGTAAAAAAACAAGAATTTTGATCTTCTAGATAGTGAGCAAAAGGTGGACAAGGTTTAAAATTTAATCTTTTAAAAAGTTTTCTTGCAGATGAAAAAAAGTCTCCAGTGCCAGTTTCAATGCTAATTTTTTTTACTTTTAGTCTTTTAGCTTCCAGAATAAGATGTTGTATTATTTTCTCACCAATCCCTTTTTTTCTAAATTTATCAGCTACTCTTATTGACTTAAACTCTCCATGATATTCATCTAAGAATTTTAAAGCTCCACAACCTATTAATTGATCATTTTGCCAGAGACTCCAAAACTTTATACTTTCATCTTTTAAACCTTCGATATCAAGAACATGTGTACTGCCAGGAGGAGATACAGATCTAAGTTCAATAAAATGTTTATTTAATAGTTCGTTTACTTCTTTATTTTCAAAATTTCCCTCTATAGATTTCATTTTAAAATATTTTCAAGAATTTCTGTTTGACCAATTTTAAAAATTATTGCATCATCTGGGTGATAACCATATTTATTTGAAGAATCTTTAAAACGTTTTGATGGTTCAAAAATCGGTTCTAAGGATAATACTACTGTTCCCCAATGCATTCCTATCACCTTTTTACTTTTTAAATCTTGACCAATATTTAATGCTTCTTCAGGATTTGTATGATAAATAGATTTATCTTTTTGTGCTGCCATTGGATAAAAATTATAAGCGCCTATATTAATAAATGTTAAATCAATTGGGCCATATTTTTCACCTAATTTTTTATAAATATTTCCATATCCTGTATCACATGCAAAAAATATTTTTTTATTTTTATACTCGATTATAAAACTTCCCCATAAAGTTTTATTTGTATCCCATAAACTTCTTTTTGACCAATGAACTGCAGGTACTAAAGTTATCTTAAGATCATTGAATTTGATTTCATTATACCAATCCATTTCTTCTACATCTGAGAATCCGTTTTTTTTAAAATATTTACCTAGTTTTAATGGTGTGAGAACCTTAGCATTTTTATAAGGGAATCTTTGTATAGTTCTTGTGCTAAGATGATCGTAATGGTTATGAGTTAATAAAAACAAATTAATTTCAGGTATTTCATCGAGATTTATAGCTGGATCTACAAATCTTTTAGGACCAAATATCAAAGGACCCATATTTTTTTCAAAAACTGGATCTGTAATAATTGTGGTATTGCCTAATTTTATAATAAATGTTGCATGACCTATCCAAGTTACATAATCCTCATTCTCATATTTTTTAATATCTTCTAAAACATTTTTTTTATCAACAACATGATCATCTGGAATATTTATTATAAGTTTTTTCTTCTCTTCATTAAAAACCTTAAAACTCCAATTAAATGAAGAATCTCGTTGAGGAGAACCTTCAGGATTGCGAAAAGTTCCATCTGGTAAATGATGAAATGGTTTTTTTTCCATAGCAATAGAAATATTGTTATAAACAAAAAAAATAATTAAAAAACTTAAAAATTTAGTCATCTAATAATGCTATTTATTTATAAATTATTGTTAAATGACCCATTTTTCTTTTCTTTTTAATGTCTTTTTTTAGATAATCGAAGAAAAATTCATTATCTTTAAATTTTTTATTTCTATATAAAACAATATCTTCTCCAATTAGATTTATCATCTTTGCATTATATATCTTTTTTGTTTTGATTTTTTCAAGTCCACATATTGCTCTTATATGATTTTCAAATTGGCTAATATTATGAGAATTAATAGTCAAGTGTCCTGAGTTATGTACCCTAGGAGCAACTTCATTAACATATAAATTATCATTTTTATCAATAAAAAACTCAACACACAATGTTCCAATATAACCCAACTCTTCCGAGATGTGAGTTGCCCAATCAATAGATTTATTTAAAATACTTTTATCTATTTCTGCAGGTATCTTAGAATATTTTAAAATTTGATCTTCATGAACATTTTCAATTGGTTCATAAATTTCATATTTTTGATGACCAAATCTAGATACGATTACTGAAATTTCTTTTTTTAAATTTATTTTTTTTTCTAAAATATATTCTAATTTAAAATCTGGGTTTATATCATTCAATTCTTTAAAATTATTTATTTTAATTTGTCCTTTTCCATCATAACCTAAAGTACAAGTTTTAAGAAAACCTGGTATTAAATCAGAGCTAGATCTCAAATCTTTCTCGTTCTTAATTGAAGAATATAATGTAGTTCTAATATTGCATTTATTTAAAAAATCTTTTTCGAATAATCTATTTTGAATTATTTTATTTATTTTTGGATTTGGAAGAACCTTTTTAATTTTATTAATTCTTGATAAAATTTGGTAAGGAATATTTTCGAACTCAAAAGTTACAATATCAATTTTAGAAATAAATTCGTTTATTTTACTTTCATCATCATATTTACCGTGAATAAAAGAATCACAAAAATTTTGGGCTGGGGCATTGGGATCATCAGAATATATAACAGATTTAATATTTAATTTTTTTGCTGCTAATGAAAGCATGCTACCAAGTTGACCTCCACCAATTATTCCAATAAAACTTATTGACATTTAGTGAGGTTTTTTTTTAACTGATCTTGTTTGACTTTTGCGCCATTTATTTAACCTAATTTTTAAATGGCTATCGTTTATAGACATAATTGATGCAGCTAATAGAGCAGAATTAATAGCTCCATCTTCACCAATAGCAACTGTGCCAACAGGTATACCTTTAGGCATTTGTACTATTGATAAAAGACTGTCTAATCCTTTTAATTTTTTACTTTCGATTGGAACTCCAATTACAGGGATAGAAGTTAAAGCTGCAACCATCCCTGGAAGGTGTGCAGAACCTCCAGCTGCAGCAATTATCACTTTAATATTATTTTTTTCAGCAATATTTGCATATTCATACATTCTTTTAGGAGTTCTATGAGCTGAAACTATTTTAACCTCATAATTTATTTTCAAAATTTTTAAAATTTTTTCGCAAAATTTCATAGTTTTATAGTCAGATTTACTGCCCATAATAATAGATACTTTTTTTGAATCTTTTTTGGTCATTATTGTTAGTTTATCAAGAATATAATTTTGATATAGTTTTATTATATAAATTTATGAAAAAAATACTAATTATTATTTTTGTTTTGTTTAGTTTTAATTCATTTGGACTAGATAAAACAACAACATTTACAAATGAAATTTTTCTAAAGGCCCAATTAAATGGAAAGACGGTCGTTGTTAATTCATGGAATAAATTTTGCATGACATGTTCTAAACAAATTAAAATATTAGAAGAAGCAAAAAATGAATTTAAGAATGTAATATTTTTGAGTTATGAGCAGGAAAAATATAAAAATATATCAGAATTATTGAAGATAGATTATTGGACTACTATAGTAATTTATAAAGATAACAAAGAAATTTATAGGAGCCTAGGAGTCACAAAAAAAAATGATATATTTAAAGCAATAAAACAAAATATGTAGCTATAAATTGCTAAATTATAATTATGGATTATAGAATTGACAATTTACAATATTGTAACTGGTCTAGAGAAATATTTAAAATAAATAGAGAAGCAGAGCTTGATGCTGTTCATGTAACTTTAGTTTATCATGAAAATTATAAAGAATTTTTAAACCGTATTAATGAATGGGATAATCATTTTAAAAATAATTCTGACCTAATTTTTTTTGGTAAAGATTATAAAGATATACAAAAAGCGAAAGATAGTAATAAAACAGCAATGTTTTTCGGTTTTCAGAACTGCTCACCTATAGAAGATAATATAAGCCTATTAGAAAAAGTTTATGAAAAAGGATGTAGATTTATGCAACTTACCTATAACAATCAATCTTTATTAGCGACAGGATGTTATGAAAAAAATGATAGTGGCGTAACTAATTTTGGAAGAGAAGTTATTAAAGAAATGAATAAACTTGGAATTGTTATTGACATGTCGCATTCAGCAGAAAAAAGTACCTTAGATGCAATTGAACTAAGTCAAAAACCTATAGCAATAACTCATGCCAACCCTTTTTTTTGGCATAAAGCTTTAAGAAATAAATCTAATGATTTACTCAAAGCTTTAGCAGAAAGTAATGGAATGTTAGGACTTTCCTTATATTCACATCATTTAAAAGATGGCTCAAATTGTTCGCTAGATAGTTTTTGTGAGATGACAGCAAGAACTGTAGATATAATGGGAATAAAAAATGTTGGGATAGGTTCTGATCTTTGTCTAAACCAGCCAGATAGTGTTGTAGAATGGATGAGAAATGGAAAATGGTCTAAATCAAAAAATTATGGAGAAGGATCAAAAAATTATTCTGGTTTTCCAAAACAACCCAAATGGTTTATGGATGCAAGAGGTTTTAAAAATTTAGAAAAAGGTTTTAAAAAAGTTGGATTTAAAGAAAGTGAAATTAATTTAATAATTGGAAATAATTGGTTTAATTTTTATAAAAATATTTAACAATGCAAGTTAAGCTTAGAAATCCAAACATAGTAATGAAACTTTCTAGACTAGGCTCTTTTCATCAATCTAAACTTTCATTCCTAAGATCATTTTTAAAAGAATTTAAGGACTGGGAGTATAGAAGAGATCTATTTGATCTAGATGAAAATGGTTTTGGTAAGATTATATATTCATTTTCAAAAAATAGAAAAACATATTCTTTATTATGTTTTGCAAATAGAATTAAAGATTTAGAAAGATCAGACAGAGTTATTGCAACTAAGTGGGACGCGGCCTTTACTCTCTATGATGGAATACCATCAAAATTAGATATTGATAGATTAGAAAAAAATGTACCAAAACAAGAAGTTGGAAGGCTGACATATAAAGAATTAACTCTATCAAGGGCAAATAAGTCAGTGAGAATTTTTGAACATGTAATAGAAAGTTTATCGAATGGAAAACAACCAGATAAAGATATATTATCCAAGGTAGGATATCTATACAGAACTACTGCCGTATATGGTTCTGGAAAATTTGGGTTAGCAGATAGATTTAGAATAAAAAATCGTAAAGAGATTTGTGGACCATTTAGATTAGAGATGATGTTAGTCTATTTAGTAAGACAATTTACATTTGATCAAGTTAATCATATTTCAAAAAATAAAAATCCAAAGAAAGCTGTAGAATTAGATAAAAATATTTGTAGAAATTTAGGCATTGGTAATTCAACTGGCTTAGGTATGGCCCCTTTTATTGTAAATCATCCAACTCTTTTAAATAATTGGATTTTAGCCAGAGAAAAAGCTCTTAAATCTATAAGAGAGATTAAAAAAGTAAAAAAAGAAGACAAAAAAATATTTACAAATTGTATTAATAAATCTTTTAAAATTATAAAATCTTGGAACACTGATAGCGACTATCAAAAAAAAAAAATTAAAGAATTATTGTTAGATTTAAATACTTTTTTTTCTTTTTTAGAAAATTTCAATTTTGAAAAAGATTATCCATTCAATGATTTATATATTTGGATTGAACAAAATTTAAAACAAGAATGTTGCGAATTTTTAGTTTCAATTATGATGGAGCCTTATGATGAGCTGATAGAACCTTTAATATATGAAATGAGTTCAGATGAAGAAAAATATTTTAATATTCCAGGGGATAAAAAAATTTCTGATCTAAGAAATATACTTGAGTGTAACTACTCAGATATTTTGAAAATTGATTTTAATGAAAAAGAAAGTAATCAAAATTTTTGGTTTATATCAAAAAATAAAGAAGAACCAAGAATTGCTAATAGATATAAAGAACACGGTTCGGAACTAGAACAACCTCTTGCAATAGCTAGAGATATAAAAAAACTATATGAAAGAATTAATGTAGAAAAAAATAGTAAATCAATTGGGAAATTTTTAGTAGAAAATAATGATTTAAGACATGTTGTAAGAAGAGCTTTTATAAATGAAAAATTTCCTTACTCAGAAATTCAAGACAACACAATAGGATCAAATATTATGCCTATAGACATGTTAAGACTAAAATTATCTTTTTTTGGCGCTATAAAGTTTGATCCAAGATCAGATAAATGGATAAGAATATGTATGTTTCAAGGTGCACCTTTGCCAAATGAATTAAAAAATTTTAAAGATGATTGGGTTTATAATTATATAAATTAAAATGATATCTTTAAGCGAAATAGATACTACATCAAAAAGAGCCACTAAAGCCATTGGTTTTTCTTGGGGAATAGCAGAGGAAGTAGGAAAGAACATGAGGCTATTAGAGCAATTTGGCTTGTCAGGGGTAAAGAATTTAAACGAATATTTTGAAGATTATAAAAAAAAAGGTATCAAAAAGCAAACTTAATTTCTGAAAAAAATGAAAATCAAAAAATACCTTATTGTCCAATAATTTTTGGAACAAATTTTATAGATCAAATAACATTTTTAGAAAAGATAAATCAAATAGAAATCAATAATCTTGGTTTTCCAATACTATTCCTCCCATTTGTAAGCAGAGCATCGGAGATTATAGGAAAAAAAATTTATCTGCAAATTGATGACAGACAATTTTTGCTAAATTTAAATCAATCCATTTACTCTAATTATCTAAAATCTGAAATTATTGAAAATTGTAAAATTGCTAAAATTAATTTTATTCAAAATAAAAATACTTTTAATGAAATAGAATGGAAACAACTTTATCAATTGTCAGAAAATACTTTTGTTGAGGAAAGAGATTCTTTAAAAGTCGAAGGAGCTGGAGCTGGTTTAACTGATAATGACTAAAGATAAAGAAAAACAAATTACTGAAGAAATAGAATTAAATGATTTTTGTGAAGAGTGTAAAAAAGAGCATGCAAGTGTTACCCAAAATATTATTTTAACAGGTTTTAAAATTTGTGAATCCTGCAGAATCTCAAAGACAGTTTTTCCAATTTAACTTATATTGCTTATAGGCAAAGCATTCATTCTACTCATTACAAAAGATATAGATAGAAATCCAATAATTAAAAAAGACAGAAATACTATCCCAAATGCTTTAAAACTAGATTTTATATTAAGAATTTGTTTTGTAGAAATTATAAGTGAAGCAAATATCCAAAATTGAGTAAGAAATATAATTGGAATTACAAAGTCTGGTGTGACTGCAAAAAATCTTATTAAACCAGGTGCATGTGCATAACCTACTCCTATAAGAACTTTTTTAAATGGCACTTTTGAATCTTTGTCAGAGAATAACTTTACCCCAACAACATAAATAAATATTGACCAAACTAGCCATGTTAATATTGCAGTTAATCCAGATATCCCAATTGATGTTTTTACTATTGAATTAGCAGCCACTGCTCCTGCTATACCATCTAAAATCATTATAATTCCTGCAAAATAAATACCAGCTTCCCCAAAATATTTATTATCTCTATAAAGTGATTTATCTAATTTTAGTGATCTAAAAACTATATTAAGAAATTCTGCAAACATAAAAACTTATGATTATAATTTTCACAGGACTATTTATGATCCAATGAAAATAATAATACTAACCTTTTACAACCTCTCTAGTATTTGCGTTGTAAGATTCTTTAAATGGAATATCTACTAGAACAGCATCTACTGGTTGACCCGGTTTATCAGAATATTTTTCTGGTAAATGTACCTTATATTTAGTTCCCACTTTTCCTTTTGGAAAACCATTTGCATTTAAAGTTCCATCATAAGGAACATAGCCCATTGCAATATTAACTTTTTTTTCTGGGTGATACCATGGTGAGGTTATAAAACCAATTGGCTCACCTCCATTTTCACCTGAAATTAGCCAAAAGTCAGGCGCATACTCCTCTATTGGTTTTCCACCTAATTCCATTCCTACAAGTTGAAGTTTATATGGTTTTTTTCCATCTTTTATATCTTTACCCATTTGCTCGAGAACTTTTTTTCCCACATAATCTGATTTTTTATTCCATTCCCCTTTTCCAGACAACGAAACCTGATAACCTAAATTACACTGATAAGGATTATGTTGATTATCCATATCTTGTCCCCAAGATAATATTCCTGCTTGTATTCTTCTATGATGAGCAGGTGCAATAACCATTAAATTATGTTTTTTTCCTGCTGCTAAAACGGCATTCCACATATCTTCAGCGTACAAGGTAGATTCTCTCAAATATATTTCATAACCAGCTTCTCCTGAAAATCCAGATTGTGAAATTACACAACTTCTTCCTGATATTTTTGCTTCAGCTAAACCATAAAATGGCATATTGTCAAAATCTACATGGTCTCCAAACAAATCTTTCATCAAAGCTTTTGATTTTGGCCCTTGAATTTGAACTGGACTTACATCTATTTCATCAATATCAACATTAAATCTTTTATCACAATTAACTCCCTGTAGATAAAAACTGATATCACTATCAGACAAACTAAACCAAAACTCATCTTTTGAAATTCTTAAAAGTATAGGGTCGTTTAATACTCCACCATAGGCATTACATAAAATAACATATCTAGCTCTCATGGGTGAAATTTTTGTAGCATCTCTTGTTATTACATAATCAACAAATTTTTCAGCATCAGGCCCTTTAACTCTTATTTGTCTTTCAACTGCAACATTCCACATAGTTACATGATTTACTATTGCATCATATTCTACCATTGCTCCTCCATCTTCAGGTTTTACATAACCTCTTGGATGATAAACACGGTTGTAAACAGTTGCTCTCCAACACCCTGCCTTCATTGATAGATGCCAATATGGAGATTTTCTTACTCTTGTTGAAATTAGCATCTCTACTTTTGTAGGACCACTTTGTCTTAAATTGTAAGGAACATTTCTATCAGATTGATCTACTGATGTTACATGTCTTACTTTATCATAATCAAATTCATTAGACATAATTATTCTCCGTCAACCACTTGTTAGTTTCCCTTAAGCCACCAAATGTATAAATATGAAAGTTATCTGTATGTGCCTTAACTTTATTAATTATATCATTGGGGTCTTTAGGTTTTATTAAATCTAACGCCTTAGAAAAATTAGATTTAAGAAAGTTTAAGGAATTTTTAGCACCTACAATATTAGCAAATTTAATTAAACTAGTTATTTTAAGTGGTCCAGTTATTCCTACATGAACTGGTAATGTTTGTTTAGAAATAAAATCTATGATTGATTGAGGATTGAGCAACCATTGTGTTACGATATAATCAGCATAAGGTTTTTTATCATTCATAGCTTTTTCTATATTGGAATCGGATATATCAGGACTCCCCTCAGGATGTCCAGCAATTCCTATTGTCATTTTCTCAAAATATCCTGTCTCCAGTAATTGGATTGAACTATCAAATTTCCCAATTGGTTCTCTACTACCCCCTATAACTAAAGCTTGTTTAACGCCAACATCTTTGCATAATGATACATATTCTTTAAGTTGTGCTTCATTTTCAATAGATCTTGCGGGAAAATGAGGTATTGGATTGAGCCCTTTTTTTACTAATTCCCCAGCTTTCTGAGATGTCTCTCTATAACTTCCACCAGGCAGTAGAGTGATGTAAACATCCTTTAAACCAGGCAAAGTATCAAGGTCAGTCTTTGGACCAATTTCTAATGAAAATTTCATGTCTCGATATATATTTGTTTTAAAATCACTGTCTAGAAAAATAAACTGATTGATCTATTTTTTTTGGCCTCTATGTTTTTGGATCCTTTGACCATATTGTTGTGTCCCTCTGTCAAAAATTATTGCCAAAGCAACTATTGCCAAGCCATTCATTAAGCCAAGAGCTAAATATTGATTAGAAATTGATTGAAGAATAGGAATTCCAAGACCCTTAACACCTATCATTGAAGCTATTACAACCATTGCCAATGCCATCATTATAGTTTGATTGATGCCTGCAAATATTGTGGGAAGTGATAACGGAATTTGTACTGATTTAAGTTTTTGGAATGGGGTAGCCCCAAAAGCCTCACTTGCCTCTAGAGTTTCCTTGTCGACTTCACGAATTCCTAAATTGGTAAGTCTTACTATTGGAGGAAGAGCATAAATACAAACTGCCAATAAACCTGGAACCTTTCCAATACCAAGTAACATTATTATGGGTATTAAATAAACAAAGCTTGGAATTGTTTGCATCATGTCTAAAACAGGTAAAATTGCTTTCTCAGCTCTATTTGATTTTGACATTAAGATTCCTATTGGAATTCCCACAACTATACAAACTAAAGTGGATACTGAAATTATAGCAACTGTAGCCATACAATTTTTCCACATACCAAAGTATCCAATGATCACAAAACAAATCATAGTTCCAATAACCAACTTTATACTTCTAGAACCAATCCAGGCCAAGAGCCCAAACATACCAATCACTATTGGCCAAGGACTAGTGACTAATAATTTTTCAAGCCAAATTAAAAAATGTAAGAGAGGATCAAAAAAACCTTCTATTGAGTCACCATACTCTCTCGAAAATTCTTTGAAACTTAAATCAATTCCTTTCTTTAACTCCCTTAAAGCACTTCTATCCATTTCAGGAATTTTATTTAAGAAATCCATATAATTTTTTTATTTCTGAACCCGTTAATTATAACGGGTTCAGATAATTTTAACTATTAATTAAAGTGCTTTTTTGATTTTTTTTGCAGCATCGCTTGAAACCCACTTAGTCCAAACACTCTCTTGTGTTTTTAGGAATTCAATTGCAGCATCAGCACCTTCTGCTTGGTTTT
>MDSW01009072.1_pt1 | contig 20277 bp, 23 predicted proteins | sample 811171 | NCBI WGS metagenome assembly MDSW01 (sample SAMN05326641, study PRJNA326480) | marine metagenome | isolation source: seawater | place: Atlantic Ocean: North West | collected 2012 | reverse complement strand
TCCAACGCCTGGTGAAAATTTGGGTCCTCTCGAAGATTCGGCGCTAATTGAGCAAAGGGGTGATCTTGCTCTGCTGAAAGCATTGCAAGATAATCCACAAATTTTGAACCCTGGCGGCGTCATCTACCTTGTCCATAGTTCTAACAAACTGGGTAAACGAATTCCAACTACTTGGAGGAAAGCCGGATGGGCGACTCGAAATGTAGCCAGACTTGCTGTCGGTGAAGAGATATTGACGGTCATTGCTTGTTGGAGGCCGTTTGAGGGTGCGGAAATTTTGAGGCTAAATTCTTGTAAATCGACGAATGACGAAATCCTAAACCACCCCACCAATATTCAAGGCAATCTAATCATCGCTGCCAAACAAACCTTGGGCCGAGGATTTAGAAATCGAAAATGGGGTAGTTCTGAGCGGAACTTTATGGGTAGTTGGCTGATACACGAAAAATCTATAGAAAGAGGTTCTGAAATCATGCAATATGCTTCTATGCTGTCGGTTTTAGACGTTATTGCAGTTTTCAAAAACCAGGGTTTACCAACACATTCCTGGGTATATTGCTCAGCTTTGGAAGACGAAGGAGTCAGGGTGAAGTGGCCCAATGATATCTGGTTACGAACACCAAAGAGAATTGGAAAAATGTGCGGGATATTGGCCCAGGGCCTAACTAAAGGAGACACCACTCGCCTTGCGCTGGGAATCGGCTTGAACCTGGCCGCCGTTCCTGAAATTGAGGATTCGATTGGTTTAGAGACGTTATTTGAGGTTGAAATGAAGGATTTAGTCCCTGTTCTTCATGCCTCAATCGCATCCACATTGGAAGTACAGGAAATGATCAAACCCATCTGTAGAGATGACATCGTAAGAACTGTATTTTCGGCGATGCGCATGACATTTTGTGAAGGAGAACCGAGATCATTTGGACTCGATGCTGATGGTGGACTATTGAGCGTTAAGCAAATCACCCGAATGAGTGAAGATTGGAACTGGAGTTGGAATTAAACTGCTTCATCTTCTTGCTGTTTTCTCCAAATCCCCCAAATCATAAGCACGGCTCCGATGATTGCAGGTAAAAATTCATGAGGAATCGCGCGGTTCACAGTCACTTCAAAGGTATACTGACCATCTCCATCGAGAATCAATCGATACTCTCCTGAATCCAGTTTACCATTGAGCTCAACCTGGCTTTCAGAATTTTCGCCATCTAGTAAAATGACATTCGTACCATCGTCTAATCGACCATCCCAACTTTCAGCACCATCATGTGGCACGATCCAGACCGTTAAATCACCACAAGATGGAGGAGAATCTCCAGATTCAGAAACAGGATTGACGATACACGTCGACTCGAATGTTAGGCCGGCTTGTGACAAACCAGTATGGATTGTGAGAACTTCCTGTGGCCCATCCAAATCGTATGTGTCAGGTTGAGTCCAAACGAGGATTACAACTGTCGAGATGAATAAAGTCGCTCCCACCAATACTGCCATGTCCCAAAGGGGTACACTGGGTGCATCGCCACCGGCTCCCATGAGGCTGCGACCATGGTTTAGCACATCAATTTGGCTGTAGTAGAGACAGAGAAATCAGGTCCTTTAATTCTATAATTAAGTCAATTAAGACCCATTCTTTCTTTGACCAATCGAATTTTTCCTGAAGTAGTCACCGAATGCAAATTGCTGTTTTCGTCTTCCAGAATCAATCGCCAATCTTCAAGATCTTCAAGGCGGACTTTGAGAATGGCTTTTTGGCCGTCAAATACAGTCACTTTCCATTCACTAGATGGTGCGATTGCTTCAATGGCTTTCGCTAGCTCATCACGTGAATTGCAACCTGAAAATTGGAGCCCTATCCAGCGTCTCTTTCCGCGAAGCGCCTTTGTTAATCGCTTCGCCATGGTGTTGCGAAGAGCGTCGGACTTAACAGGCCTCGCACTGTCGCCGTGAATAATGGGTGAAGTTGAGGAGCAAGATGTTGCTCCGACTGTTACGGATGTCGTCAAAAATTTGCTCAACCCCGCTACACTACCTCATATCATCCTAATCGGTTTATCTGGGTTTATTCTTTACATGATATCGGCATCCGATTCCGATACCATGTTCGCAATCGGTATCGCGGGTTTTATCGGTTTATCGTTGGGATATGCAATGACGGCTTGGATGCAAGAAATGGACGTGATTCACAAGTTTAGCCATTTCCAGCCAATGCCAGATCAAACGAATTTCGTTGAAAAAATTCTGCTATACTTTGTCCGAATAGTCTCTGCTTGGATTTCGCCCTTGATGCTTGGACTCATTCCATTTACGCTGATTGCACTCTATCTAACAACAGATTCAGGTAAAGACCAAGCCGTTTACTGGGGAATTGCAATCGCAGGAATGTTCGTCGTCTGGTCTTTTGCTCAGGGACGAGCATTGTCGACTAGTTTACGCATTTTTGTCGAAGGACGTGCAGTCAATATTGCTTCAATTGAACGTAATTCGAAGCGCTTCACTTCGACTTCGATTCACATGATTATTATCGCTACCTTTGCTGCTGTGACTTACTGGATTTTGGTAACTGGTGCCGAGAGTACGGAAGAAATGACCATCATGGATACGATGGGGGCGCCACTGTTCGCTTTGGCAGCAATTGCTGTCCAAGCCTTGCTTTTTTGGCGCACCACGGATGGACGAATTGCGGACTCAAAACGTAAGGACACGGCGGCATTTGGATTCGCGTGGGGCTTGTTCATGCAGCTATTTGTAACCTGGCACTTGCTTAGTGCAGTACGCAGATTCATGTTTGAGGAATGGGGGTTGTTTCTTATCGTTGAGGAATTTATCCTGATGATTATTACGGTTATCGCTGCAATTTGGAGTCTTGCAAAGGGAGGACATCAGCGTGGATTCAAGATGTTTAATGAGAAAAATGCAGTCTTTTGGGGACTTTCTTTTGGCATGGCCTATTCCGGTTCGATCGCTATGATTTCTGTTCTAGGTTCAAAATTAACCGAGGGTGCGATTGGCACACTTGGGGTTTCCACGACTATCGGCATAGGTCACCTTATTACAGCATTTACAATGCTGATGATCCACAGTTGGAGAATCGGTAGTCTCGATAAATGGCTCGATTCAGCCCGCGAGGAACTTGCTGAATACGAGGATGGTGACGAGGAAACTGACCCAGTGGAGGAAGTTGCACAAGAATCCGAGGAAACAACCGAACAAGAGCAAGATGAAGATGTAGAAATCGAATTGGTCGATATCCCTGAACCCGTCCTAGAAAATGACGATTTTGAGTGATTGGCTACCCTACTCTTTGGGTAAACCACTGACAACGGCAACAACTCTCATCCGATCACCTAACTCTGGTGAGACCCTGGCTCCGATAATGACCTGGGCGTCTGTGGATAACCCGTGGGTAAATGCATTGGCAACTCCTTCGACCTGCTTCAGAGTCATATGTGGACCGCCTTCAACTTGCAGTAAGCAACCCCTTGCACCGTCAACTGGCAATGCAGCAAGAGGAGATGAGCGAGCCCGCCGATAGAGTTCATCTGCTTCATCACAATGACCTTCTGCGACCAACAAAGTGGAAGCTCCAGTTTTTGAGACGATAGCGCGTAAGTCCATCAAATCTAGATTGATGAGGCCCACCTTTGCTAAGGTCCGCATCAGCCCTTCACACAACTCTTCAACCCACGCAGAACCCTGTTGCCAGTCGACACCTCGTTGTCGGGCCTGCCATGCCATTCGATCAAGGCTAAGTTCAACACAGACATCACATTCATCATTTAGACGAATTAGCGCTTGCTCTGCAATTTTCTGACGTTCTGTCTGTGCTTCAAATGGTATCCCTGCAACAGCAATCACCATGCAACCTGATTGTGATGCCTGGCGTGCGAATTCGATTGCGGCCCCTGAACCCGACCCTCCACCGAGGCCTGTCAAAATCAATACCAATTCTGCTTGCTTCAGGAAATGAGCGGTGATAGGATTAAGCGAGCGCATTCGGGCTTCAGCCAGTTGAGGCATACCAGCGCATCCAACTTCAGAAGGCGTATCTCCCAATAGCAAACAATTGGCATGGCGGACTCCTTCCATCGAACGATTATCAGCATCAATCAGTGCCAAATCAACCCATTCAGAAACATGGGATTGCGCTGCTTTCGCCCAGGTGCAACCCAACGAGCCCACTCCGGCGATGAGCAGTTCACCCTCCTGCATACCATACGCTGGACAAGAGGGGACATGAGGGTTGTTGACTAATCCCGACCGATGTATCTTGAATATCGGCGTCTCGCATCTCTGGCCCATGCATTATCGGGTTCAATCTCCAGAACTCGATCATAATACTCTACAGCATTCTCAAATTCAGACAGATGTTTTCCGTAAAGGTGTCCAAGGTTGGAGAGGACTGGGACACAATCCGGCGCGGTTTCGAGCATGGACAGTAAGAGTCGTTCGGCGCCAGTCAAATCCATTTGTTCCATGAGCGTCTCAGCGTCCTCCAAATCCGACAATTGTTCGTCTGTGAGATTGTACGTATTCTCCCAAGTTCGCTCGGACATGGCGCTGCGAGGGGATTTAGGCTATTCAGACCTGCGGCGAAAGGCCTTGATTTGAGCATTGGAAATTCGCCTCACTGCGTCCGTTTTGGACGTATGCATTAGGCAACGTTTATGGTGGATATTCAAGGCGATGCTCACCGTAGGTGAGTAGTACCTACGAGGCTTGGTAACTTGTCATCAATTCACCGAACTCGAGTTGTCCTCTCTGGTCTGCTCATTCTGTTGTTTGTTGCAGGTTCGACTCAAGCCGTGCCATCGGGCATTTATGGAAATGAAGCTGAAGGCGATACTGATGTCGCTAAGTCGGGTTGTACATGCCACTCAGGCAATGCCATTGCTCCAGATGATTCCGTCACTGTCATGATTGTCGATGTACCGTATCAGTATGCAGCTGGTGTTGAATACACGATGAAAATCCAAATTATCGGAGGGCCCGAAATCGGAGGTTCAGCCTCGGCTGGATTTTCGATGCGAGTCTCCGATGGTGCCCTTGGTGCCGGAGCAGGATATGAAGAGATGGTCCAGAATGGTGATGATGTATTCACCCTCACACACACCGAAGCCGGGAACAACCCCAGTGATCGTTCTTGGCTGTTCACATGGACAGCACCCCAATCCGAAAGTGGAGATGTCACATTCTGGTTGGCAGGTAACAGTGTCAACGGTGATGGCGCCCCTACAGGTGATGCATGGAACCGCTTGTCTTTCTCCTTAGGTGAAGGTGAAGACAGTGGGACAACACGAACAATCTTTGCTGGAAACGGTGATGTTGCTCCACCTGCCGCCGACCATGGACATGTCGATTTACACCACATGGGCGCTCCGTTCCGAGCGCATTGGTTGGGCCTACTCGGATTTGGAGCAGTTGTAGCTGTGATTGTGTTTTGTGGGTTCTTCCTTCGATATGGGTTCAGTCGGCACTATGAGGGGCGCTCCAATCTTATTCGATTACGGATGAAACATTTGCGGCGAGGTGACCAACTATGAGTGAAGACATCGTTATGCGGTTGCTACGCGAAGTCAAATCTGGCGAGGTTAGCCTTGAAGATGCAAGATCCGCTTTGGATGGTATCAATCTAACCGAGGAGGAGTACATCACTGCAGTAGATCACGGCGTGTTCAACATGCCGGAGGCAGGGACCATTGTCCGCTCCAGTATTTCGCCGAGTGCATCCACTTGGTTGGTAACAATTGTATTTGTTTGGGGATTGTTTTGGACAATCTATTGGGCAGGAGGATTGGCTTACGGCCTGTTCAACCATTGGGATCAACAGATGCTCTCTTTCTTCCTCGCAATGATGCTAACGACGATTATCATCATGGGTATTGTGTACTTGAAATGGGTCATGCCAGATACACTCATTGTTAAGCACCGGCGAAACAAGTACATTACGCCGAAGGACCCCAACAGCTGGAAGAACTACAAGGTGTGATTATGGCTAGACAATTTCGACTCCGTCCCGCGCCTGGTTCCCAAATAAATGGGGACCGGGAAGATGGATCGATGATAGATCGCCGTCGCTTCATGAAGTACACGTTCAATGCTGCCGGGGGAGCCATCGCCATGGCCAGCCTTGGCTCGGTGGGTTTTGCATCATTCTTGATGGGGCAAGCATCTACTGGTGGAGAGGATACGGGCGTCAAATATTGGGTTCCAAAGGGCCAGGAAGACGTCGTTTGGTATGGTTCCCTTCACGAACAGGAAATGCAGAAATCACACCTTGTCGCAGAAGCTGCGAAATCTACAACCGGTATGTCTGGTGCTCAAGGTGTTTGGAGTGGGATGCCAGTAAATATCGTCTACATCCCGCATGAGGAAAACGAGTCAAAGCCTCCAGCCGAAGGTGTCCCTCGTATCCAGTACGGCGAGGGTTACGATGCTGCAGGTACATTCATCGGACACGGTCGAGAAATTTTCGATGTGACCCTTGAGGATGGGAGCCCAGATACAGCACTCCAACCCCACGATAATATCCTGTTAATGTTTAGTCGGTGTCCGCACCTTTGTTGCATCCCCGGGTGGCAATTGGTCGCGAATGATTTCACTGCCGATACTTGGTTGCCAGGTGGCGTAGATGCTGGTGGAAACAAATTATTCTGCATTTGTCACTCATCACGTTACGACCCCACCATGCTCGAGAAGAATCGAAATCGAAATCGTGGCAATGGTTCTACATTCGATTATTTCGGTGTCCGCTTAACCGGAGGGCCTGCTCCCGTGGGATTGCCTTTGATTCCATTTACTATTGAGGATGATGTTGTCAAGGGACTATCAACGTACCAAGAATGGTACACATTCTGTGATTGAGGTGAAATGATGTTACAAGTTTGGTTACTAGGACTCTTTATTGCCATCATTACTGTCATTGTGGCGTTCACGCTGAGAAAGGAGAACGAGGAAATGCCTCGGAAAGAAATCCTACGGGCGGTCGAATCTACTGGTAAATTGGGGTTGGTCGAGAAATCCTTCCTGTGGGCATTCTCTTGGCTTGATACCCGCTTCCGTGTTCAGGATTACTGGGCCATGTCTCGCGATGCATACCACAGCATGCACCGTCAGATGCCACTGACTCATGCTGAGAAGTACAAGTTGAGAATTATTTGGTATTGGTATCCATTGTATTGCTTGGGTGGAATCTCTTTCCTCGCATTCATCATCTTGGTCATCACAGGTACGATTCTAGGCATATACTATGTTCCCGGTGGAGAGGGTGATCCTACTCCTGCTTACTCAAGCATGGAGTTCATCATGACGCAGTTACCATTTGGATACATCATTCGCTCGATTCATCACTGGACAACTCACTTCATGGTTGCAGCGGTGTTCTTACACATGTGCAGGGTCTACTTCACCGGTGCTTACCGTAACCCACGTGAACTCAACTGGCTCATCGGTGTCGGATTGATGTTCTTCACCATCTTCTTTGGTTACTCTGGATACTTGTTGCCATGGGACAGTTTGGCTTTCGGTGCTGCGACTATCGGTATTAACATGGCAAACAGTACACCATTGATTGGACCTTGGGTCGCAAGTGCAATGTTTGGCGGTACTAGCCTGACCTATCAAACCGTGACAAGGATGTATTTCCTACACGTGTTCATTTTGCCTGTTATTGTGACTTCTCTGATCCTCATCCATCTGTTCATTGTGTGGGTTCAGGGAATTGCGGAGCCGCATTGATTGGAGTTGAAAAATATGGGACTTATTGAGAATCTCGGCCGGATTGCGGACACATACGTTCGTGAGAAGGACAGCCTCCAATCAGCAGATGATGAGCGTCGACGCGTTTTCGTCGGTCATGCTTTTTGGCCACATGAAGTTCTGCGTGATGGAATTATTCTCGCATCGATGGTCGCCGTTTTGGCGTTCTATTCGTGGTTAATTCCACCTCCACTTCACGGAGCTGCCGACCCTTATGCACAAGCAGGATTCGTATTCCCCGATTGGTATGTTTTGTTCAGTTACGGATATTTGCGCTGGGGAGAATATCTACCTCAATTTGACATCCCAGCTGGCCCCATCGGTGAATTCTTTGGACAACCTGTCATCGCTTGGAATGCAGCATGGTGGGGTGCTGCCATTACAGGATTGCCCGTAGGAATCCTAGCACTACCTCCCTTCCTACCCGGTCGAGAAAAGCGTGGTGTTGAGGACCCATGGTTTGCGACAGCTGGCGCGATATACTTGGCCCATGTTTGGTTCATCAGTGTCTTCTCGATCAATATCTTCCTTGAGTTGTATGGTAAAAACCGAACTGACTTCTGTCAATTGAACTCTCATGCAGGGCTGAATTGTGGAACCAGGGCCCCTTGGCTTGCTGAACTGTTTAATGCTGTACCTTGGATTCTGACTGGGATTTTCTTATGGATAGCCCTGTACATGGGCATCCGATGGTTCATGGTCAAATCTGTAGGTGCACGAACCACACCCCAGTTGGGGAAGCAAATCTCTCTTGCGACATTGATTGTGACAATTATCCTTTGCTCGGTCACATGGCCCGTCTACAATAATGGATTCTGGGACCAAGGAGGACTTGGAGCAATGGATGAAGAATCTGCCTTAGAAGAGCTTCGCGGACAGCCCGTCGATACGCTCGTCAATATCAACGAGGGGCATCACTGGGAAGTAATCGAGGAAGAGTGCCTGACATTTGAACAGAGCCTCGCGAATCCAGTTTGGCAGAATTCAAAGTTTGAGGGAGAAGATGCATACAGTCGTTCTGACTTCTGTTTGGTCACTGCGGGGCATTTCCTTAATTGGGGAATTTATCAACCGACTCAGCAGAATTTAATCGATTTCAGTGGCGTAAATGGACATACTGATACTGAAGTCGGTCGGAATGGCATCTCTCAAGAATGGGCGGAACCGGGTAACGAGTCTACCGGAGAAGTCACAATTTCAGGTGCTTGGATTGTTGATGTGGAGGATTTCGGACTTGAAACCGTGTATGTGGATATCGCATGCAATGAGCGCTCTAGTGAATGGGGCATTGGCGTAGGTTCAGGAATCATGTCAGTTAGTGTTCACAATTCAGACGAGGTCATCTACCAAGATGTATGTGAAAATTCCATGCTCAAACTTGAACCCGGCAAATATGATATCGCATTCTCCACTTTGTGGACTGGTGTGAATTCTTCATACACAGTCTTTGCCGGTGTCAATGTGATTGCTTACCAACCCCTACTGATTGGAGAGAATGGGCAGGCCTTGAACCGTGACGACCCCACCAATCTCACCCGAGCTGATATCGGTTTGGATATCGTATCACTTTCAAGCCACATGGTCGAAAATCCAACTTACCACAAGAACCCAAAGAGTTTGGATGCCAAACTGATCTATTCGCTATTCATCCCCTGTTTAGGTGTAGGTGCTGTAGTCTTCATGCTCATGCGCAGTATGGCTCGTGGATACGAGTATGAGATGAACAAGTGTTACGGTTGTGATCTTTGTGATGATGCATGTCCCGTACGATTGTTCAATGCGGGAGATAAACTCAACATCATTTACAACACGTGGAACAATGAAGATGATGGTGTACCTCTATACTCTTGTCTGACCTGTTCGGCCTGTTCTAACGCTTGTCCACAATTGGTGGACTACGATTCCTATGTAGACATGCGAAGAGCACTCATCGTGGGCGGCCCCCCAGCATCCAACATCCCACATACGGTGTTGCAGGCAGTTCTTGCCGCAGAAGCCGAAGAAGAGCGTGATGCTGATTTCATCTCCGTTGAGGAGTACCCCATTGACTCTAGCATTGGATACTACCCCGGCTGTGTTGATTATCTTGACCAAGAGATGATTTTCAGCCACGTCAATGAAGGAGAAATGAACCTTGGAGATGCGACAACCTCAGCATTCACCTTGTTTGAAGAGATGGAGAAAGATGTCGCTTACCTTGGCCGCGACTTCCTGAAGTGTTGTGGACATGATCAAAAATGGCAGGGCATGGATGAAGTCTTTGAAAAGTTGAAAGCTTACAACCAGAAGAAAATCCAAGCCAGCGGAATTGACACTTTGGTCTCAAGTTGTGCAGAGTGTTTCCGTACCTTCGCAAAGGATTACGAGTTGGAAGGAATCAAGGTCATGCACACAACTGAATTCTTGATTGAGAATGGTTTTGATATGAATCTCAAGGCAGAAGAGGATGTGACTGTAACTTATCACGACCCCTGTCGTTTGGGACGACAAATGGAAATCTATGATGAACCGCGAAATTTGGTTTGTTCTATTGAAGGTGTTGACTTGGTTGAAATGGAGCACCATGGTGAAGATGCACTCTGTTGTGGTGTATCCAGTATGATGTCTTGCAATGAAGATAGTCGAGCACTGCGCGTGCAGCGATTCGATGAGGTCCGCGCAACTGGAGCCGACATCATGCTCACATCGTGTCCAAAATGTGTCTCTCACTTCGAATGTCTGAAATTTGAAGGTGATCCGAAGCATGACTTTGAAATCCTCGATGTTGTATCGTTCTTAGCCCGACAGGTTGAGGCGAAGAAACAGGCGTGAGATGTTTGGTCACAATTGACCGTGATTGGATTTCAGGATTCATGATTGGACCCATTGCGACACTAACCGTGGCTGTTAGTTTATCCTGGAAAGCCGCTTGGATTGGAATGGTGTGCGACCTCATCATCGGTTTCTTTCTGATTCTGATCGCGCTGGGATACGATCGGCCAAACATGGCGAAAGGAACCCTCACGGGATTTTTTGCGGCTTTTCTAATCTCAATCCATCCGCTCTGGTTGACATTCATGGCTTAGGAAGATTTGAGAAGAACTGCCTTCCCCGTATGACCATGACCACCCGAGAGGAGCTGGAATCGAGGCGGTTGAACGAAGCCGCTCGAATCCGACTCGCGCTGAATTCTATGCGCACTGAAGCCCGTGAAAAGGTCAAGGGTGGACCAGGAACTGTTGCATTCGTCAAGGAAGATCTCTGTATCGGATGTGACCAATGCACACTGGTTTGCGATGATGATGCCATCGAATTGTATGACACTCCATTGGCCAGTCCAATCCTGAACATCGATGTTAATCGAAAGGCCAAAGTGCTACGTGACCCTTGTACGGGATGTCGTCTTTGTGTTTTGGCTTGTCCAACGGATGCAATCAGTATGATCGATCGTTGACAAGGTTTGATGTGTGAAATCATTGAGGGGAAATCATGGGAGAAGATAAGCCAATTCGGTTTGGGGCAGAGTTTGGACCAGAGTCAATGTCTGGTACAACGAAAGGTGTTGGATTGGCCACATTCAAACGCTTGGTATGGATTTCAAATTTAGGTGGGCTCCTATTGGTTGCAATCGCACTTGAGATGGCGATTGAATACCAGATGTTTTGGTGGGCCCTCGTCGTTGGGATTGCTGGGGTAATGGTTGCACTTTTCCCCTCAAATTACGAAATCATGGGCATGGATGAACCACCAGAGATGGCTGTTGATGATGAATCAGAATGATGACGATTCAATCGCCATTCCTAGCATGGCAATTTCTGCAACCAGCATGTGCCAATGTTGACGTCTTGATACGATGGCATCATCATCAATTTCGTGTGGATGGATAAACACCGAAGATGGACTATTGAGATTGGCCATCTCACCTTTCTTCGCATTTGCTCGATAAAACCAACCGCCGACACGACCATTGGCGCAATAGGCGACGGGTTCAACGACCATTTCATTCCATGACAAGGCACTAGGAACTCCTTCCTGCAATAGGAAATCCTCTGCTTCTGTTCCACCTTTCCCGTAAGTGAGTTTGCGTAACTTACGATTTGACAGGGCCAGTAACTCTTCTCCAGAAGTAATTTCAAGAATTCCCAAACCAAACGTTCCTGAATCATTTTTCACAAACAGAGTAGGCGTACCTGAAATTCCATATTGGTCATATTTCAACTGTAAATTGGCCAGGAACTCATCGGCTTCAGCGGCCAACAATGTGCGGCAAGTATCTTTGTCGAGACACTTTCCCTCAGAAACAAACCATTGGGTAGATAACAGCCATGGATCAATTTTGAGTAAATGTGAAATTTCTTCCACTAGAGGTTGAATCGCCTTGAAGTGTGAAGATTTCCGACGCTGATACCAACCCATTTTCGGCGAAGGTAAAATCGGTACACCTAAATCCGGAAGTGGTCCATCTGTCAGGTCATTGTTGAGTAGAATCAAGTCTGGAATTGCACCACCAATGTTTACTGGTTCACCCTCGATATACTCTAGAATGCCAACAGTAACTGCATATCCCTCGCCCTCTAAGATTGCAGACAACGATGACAAGTGCTCATCATAGGCGGGATTTCGAGTGTGTGCCTCAGGCCAAATGTGTACATGACGTACATTACCGATTGCTGCGCGAAAGTGAATCCCAATGTCACCATCCTGTAAATTGTTGAAGCCAGCAGGGTATTGATTGGCATCCACAACCGCGACTTTCCAATTGGCATCACGAATATCAACTGAACCATAAATTGGCATTTTGAGCGAGGCTCGTTTTTCTGCAAACCATGCTTTGATTTCCGATTCCTTTTCGACAATTTTCCCCTCTAGTTCGGCTAGAAGATCTGGACCAAGGTACGACATCACTACACATCCTCCAACAATGTCATCAAATCCTTGCCTTGGCGACCTATGCCTCCATCGGTGATGTGTAAAGAACGGAACAATCGCAAACCCAAGGAAATTTCTGGTTGACCATTGAACATCCCTGTCAATTGAGGGAAATCATTCGCATACTGCAACGCATGGCCACTTAACTCAACCAATAAATTGTCAATCATGGTTGGCGATGTGGCACGCCCCGCAGGTAATTTAGGACGATTCACGATTTCTTTGGGCAATCTGGTCAGATTAGCAGCCGCACGTAATGCCAATTTTTCGGTCAATTCTGGAAGTTTCCAGCTCATCGGTAGTGAGCAGGACACATCCACATGAGATTGACCAAGGAAGGGCACTCGAACTTCAAGCCCATGTGCCATACTGTGTCGGTCAACGAGGCGTAACTGAAAATTCGTCAATTGGCCGTGATTCATTTCGTAATCCAATGAAGACTCAAGATTTGAAAATGCAGTGCTGGGATTGTGATTTCCGCGCCAACCAGGTCCATTGAAAACTTCTTTTCGCAGTCGATTCGCGAAGGGATGTACACAAGCGTCCAATCTTGAATTTACCAAGCGGCGGTGACTGGATAAATCTCGGTATCTAGGATACCCAGCATGTAATTCATCGGCGCCCTGACCGCATAATCCGACCTTAACAGATTGTGACATTGTAGAAAAGAGCGGCTGAAAAAAAAGCACTGTTACATCCAAATCCTCGCCATGCCAAGACAAATTTGGCAAAGATTTTTCGAATGCATTTTCTTCAAGAATATGCTGATGATGCTCCAATTCAAGTGATTGACAAACCAGCTCAGCGGCTTTCCAATCTGGGTTATCCTCCGATTCTGCAACTGTCCAACATGCAGGTAAAGGGTAACCAGTTCGTCGTGATGCTTCGTGAGAAATGGCTGCCACCATGGCGGAATCAAGGCCTCCACTCAGAACGACCCCCAATGGTACATCAGACATCAATCGGTCAGCAACCGAACGTGTGAGTGATTCGAGTAATACAGGAGCATCGTCTGTTGGAACCCATGATTTCTGCGGTTTGGATTTGTACAAGTCAACCCACCGAACTGCATGCTGTAATTGTGCACCTGATTCAGATAGGGTCCAAGTTTCGATTGAACCGGGCTCCACTGAGTACACCCCTTCGAATAAGGTAGTTTCATCAAGTGGATATTCAAACGCAATTCGAGCAATTAGGGCTCTCATATCGATAGCTGAAGAATATTCAGAATACGCCCTTAGTGACTTGACCTCAGAGCCAAACAATAGGTTCCCATCAGAAGTCTGTGAGCGAACCAAAGGCTTGACACCCAATCGATCTCGACAGAGAATAAGCGCTCTACGAGTGGGATCCCAGAGAGCGAACGACCAGATTCCATCTAAACGTTGAACCCAAGAAATATCATCTTCGCGGTTAGCATATGCCGCCAGAATAGATTCACCATCACCCTTTGTTCTGAACACGAAACCTCGTTCTTCCTCGCGGATTTGCTGGTGATTGTAGATTTCACCATTCATCACTAAAACACATCCATTATCAGAGTGCAGAGGCTGAGTGGAACCTTCAACGTCGACGATTGACAGCCGAGTGTGACCTAGTCCGATTCCACCATACTGACATGGTTCTGACCAAGATTGTATCCCATCCGGCCCACGATGATTCAAGAACGAGGCCATTGAATGTGCCAGTGCGGAATCATCCCCGTTGGGGCCGAAGATACCAGCAATACCGCACATGATTAACGGCTAACGTCAACGCATTTCAAGGCGTGGTCGAACCTTCTAGGTCACGTATATAGGAAGATCGTAATCGCCAAAGCGAACATAGAAAACAGATACGCGAAAATGTAGAGCCCTTGACCGGGGGCATCATCAGACAAGGGTTCTGCTTCTTCGGACATGGTTTAGCCACCGGAATTCGCTTTGTAAAAGTAGCGTGTATATGGAGTGGATTACAGGAATGGGGCGAGCAAAATGGTTACTGCCAATGGAATCAGGACCATGGTTGCATTATCATCAACCCATCGTAGTTTTGGCCACTCTGCAGCGGTGGTGAGTGGAGCCATCAAGATAGCCATCCAATAGGGTGTCCCAAAGAAATAGGCACAAGCAAGCCAAGTAGCCCCGCAAACAACTGAACCGATTGCGAAAACCGTTTGATTGTCAAGGCCTTTACGCCGAGCCTCACCCATTGCTGGATCTCCGAAAGTCAAAGACAATACAATCGGGATGATCAACCAACCTTCATGAGTATCCTCTCCGCCATGCCAATTGTGCAATGCAACAAATGTCAATGAAATCGAAACTGCACCCCAGGCAAGTGCGCTCATCTGGTGCTTCTCATATTCGCGCTGACCGAATATCAAAATCCCAAAACGAATTCGAATCATTTCAAGAATAAGAAGCGTGATGCCAACCAAGGCAACAAATTGGATGGGTTCGATAGATAGTTGATTCCCAATCGTATCCCCGTGCACATAGTAAATCCAAGGAATCAGTGCCATTGAGATATGGAACAAACGCCGGAAAATATGGCCCCCTGAACCTCCGACACTGTGCTTAACATGGTCACCATCATACTCGATTTCTACATCCGCATCGAACTTAATTTCGGACATATCTAAACCTCATCAAGAAACTGAAGTGCTTCTTCGATAGTATACCGTCCATCAGACAAGCCCTTGACTGCATCGGTGAAATTTGGGTGTGAGAGTAACAATTCCTGGTGCGCGGCCAACAGTCGCTCCCTCGATTTGGCAATCATTGGGCCTCTAGCTGCGGCTAAACTGTTGATTGCATCATTGAGATTAACAATACCTTCTCCCGTTTCGGCCGAACAAAGAACAACAGGAGCTGCTTCTCCAGTTGAAAAATTGAGTGATAATCGGATTTCATCGGCAACACGTTCAGCACCCTCTAAATCGCATTTGTTTACCGCAACGATATCAGCTAATTCTAGAATACCCGCCTTTTCAGCCTGAATCACATCACCTCTTGCAGGTCCTTCAACTAGCAGGATACGATCAGCAACAGCAACTACCCGGATTTCAGATTGCCCCGCACCGACGGTTTCAATGATGACCTTGCTCCAGCCCTGTTCTACCAATAAATCCACCATTCGATTCAAATTTGAAGGGACACCACCCGGAAGGTTTCTCGTTGCTATGGAGCGGAAGAATACATTCTCACCATTGTCCACTGATGACATTCGCATTCGGTCACCGAGTAGAGCGCCACCGGATATAGGTGAAGACGGGTCCACTGCAAGGATGGCGACTTTTTCACCATCCTCGAGCCACTGTTTTACAAGGTGGTCAACCAAACAAGATTTACCCACACCAGGGGCGCCTGTGACACCCAGCACACACCATGGCTCCCTCGAACGTTCAGGTGCAATAATTGATTCAGGATCTGTTAATGCCCGCGCAAGGTCGCGGCGATCCATACTCACACCTCCAATTGATCTAGGAATTCAATCATCTCACTGGATGTTGTCCCAGGCCCGAAGATTGTTGAAATTCCAGCCTCGTACAATGCAGGCCGATCACGTTCGGGGATGATTCCGCCACCGAACACGACAACATCACCGAGGCCCGCTTCACGGAGAAGTTCGCAAACTCTAGGAAACAGGAAACCATGTGCTCCAGACAATGAAGAAAGACCAATCACTTGGGCATCCTCATCCATTGCAATTCGCACGATTTGCTCAGGAGTTCTGCGTAGACCAGTGTAGATGACCTCGTGTCCTGCATCCCGTAGAGCTCGAGCGACAACCTTAGCGCCACGGTCGTGACCATCCAAGCCAGGCTTGGCTATCACAATGCGAAGAGGGGTTGGCATGATCTTGTCGACCCGGGACAGCAACTTGAACCCCTCGTATGAGAAAAAAAGCCCCCATAGGGGGCTATCTTCATGGGCGGCATGTGACAACGAGGGGTCTGAGGGCGATGAAAGCAGCAGATGAACGACTCGACGAATTGCGCCGAAGGAAGGCTCAATCCGAAGCCGGTGGAGGCTCCCAGCGTATCGATGCTCAACACAATCGAGGGAAATTAACCGCTAGGGAACGTCTAGAATTGTTACTTGACGAAGGTTCTTTCCAAGAGGTCGATGCCCTAGTAGAGCATCGTTGCACTGACTTTGGGATGGAAGGCAATATCATTCCAGGAGATGGTGTAGTTTGTGGCCATGGAACCATTGAGGGGAAACCAGTACACTGCTTTGCTCAAGACTTCACTGTGTATGGTGGTAGTTTGGGTGAGATGCATGGTCTAAAGATTTGTAAAATTCTTGACATGGCAATGAAATCAGGGACTCCAGTAATCGGACTGAATGATTCGGGAGGAGCACGCATTCAGGAAGGAGTAGCGAGTCTTGGATCGTATGCTGAGATTTTTTTCCGAAATGTTAGGGCCAGTGGAGTCATTCCTCAAATTAGTGTGATTATGGGCCCATGTGCTGGTGGTGCTGTATACAGCCCCGCGATTACCGACTTTGTCATTATGGTTGACCAAACGTCTCACATGTTCATCACAGGACCTGAGGTCATCAAGACCGTGACTAATGAGGAAGTATCGTTTGAGGATTTAGGTGGAGCCATGACTCATGGAAGTAAGTCAGGAGTCACTCACTTTACCGCTTCAACTGATGAAGATGCCATCGATTTGACACGAGAATTGATTGGACTACTACCCTCAAACAACCTTTCTGGATCCCCCAACAAATCTACAGGAGATTCAGCTTCGCGAATTTGTGACTCTTTGGACTCGATTGTACCGGAAGACCCAAACAAACCGTATGATGTGAACCATGTTATCTCAGAAATTCTCGACTCAGGCGCATTTTTAGAAGTACAGGCTAACTTTGCCGCCAACATTGTAGTCGGATTTGGTCGCTTAAATGGTACGACCATTGGAGTTGTCGCGAATCAACCCAAGGTATTGGCAGGTTGTCTCGATATCGATGCTTCCACCAAGGCCGCCCGATTTGTTCGATTTTGTGACGCATTCGGCATCCCCTTGGTCACTTTAGTGGATGTGCCAGGATTTTTACCCGGTGCCAACCAAGAATGGGGTGGAATCATTCGTCACGGTGCAAAATTGTTGTATGCTTATTCTGAAGCAACTGTTCCGAAGATGACAGTCATCATGCGCAAGGCGTATGGTGGAGCTTACGATGTAATGTGTTCAAAGCATATTCGCGCAGATTACAATATCGCATGGCCCACAGCGCAATTGGCCGTCATGGGTGCAGATGGGGCCGTACAAATCATTCATCGTAGGCGAATTCAGTCCGCAGGTAACCCTGACGAAGAACGCAAACGGTTGGTGGATGAATACACAGAGAGATTCGCCAATCCCTATCAGGCTGCAGCCATGGGCTACATCGACGATGTTATCGAGCCCAGTGATACTCGGAATCGTTTAATCAAAGCATTGGGTATGCTTCTTGATAAAGAAGAAACGAGACCCGCGAGAAAGCATGGAAATATTCCACTGTGAGGATGTACAATGAGTTCTGAATCGTATGCAAAATCGCTTGAAGGTGTTCTCAAGTCCGCTCGCGAACAAGAAACAAAGTCACCACCTCAGCAAGAAGAGCCAACGGAACGTGATGAGTTGTTGCGAGCCGTCGCCTTAGCTGCTGTAATTTCGATGGTAAATGTGACCGATGAACGGAGCCAACAAGGTAGGACATTGGGTGCAGCATGGAGCCAAGATCATCGTCGTACTCGAATGGGAGCAACCAATTTGTTGGAGCATCGCCGCAAGCGATCAACCTGGAGGTGAGAAAATGGGTGAAGTTCGAAAGGTCATCATCGATGGAGAGGAGTTTGAAGTCGAAGTCGAAGTCGATGGAGAAAATTATCGAGCAACTATCGAAGGACGCACATTTGAGTTTACCATTCCAGAGGCAAAGGGCTCTGCCCCTCGAAAGCGTGGATCAGGTGGTGGGCGCAAACGGAGTGGTACGGTCAGTGCAAGCATGCCAGGGAAAGTCGTCACCGTTGAAGTCAGTGTTGGAGATTCCGTTGAAGAAGGGCAAACCATTCTAATCTTAGAAGCCATGAAGATGCAGAATGAAGTTGCTGCACCGATTACAGGTACCGTGAGTGAAGTGCATTGTGAAGATGGAATGAATGTTGAAGCGAACGTACCGCTAGTGGTCATCACGCCCTCGGTGCAGGACGAGGATTGAATAGGTAGGAAGTGTAGGCATGTCTGTGAATTCGATGCCTCGCTGTGATTATCCTGGTTGCGATGAAGATGGAACGACCATCTCACGACTCTCTCCTGAAGGATATCTAGTGGCGACGGGGAAGAAGGCGTACTCATTCCATGAAGCCTACAGGCGATTTCATTACTGCGCCAAATGCCATGCAGACTTGATGTCAAATGTTTGGAATCGTGTACGGACACCCGATGACAAAGACGATGATCACGTCGCACCCACGGCCATCTAGGTGATTTTTTGGAAGCCGAGGCACCTTGGTCGAGTGATGAAACAAAACCTCCACCTCAGGTTGTGGTTGGAACTACTAAACCCCAGCAGCAAGTTCTGACGGGGCAAGTTGGGCAGCAAGTCATCCATGTCCCAAACCCTACATTCAAGCCAGATACCAATTTTCGACACATCTCATACATCGTAATGACGGCGGGAATTGGTGTGTATGTCCTCTTAGGATTTTTCTTGTTTGAGGAGGATTTAGCGTACGGATTGTGTTGCTTTATTTGGGCCATAGGACTGATGCTTGATGCGGCTTACTACAGTAGCAAGGCTACTTGGCAAAGTGAACAGGGACAAAGCACGACTAAGACTACACTTGGACTAATTGGAAACGTATTATTCGGGTTCGGTTGCCTCGCCATAGCATTCTTCATCCTGTTGGATGAAATCGGATTTTGATGATAATTGATCTAAAATCAAACGACACCTTGTGCATCCATTGCTTCGGCCACCTTCAGGAATCCTGCAATGTTAGCTCCAGCAACATAATTGCCAGGCATGCCATACTTCTCGGCCGTTTCATACGCATTTTGGTGAATCTTAATCATGATACTCTCCAATTCGCCATCGACTCGCTCGCGAGTCCAACTCATTCGCAAACTGTTCTGACTCATCTCAAGTCCAGAAGTAGCCACTCCACCCGCATTGCTAGCTTTACCAGGAGCGAATAGAAGTCCATTCTTTTGGAAAATCTCGACCGCACCGGGGGTGCAAGGCATATTGGCTCCTTCTGCGACAGCAGTACATCCTCCATCGACGAGTGCTTGAGCCTCCTCGGCGTTCAACTCATTTTGAGTAGCGCAGGGCAATGCAACATCAACCGGTACAGCCCACAGACCATTGACGGATGGATCAGGTTGAGACTTGGTGAACGTGACACCCTCAAAGTGGTCTGCGTATTCACTGATTCGTCCACGACGATTGTTCTTCAGGTCCATAATCCAAGCCAACTTTTCTCGATCAATACCAGCAGAATCATGAATCCAACCACTAGAATCACTCATGGTCACGGGTTTTCCACCCAAATCGAGGACCTTCTCACAAGCAAATTGGGCCACATTTCCGGAACCACTGATGGAGACTGTTGCGCCCTCAAACGACTTGTTCTTGG
>MDSW01147495.1_pt1 | contig 20281 bp, 20 predicted proteins | sample 811171 | NCBI WGS metagenome assembly MDSW01 (sample SAMN05326641, study PRJNA326480) | marine metagenome | isolation source: seawater | place: Atlantic Ocean: North West | collected 2012 | reverse complement strand
TGCATATATCGTTTAATAATTTCAAATTAAGACATATTTGTGTTTTTTCAATAAAGAAACTTATGAAATCAAAAAAAAACCTTGTTTTGGTAGGCATGATGGGATCTGGAAAGTCCACTATTGGCTATTTGCTTTCAAAAAAGTTAAAATTAAAATTTTTAGATATAGATAATCTTATAGAAAAAGAAATGAATATGACGATCAAAGAAATCTTTCAGGAGAAAGGAGAGAAATATTTTAGAAATTTAGAAGAAAAAATAACTATAAAATATCTAAATTTAAAAAATTCTGTTATTTCTCTTGGAGGTGGAGCTTTTAATAATCAAATAATTAGAAATGAAGTTATTAAAAATAATTTTTCATTTTGGTTAAATTGCAGTAATTCAGTATTAATTAGTAGAATTAAAAAAAATACAAAACGGCCTATAGCCAATAAATTGAATATGATAAAATTTGAAGAACTTATGAATAAAAGATCAAAAATTTACTCTAAAGCAAATTTTAAGATTAATTGTAATAAACTATCTAAAAATGAAATTATTACTAAAATTATAGAATTATATGAAAACAATTAAATTAGTTGTAAAATCAAATAAACACAAATATCCAATTATAATTGGCTCAGATATAATTAAAAATTTATCAAAAATATTAAGACTTAATAAAATTAAACTTAATAAGTCTTTGATAATAATAGATCAAAATATTCCAAAAAAATTTATTGATAAGATTAAAAGATCTCTAAATAAAAATAAGTTTTTAATTTACTATTTCAAGGCTAATGAAAAAAATAAGAATCAACTTAGCATAAATAAAATTTTACAAATTTTATTAAAAAATAATTTTAATAGAAATGACACTATAATCTCTATAGGTGGTGGAATTACTGGAGATATATCTGGATTTACAGCAAGTATTTTTAAAAGAGGAATTAAATTTATTAATGTGCCATCAACTCTACTTGCACAAGTTGATTCATCAATAGGTGGTAAAACCGGAATAAATTCTAAATATGGAAAAAATATGATTGGTAGTTTTTATCAACCAAGTTTAGTTATTTCAGATATAGATTTTTTAAAAACTCTACCAAAAAAAGAAATCATATGTGGATATGGTGAAATTTTAAAACATTCATTGATAAGTAATAAAAAATTTTTTTTATTTTTAAATAAAAATGCTTTTAAGGTTTTAAACCTAAAAGAACCATATATTGAAAAAGCAATTTTCAATAGTTGTTTGATAAAAAAAAAAGTAATTGAAAAAGATGAAAGAGAAAAAGATTTAAGAAAAATTCTAAACTTTGGTCACACGTTTGCACATGCTTTTGAAGCTACTCTAGGATATTCGAAAAAACTAAATCATGGTGAAGCAGTAATATTGGGAATTATGTGCGCTTCAAAGTTTAGTCTAAAAAATAAATTATTATCGACTAAAAATTTTAATTTAATCAAAAATCACTTAATTGAAAATAAGTTACCATTCAAATTAAAGAAATATTTTTCAAATAAATTACTCAAAAAAATAATTTCATTTATGGAAAAAGATAAAAAAAATAATACAAAAAAGATTAGTCTTGTTTTAATAAAAAAAATAGGTGAGCCAATTTACAATATAAATTTTGAAAATAAAAAATTGATTTTGTTTCTCAAAAAAGAATTAATTGATTAAAATTTGGATTGAATGTATATGATTTTTTATCTCATCATCTAAAACATGATAAATTTTCTTATTTGACTCAACTTTTGTTAAATTATTCAATTCTTGAGATTTAATAATTATCTTTAGATGAAATTTACCTGCTTTATGTGATTGATGATTTTTATGGAGAAACGTTTTATCTTCTATTTCTATAGAATCAATTAAAAAATTTTTTTTTATTTTAATTTTAACAATTGAAATTAATTCATTAATATTCATATATCGTTTATAATATATACTATGAAAAATATTTGTGATTGGAATAATTGCTTTGAAATTGGAGAATATAAAGCCCCTATAGAAAAAGATAATAGCAAAAACTTTAGATTACTGTGTTTAAATCATGTGAAAGAGTTTAATAAAAATTGGAACTATTTTGCTGGGATGAACGACAATCAAATTGTTGATTTTTTAAAGTCTGATATGACTTGGCATAAACCAACCCAAAGTTTTAGTTCATCGGATAATTTTTTTAAAGTTTTATGGAACAACGCTCTTAAAGATGAGTTTGATAAAGCTAAGTTAAAAAGTCAATTTAATCATATGAGCAAGTTTAAATTTGACCACAACGATATTAAAGCATTCAGCATATTAGGTGTCTCAGTAGGTTTAAAATGGGAAAAAATACAAAATAAATTCAAAACTCTTGTCAAAAAATTTCACCCTGATATGAATTCAGGAAATAAAAAATATGAAGAAAAACTTAAACTAATAACTTTAGCTTATACTCAGTTAAAAAATACATATAGAGAAAAAATTGACACCTAATTTAAACTATCAGCCTGATATTAAAATATCTATTAAACAAACTTTCGGAATTGAATCTGAAATGGAAGTTAATGCATTTTCAAAAAAAAATGAATACGTTCCTGATATAGATAAAAATTATAAATTTGATAGAGATACAACTTTGGCAATCTTATCAGGATTTGCATTCAATAAAAGAGTTTTGGTTCAAGGTTATCATGGAACAGGTAAATCTACGCATATTGAACAAATAGCAGCAAGATTAAATTGGCCATGTATCAGAATCAATTTAGATAGTCACGTGAGTAGAATCGATTTAATAGGAAAAGATGCTATCGTTTTAAAAGATAGTAAACAAATTACAGAATTTAAAGAGGGTATATTACCTTGGTCAATACAAAACCCAGTAGCTTTAGTTTTTGATGAGTACGATGCTGGAAGACCAGATGTAATGTTTGTCATTCAAAGGGTATTAGAAGCAGAGGGTAGTTTTACTCTACTAGATAAAAATAAAGTTATAAAACAAAATAAATATTTTAGATTATTTGCTACTACAAATACTGTTGGTTTGGGAGACACAACAGGATTGTATCATGGAACACAACAAATTAATCAAGGCCAAATGGATAGATGGAATATAGTAACTACTTTAAATTATTTAAGTTTAGATAAAGAAATGGAAATTATTTTAGCAAAAAACAAAAATTTAAATAATTCTAAAGGTAAAGAAAAAGTCTCTAACATGATTAAAGTAGCGTCTCTGACCAGAAAAGGATTTATATCTGGAGATATATCAACTGTGATGAGTCCTAGAACAGTTCTACATTGGGCTGAAAATACAGAAATATTCAAAGATGTAGGTTATGCTTTTAGAGTTACCTTTTTAAATAAATGTGATGAACTTGAAAAAAACATTATAGCTGAATATTATCAAAGATGTTTTGGGGAAGACTTACCAGAATCGATGATAAATATTCAGATTTAAATGAATAATAAATTAGATAATTTTAAGGAAAAATTCAAACAAGCTCTTATATCAACTGCAAAAGTAATTTCCGATGATTATAAGATTGATCAAAAAACAAATAATAAAAATTTCAGTTCAAAAAATTTAAATTTTTTTGAATTAGATAATTTAGATAATAAAAATGATTTTATTAGACTTAGGGCTGAAGCTGATTCTAATGCTCTAAAAAGAAAATTTTCTAATTTAAAAATATATCAAAAAAATCTACCTAATAATAAAAATTATAGAAATCTATATGATATAGCTGAAAAAATTAGATTTGAACTTCTAGGAGGAAAGATGCTTAAAGGAATTTCAAAAAATCTAAGTGAAAATTATTATCAAAAAATCAACTTAAAAAGAAAAGACCAATTAAAATCAAAAGAAGATGTTAGTGTGACAGAAGCTTTTGAGCTTTATATGTTAAAGAACTTTTTTGATATCAAGCTTAATAATTTATCTGAAAAAATTTTAAGTTTTTGGGAGAAGGAATTTGATGCTTCTTTATCTAATCATAAAAATTTTCTAAATCAAAATTTAGAGAATCAAGAAAAGTACAGCTCTAAATTTTCAGAAATACTTGAAAAAATGAATATTTTTGATGCTCAAGAAGAAACGGAAAATGATAAAGATGATAAAAATGATCAAGCAAAAGACAATAATTCATCTAATGAGGATCAAAGTCAAAATCAAGGAGAACAAGAAAAAACAAAGCAAGAAGAAAGTCAAAATGGTACTGATGGATCATTTGATGTTGATGAATATAAATTAGAAGAACAATTATTTGACACTAATTCTGAAAAAGAAAGTTCAGAAAGTATAGTTCAAAAAATTAATAACAGTATAAGTGATAAAGAATATAAGATTTTTACTTCTAAATTTGATGAAACAGCTAAAGCAGAAACTTTAGATACTAATGAGGAAATAAACAAATTAAGAAAAAATTTAGATCAACAACTAGTTACTTTTCAAGATTTAATAACTAAATTAGCAAATAAATTACAAAGACAACTTCTAGCAAAACAAAATAGAGCTTGGGAATTTGATTTAGAAGAAGGTTTGCTAGATAGTTCAAAATTAACTAGAGTAGTTATTGATCCTTATAACTCCTTATCATTTAAAAAAGAAAAAGATTTAGATTTTAAAGATACAGTTGTAACTCTTTTAATTGATAATTCAGGTTCTATGAGAGGTCGACCAATAACTATTGCTGCAATTTGTGCAGATATACTATCTAGAACACTCGAAAGATGTTCAGTTAAAGTAGAAATTTTAGGATTTACAACAAAAAATTGGAAAGGTGGAAAAAGTAGGGAAGAGTGGAATAAAAATAATAAAATAAAAAATCCTGGACGTTTAAATGATTTAAGACATATAATTTATAAAAGTGCAGATACGCATTGGAGACAATCTAAAAAAAATCTAGGTTTAATGCTTAAAGAAGGTTTATTAAAAGAGAATATAGATGGAGAAGCCATCACTTGGGCATATAGCAGATTAAAAAAAAGGAAAGAAGAAAGAAAAATTCTAATGGTTATTTCAGATGGAGCTCCAGTTGATGATTCTACTTTATCAGTCAACTCTGGTGATTATTTAGAAAAACATTTAAAAAAAATAGTTAAATTTATTGAAAATAAAAGTGAAATAGAAATATTGGCTATTGGAATCGGACATGATGTTTCAAGATACTACAAAAAAGCTATCAAAATTACTGATGTACAAGAATTGGGTGATGTGATGATAAGTGAACTCAGTGGTCTTTTTTCAAAAAAAAATAAATTAAATTAAACTTTTATCAAATCTTTATTATTCCATCTTATTATAACTTCTGCTCCACCTTTTTTTTTATCATTTCTGAATTCTATATAAGCAAAATTTTTTTCTAAAAGAGTTTTTCCAATAAAAGTTCCTAAACCTAATCCATATTTTGAATTATACGCATTGTCAGTAGTTCTGATATATGGCTCACCCAATTTATGTTTATCTATTAAATCCTTAGGAAATCCTGGTCCATCATCTTTAATAATAATCTCTGTTTCCTTCTTATCACTTCGTAGAAAAATTTCTATTTTATCATTACTAAATTTATTTGCGTTACCAATAAAATTTCTAAGCCCATATATGATTTCAGCTGATTTATAAGTATTTATTCTATTTGTAAATTTGCTTAAATTTATTATAAAATTTTTTTTACTAATTTCTTGGAATGATCTAACAATTTCCCGAATATAGTCATCTAAGCACAAATTAGCATCGATAAATTGATCTTCTACACTTGGATTTAAAGTTAATTTTTTAAGAATTTCACTACATCTATTACTTTGACTTACCAATAAATCTAAATCTTTTTTCAATTTTAGATCACCACTAAAATCTTTTTGTAATTCTTTTACAGTTAGTAAGATTGTAGAAAGAGGCGTACCAAGAGAATGAGCTGCTGCTGCTGCCTGACCACCCAAAGAAAGAAGTTCGTTTTCTTTTGACATTATTTCCTGAATCTTATCATATGCCTTCATTCTAATTATACTTTCAATCTTAAATTTAACACCAAAATAAACTAAGAATAATAAACCTATAAATATAGATATACTAATTCCATATAAATAATAATCAGGAGTATGAAAATGTAATTGATTTGGACTAGGCAGTTCATGATAATAAAAAGTCAAAAATATTAAATTTAAAACTGTAAAAAAAACTAATATTATTGAGCTAGAGACGTCTAAGTGTTGAGAAGAAAATACTGAAGGAATTATAATTAAAAAAATAAATGGATTTGTAATACCTCCCGTTAGAAAAAATAAAATTCCTAATTGTAAAATATCATAAGCAAGAAATATTGTAGATGATAATGTATTTAATTGATTATTTCTAACACGAAATTGTAAATATAAATTAGTAATAAATCCAAAAAAAATAATTAATAAACAGTAAAAATAATCGAATTTAAATTCTAAAATAAATTGTACTAAAACAACTGCAATTAATTGACCAGTATAAGCAATCCATCTTAAATTAACGTAAGTAAATTTATTTAAATAATGATATTTAGAAGTTTCAAGAAACTTCATTTTTAAATATCTAAATTTTCAACATTTATTGCATTAGAAACTATAAAATCTTTTCTTAATGCAACGTCATTGCCCATTAAAGTATGAATGATTTTTTGATCTTTTTTAAGATCTTTTGAATATTGAACTTGAAGTAAATTTCTTTTTTCTGGATCTAATGTTGTGCTCCACAATTCTTCAGGGTTCATTTCACCCAGACCTTTAAATCTTTGGATGCTAATTTTTGACTTTTCTTGGTCAATTGCTTTTTGAAATTCTTTGCTACCCTTTTTAAAATTTTTTAATTCTTTATTATTTCTAAGAATATATTGTTCGAGTTCTTTTTCATCTTTAATATAAATAGCTTTCGAGCCTTTATTAATCTTAAATAATGGAGGTTGAGCAAGATATATACGTCCATTATCTATTAATTTGTTAAAAGGCTTGTTATTAAAAAATGTAAGTAATAAAGCTCTTATGTGGGAACCGTCTACATCGGCGTCAGTCATAATAATAATTTTTTCATACCTTAAATCTTTCAAATCTATATCTTCAACTTTTGGATCTAAACCAAGTGCATTTATTAAAGTAACTATTTCGTTAGATGAAATCATTTTTGAAAGAGCTTTTGTTTTATGATCACTTCCATTTCCATTACCATTTTTTTTGAGAGAAATTTCCTCGACATAAGTATTTAAGATCTTACCTCTTAAAGGTAAAACAGCCTGGTTTGTTCTATTTCTTCCTTGTTTAGCTGAGCCACCTGCTGAATCTCCCTCAACTATAAATAATTCAGTCCCCTCTTGTTTTCCGATTTGACAATCAGCCAATTTACCAGGTAAACCGCTTAATTCTAAAGCTCCTTTTCTACGGACATTTTCTCTAGCTTTTCTTGCCACATCTCTTGCAAGAGCTGCTTGAATTATTTTAGATAAAATTATTTTAGCTATAGATGGGTTTTGATCAAACCATATAGATAATTTTTCATTTATAACTGATTCAACTATCATTCTTACTTCAGAAGAAACTAATTTATCTTTTGTTTGCGATGAAAATTTTGGATCAGGTATTTTTAAAGATAAGACACATGTAAGACCTTCTTTAATATCATCTCCAGATATAGTTAATTTATTCTTTTTAAGTAAGTTATGCTCATTTGCATATTTATTTATAACTCTTGTTAAAGCACTTCTAAATCCAAGTAAGTGTGTACCTCCATCCCTTTGATAGATATTATTTGTGTATGGTAGTACATCTTCGACGTAGCCAGCATTCCATTTTAAAGAACATTCTATTTCTATATTTTCTTTTTTTCCTTCAACATAAAGTGGTTTTTTGAATAAATCATTACCATTTTTATTTCTTAATTTTTCTCTTTTTTCATCTAAAAACTCAACAAATTGTAAAATTCCTCCATCAAATTTAAATTCTGTAACTTTAGTTTTTTTTAATGTTAGATCATTTATTGTAATTTTTACGCCTTTATTTAAAAAAGCTAGTTCACGCATTCTCTTTAAAATAACAGCTGAACTAAATTTAATTGAAGAAAAAATTTCTCTTGAAGGCAAAAAAGTTATCTTTGTTCCAGAATTTTTCGATTTACCTATTACTTTCAATTGGGATTTTGCATCTCCATCTTTAAATTCAATAAAATATTTTTTACCATCTCTGTCAATCTCTAATTTTAGTTTTTCAGATAAAGCATTAACAACGGAAACACCTACACCATGTAGTCCACCAGAAACTTTATAGGATTCATGATCAAATTTTCCTCCAGCATGTAACTGAGTCATGATAACTTCAGCAGCAGATTTTTTTTCTCCTTTATGAATATCTACTGGAATACCTCTTCCATCATCTGTTACTGTAATTGTTCCATCTTGATTAATATTAATATCAATATTTTTACAATAACCAGCTAAAGCTTCATCTATAGAATTATCTACTACTTCATAAACCATATGATGTAGACCAGTTCCATCATCCGTATCACCAATATACATACCAGGTCTTTTTCTCACTGCCTCAAGGCCTTTTAAAACTTTTATTGAATCAGCTTGATATCTTTGGTTGCTTTTATTTTTCATGGTCTATAATTAAATTATTTGATTTTATTATCTTAATTCGTTTCTTAAAAAAATATGTATTAGGTCGGTTCTGCATTAAATCAAAGTATTATTAGCTTTTTATAATATGAATATATATATAGATTATATTGTCTTTAGTGAGTAAAAACAACAAAACAAATTAATATAAAAAATGTCTCTAATATTAATAACAGGATCTTGTGGATTAGTTGGCTCAGAGTCTGTTAATTTTTTCCATAAAAAAGGCTTTGAAATTATTGGTATAGACAATAACCTTAGACAAAAATTTTTTGGAAAAGATGGATCAACAGAAAGAGTTAAAAAAGAAATCATTAGAAACAACAAAAATTATATTCACAAAGATATTGATATAAGAAACTATATTAAATTAGAAAAGATCTTTAAAAATTACAAAAAAAATATCAAACTCATTATTCATTGTGCAGCACAACCTTCTCATGATTATGCAAAAAATAACTCAATCTTAGATTTTCAGGTGAATGGTCAAGGTACACACAATCTTTTAGAATTAACAAAAAAATACTGTCCAGATTCTCCTTTTATCTTTATGTCAACGAACAAGGTATATGGAGATAATCCAAATAAATTAAGTTTTTTTTCAAATCAAAAAAGGTTTGAACTAAAAAAAAGTCATAAATTGTACAAAGGAATAGATGAAACATTTAGTATAGATGAATGCATACATAGTTTTTTTGGTGTTTCAAAAACTTACGCAGATTTGCTTGTACAAGAATATGGAAAAAATATAGGATTAAAAACAGTTTGTTTTAGAGCAGGATGTATAACAGGACCAAATCACAGTGGTGCAAAACTTCATGGTTTTTTATCTTTTTTAGTCAAGCAAAGTTTAGTTTCTAAAAAATATTCAATAATAGGTTATAATGGTAAACAAGTCAGAGATAATATTCATAGTTTAGATTTAGTAAATTGTTTTTGGGAATTTTTTAAAAAACCCTTAAAAGGTGTTGTATTTAATATTGGTGGTAGTCGAAAATCTAATTGTTCTATAATTGAAGCAATTGAAATTATTGAAAATAAATTACAAAGAAAAATTAAAAAAGAATTTATAAAAAAAAATAGAGTTGGTGATCACATCTGGTATATAACTAATAATTCTAAATTTAAAAAATATTATCCAAATTGGAAACAAAAATTTAATACAAAAGATATTATTTACGAATTAATAAATTCTTATAGTTAATTTTTTATTTTGGTAACATCACAATACACCCAAGGCCAATATTTTACTTTTGAGTATTTTTCAAACCAAAATGGCATATATCTTTCTGTTAAAAAGGAATAAATTCTTTGAGTATCATATCCTATTAAATTTTTAAAACCAAAAATTTTTTCACATTTAAACAACCATTCGAATAGATCAAAATAAAATTTATCAATCAATTTTGGATTATTTGAAAAAAAAATGCAGTGACCACTTAATAAAGTATTTGTTGTAACATAATTTAAAAAATCTTTCTTATCTTTGACTGGTAATAAGTCAATAGCTTTATCTAAATTGCCAAAACCATGGAACATATCAAAATGAAGTTTTATATTTTGTTTTTTTTTATCAAATAAAATAGTTGGATCTTTCATTAATGATTTAAAACCTCTTTTAAAAATTTTAATTTTTTTTGCACCTACACTCCAAGGTTTGCATAAAATTACATCAAAACCATTCCACTCCTCAGAAGGATCCATTTGGAGCATATTTTTTAAATTTTCTAAATTATTATTTAAATTATAGTATCCTTGTCTACCATCAGAATTATCAATATCTGTCTCAAAATTTTTCTTAACAAAATACCTTCTATATTGACAGGTACCAAACCAATCATTATCTTTTTTTTGAGGTAAAATATTTTTCCAAATCCAATAATGGAAAGACGTTTCCGAATAATGTTTATTTTTATAAGCTATATTGTCTCCAGAATTTTCAATAATGTAATTATTGGGAAATACACTTTCTCCTACACCAGCTGGAATAAGGCCTAATTTTTCAATTTCTTTGATAGGTTTGTGAGTAATACAATAAATCTTCATTTTATAATTAATATTAATTATACTCTAACTCAAATTTTTTGAAAAAAAAATTTTTTATAAGTATAAATATTGATATAGACTATATTTTTAATTAAAAAACCTAAAACAAAATTTTTGTAATAATTTCGATGAAAAAAATAAAAACTAAAATAAAAGGATTATTTTTAATTAAAACAAAAATATATAGAGATAATAGAGGTTTTTTTAAAGAGGTAGCAAAAAGAAAATTTATCAAAGAAAATTTTATTTTTGACTGTTTATCATCATCTAAGAAAAATACTCTCAGAGGGTTACATATTCAGCTAAAAAATTCTCAAGCTAAATTAATAACTGTTGTACAAGGCAAAATACTTGATGTCGTAGTAGATTTGAGAAAAAAATCCAAAACATTCGGAAAGGTATTTACTCTGCATATATCTGATAATTCAGAGTTTTCTTTTTTTATACCAGCTGGTTTTGCTCATGGATTTCTTTGTTTGTCAAAAAAATGTACAATATATTATAAATGTACTCATTATCAGAATAAAAATAGTGAACAAACTTTAAGTTGGAATGATAAAAAACTAAAAATTAAATGGCCTATAAAAAAACCAATTCTTTCAAAAAAAGATAAAAAAGGTCTGAGCTTTGAAGAAATTAAAAAATTAATTTAAATTTATTTTAAATGAAATATCCAAAAATTATTAATTTTAAAAAATTTGTAAAAAAAAGTGGAAAACTTTTGCCAATTACATTTGATAAAAAATTCCCAATCAATGTAAAAAGAATTTTTTTTATATATGGAAAAACAAAATATAAAAGAGGAGAACATGCTCATAAAAAATGTACACAAATTTTTTATCCAATTTTTGGAAAAATTAAAATTAATATTGAATATAAAAAGATAAAAAAAAATATCATTTTAGATCATAGAAAATCAAAAGCTTTTATTTTACCACCTAAAATTTGGTGTAGTGTTGATTTTTTATCTAAAAATTCGATTGTTTTAGTCTTAAATGATTATAAGTATGATTATAATGATTATATTGAGTCTTATAAAGAATTTACCAATTATTATTAAAATTAAATGAAAATATTAATTACTGGCGCTTGCGGACATATAGGTTCATTTATATCAGAAAATATATATAAAATTAAAAAAGTTTCTAAAACGATTTTGGTTGATAATTTAAAATCAAATAGATTTTATTCTTTATTTAATTCAAAAAAAAAAAATAAATTAAATTTTTTTTTAAAAGATCTAAATAATATAAATAGCCTAAATGAATTTAAGAATGTTGATTTAATTATCCACTGTGCATCAATGACTAATGCTGAAAAAAGTTTTGGCAAAGAAAAGGAGATGTATAACAATAATATAAATTGTATGAAGACTGTAATTAAATTTTGCAAAAAAAATAACACAAAGCTAATTCATCTTTCTTCAACTAGTGTTTATGGAAAACAAACAAATTTAGTAGATGAAACTTGTGAAAAAAAATTTTTAAATCCACAAAGTCCATATGCTAGAATTAAAATAGCTGAAGAAAACCTCCTAAAAAAAAACAGTAATAACTTAATTTATAATACATTTAGATTTGGTACTATAGCTGGTGTTTCTAAGGGTATTAGATTCCATACTGCTGTAAACAAATTTTGTTTTAATGCCGCTTTAGAAAAAAAAATAGAAGTTTATAGAACTGCTCTCCATCAATTTAGACCTTATCTATCAATTAGAGACTCTTTCGAAGTTTTTAAATTTTGTATAAATAATAATTTTTTTGAAAATGACATATTTAATGTTTTAACTGGAAATTTCACAGTTTTTCAAATTATCAAAAAAATAAAAAAATTTAAAAAAAAAGTAAGCATTGATTATGTTAATTCCCCGATTATGAATCAACTATCGTACCATGTAGATGATACTAAAATTAAAAGTAAAGGATTAATACTTAAATCTAATATTGATAAAGATATACAGGACACAATCAAATTGCTTAATAATTTAAAATGAAGTGTAAAATTACTAATAAAAATATTTCACCATTCATGTCATTTGGAAAAATGCCAATAGCGAATGGTTTTTTAAAAGCTGAACAATTTGAAAAAGAATTTTTTTTTGATATGGAAGTCGGTTTTTCTGAAGATGTTTCATTATTTCAACTTAAAGATCATCCAAGTCCTGAACAAATGTTTAATGAAAGATATCCTTTTTTTACAAGTAGTTCGGAATATATGAAATTACACTTTTCAGAGTATGCAAAATTTATCAAAAAAAATTATTTAAAAAATAATTCTAAAATTATAGAAATTGGATCTAATGATGGAACCTTTTTAAAAAATTTTAAGGATAATAATTTAGATTTAATAGGATTTGAGCCTTCAACAAATGTAGCAAAAATGGCAATAAAACAAGGAATAAAAACTAAGAATAGTTTTTTTAATACAAAAACAATAGAATCAATTAATGAATTTACTAATAATACAGATGTAATTTTTGCTGCAAATGTAATATGTCATATTCCAAACTTAGTAGATTTAATTAAAGCTGTAGAAAAATTATTATCGAGTAAAGGTGTATTTATATTTGAAGAACCTTATTTAGGTTCAATGTTTGAAAAAACTTCTTATGATCAAATTTATGATGAGCATATATTTATGTTCTCAGGTACTTCAATCCAAAAAATTTTTGATTTATTTGATATGGAATTAATTGATCTAATCAAACAACCAACACATGGTGGCTCTATGCGCTATATAGTTGCTAGAAAAAATAAATTTTCAAAGACAAAAAATATGATTCAAATTTTAGATGAAGAAAAATTTAAAAATTTAGATAATTTTCAATTTTGTAAAGAGTTTAAAAATAATTGTGAAAATTCAAAAAAAAAATTAAATGATTTATTACTTAATTTCAAAGCTGAAGGAAAAAAAATAGCAGGGTATGCTGCTACTTCAAAGAGCACAACTATATTAAATTATTGCAACATAAATAATGAAATAATTGATTATATTTGTGATACAACCGAAGAAAAAATAGGAAAATACTCTCCAGGGATGCATATTCCAATCGTCCCTGTTAAACATTTTAGAGATAATTATCCTGATATAGCATATTTATTTGCTTGGAATCATAAAAAAGAAATATTTGAAAAAGAGAAAGAATTTAAATCGAAAAATGGTAAATGGATTTCACATATTGATTTATAGTTATACTTTATGAAAAAAATAATAATTACCGGTGGTAGTGGTAGATTTGGAACAATTTTAAAAAAACAAAAAACAAATTTTAAATTATTTTTCCCAAACAAAAAAGAATTAAATATTAAAAACTTCTCAAGTATAAAAAACTATTTTAATAAAAAAAAACCAAATATAGTTATCCATTTAGCAGGATTATCAAGACCAATGAATGTTCATAATAAAGAAATTAGCAAAAGTATTGACCTTAATATTATAGGAACAGCGAATATTACAAAAGCATGTGAGCAAAAAAATATAAAACTAATATATTTTTCGACTAATTATGTATACCCCTGTAAAAAAGGTAATTACAAAGAACATGACGCATTATTACCTGTAAATAGCTATGCTTGGTCAAAACTTGGGGGTGAGGCTTCGGTACATTTATATAAAAATTCACTAATACTAAGAGTTTGTATGACAGAAAAACCTTTTGTACATAAAGAAGCATTTTCAAATGTTGTAACTAGTTTTATGTACCATGAAGATGTTGCAAAAATATTATTTAAGTTAATTAATAAGTTTGGCATAATAAATGTGGGAGGACCAAGTTTATCAGTTTTTAAATTTGTAAAAAAAGATAATAGATTTATTAAGAAAAGAATTTTAAAAAAAAATGAAAAAATTGGTATGCCAAAAAATTCATCTATCAATATTAATGAATTAAAAAAAATAATTGAATGATTAAATATTGGGATTATAAGTACGAATATAAAGGTCTAAAAAGAAATATTTTAAACTTAGTTAATAAAGTTTTTTCAAGTGGTTCGTTATTATTGGGAAAAGAATTAAAAAACTTTGAAAAGAATTTTTGTAAATTTAATAATTCAAAATATGGTTTAGGTGTAGCGAATGGAACAGATGCTCTTTACATAGCTTTAAAATCTCTAAACATTAAAAAAGGTGATGAAGTAATTACTGTATCAAATACCGCAATACCTACTGTTGCTGCAATTATAAATAGCGGCGCTACTGTCAAATTTGTTGATATTGGAGAAGATTATTTAATGGATGTAAATAAAATTGAAAGACTAATTAATAATAAAACAAAAGTAATTATACCAGTTCATCTTTACGGACAGACATGTAATATGGATAAAATTTTACTTATTGCAAAAAAATATAAACTAAAAATTATTGAAGATTGTGCACAATCAACAGGTGCAATGTATAAAAATAAAAAAGCTGGAATTATTGGAGATATTGGATGTCATTCTTTCTATCCAACTAAAATACTTGGAGCGTATGGTGATGGTGGTTTTATTACCACTAATAATAAAAGATTATTTGAGAAGATGCATCGTTTTCGATTTTATGGAATTGATACTTTGGGAACGTTTAAAAAATGGAAAAATAAATATTATTCAATTGATCATGGCATTAATTCTAGATTAAATGAGATACAATCATCTATACTTAATTTAAAATTAAAAAATATAAATTCCTATATTAAAAAAAGAAGAATTATTGCCGATAAATACTTTAAAAATTTAAAAAATATAGGTCTTGAATTACCTATAATTAACAAAAATAATTTTCACGTTTTTCACATTTTTGAAGTTGCACATCCAAAAAGAAACTTAATAATTAGTAGGATGAAAAAAAAAGGTATTAATTTAAGTATTCATTACAAATATCCAGTTCATAAAATGAATGCATATAAAAATATCAATAAAAAAAAATTAAGTTATCTTAATGAAACAGAGAAAAAATGTAAAAAAAATTTTTCATTACCTATTTATCCTGGACTTAGAAATAACGAAATTAATAAGATAATAAAAAATTTAAAAGAAATTATAAAAAAGATTTGATGGATAAAAAAATTTATGATGAAATTACAATAGTTTTTGTACTTTATGAGGAAAAATTAAATCTCATTGTTAATTGTTTAAATAATATCAAAGATTTTAAAATAATAATTGTTGATAATGCTGGTAATAAAAAATTAAAAAAACAAATCGAAAAAAAATTTAATATTTACAAATATATAATTAACGAAAAAAATCTTGGATTAGGTGTTGGATTTAATCAATTAATAGATTTATGTGACACTGAATATATTCTTTTTTGTCAAGTCGATTGTAAAATTTTTCCAAAAGACGTAATTGCACTTAAAGAAAAATATAAGAAATATGAAAATTGTTTTTTGGTAACTCCTTCATACTGTGATGAAAATTTAAATTTACTTGAGAATGGGGGAATGCTGCCAGAAAATAGAATTAAAAATGAAATTATAAAATTAGAAGGAGATATTTGTGTAGAAAAAATTATTACTGCAGTTTTTTTATCAAAAACAAAGGATTTAATAGAGATTGGTTCATTTGATAATAAATTTTTTTTATATTTTTTAGATTATGACCTTTGTAGAAAAATTTTAAAAACAAAAAAATCAATAATACAAATATTTGACATCAAAATTGAACATAACCACGGACTAAGCAAAGTAAAAAATTTGATAAAAAGAACTTTTTTAAGAACATTTAACTTCACTTTTGATGAACTTTACTATTTTTATAAAATAAATGATCACCATAAAATTTTAGAAAAACTAGAAAAAAAAATATACAATTATATTTGGAAGTTTTTTTTATGTACAATATTATTAAAAGTAGAAAAAAGTGTATTCTATTTCTCTAAAATTATAGCTTATTATAAATTTAAATACTTTTTGAGGAAAAAATATTAATGATTTTAGATCTTATAAAAAAGAGTCAAAATAATATAATTTGGAATTTTTTAAATAAAAGCTTATTTAATGTTAATTTAAAAAAATTTTTATATCCATCAATCTTTATTCATAAATTTCAAAAATTAAATATAAATACTGAAGAACTTTATACATATGCTAGGGAATTTCCTAATACTAAATGGCAAAAAGATAAAGAAGCATATCAGTCAAATCACGATCTTCAAGATAATAAAATTTTTATACATACGAAAAAAGAAATAGAAAGTTTTCTAAATAAATCAATTAGACCTTATTTTGTAAAAAAATCTTTGCTAGGAAAATTCAAAATTAAAAGTTTATGGTTTGTTATTATGAAAAAAAATACTTTTCATCATATGCATTTTCATCCAAAGTCAACTTTATCAGGAGTAATATATTTAAAAAAAGAAAATAATAAAAATGGAAAATTAAAAATATTAATACCAAAAAAAAATATTGAAGAATACAGACATCAAAATATAACAAATTTTCTAAACCATAATCCTAATTTGATTGATTTAAGAAAGAATGAAGATAATCATTCAGTTATTGAAGATAGTGTTTTTGAATTTAATCCGCAAATAAATGAAATGATAATTTTTAATTCATATTTTTATCATTGGGTTGATGAATATAATGATTTAAGTGATAGAATTTCTATTGCTTGGGATGCTGTTTATACCCTTTAAAATCTAAATTTTTTTAATTACCATAAAATTACTTTTAAATTACTTAAATCTATAAATTTTCCGTTTAAATTATTATCATTTCTAGAAATAAAATTTATCAATTTTTTTGCACATACTTCTGCTTCTATTACTCCTCCAGGATTTATTTTAGTTTTAATATTACCTGGGTGTATTGCAAATACATTTGTATTATATTCTTTAAGATCTATAGAAAGGTTTTTTGTAATTAAATTCATAACTCCTTTTGTAATTCTGTAGATATAATAATCTCCACTTATATTATTAGATATACTTGCCATGTCTGAACTAATATTAATGATTTGTTTTAAATTAAAAATTTTTTTTTTAATTAAATTTTGAATAATCTTTAAAATTATTAAAGAATTAGAATTCATAGTTTTATTAAATTCTATAAAATCAAGATTTTTTAAATTTTGACCATCTATTGGGCCAAATGTTCCAGCATTATTAATTAAAATTTCAATATTAGACTCACTTAAAGCTTCATTTAATTTTTCAATTTCTGTGTCTAAATTAAAATCACATTTTATGGGAATTACATTTTCATTAATTATTTTTTTTAAATTAGATGAATCTTTTTTAAATATACAATAGACTTTATTTTTTTGTGATAAAAGTTTGACTAATTCTAAACCTATTCCTGAGTTAGTACCTGTAATCAAAATAGATTTATTTTCAATAATTAATCCTGGATTTTCCTTATTATAATTATATTTATCTATGAATTTTCGGATTTTTTTTTTAATTCCCATTTCATTTATACTAAATCTTATATTTAAATAATAAAAGTTTAAATAAATGGCGGAGAGAGTGGGATTCGAACCCACGAAAGAGTTGCCCCTTAACACGCTTTCCAAGCGTGCGCCTTAAACCACTCGGCCATCTCTCCTAATAAGTTAAATATATTAAATTAAATAGATGATTTAAAATAATTTTAATTATAAATTAGTCAATATTAAGAACTAAAAATGAATACTAAATTTCTTCAATATATATTTAAAACTTTTTTTCAGAAATTATTCATACTTTTTTATGGAAATATTAAAGAATCTGAAGATTTAAGCTTAATCGATCTAAAAAAAATAAAATTGAAAAATATTTATTCTGATACTTCGCAAGAAAAATATTATGTTTATGAAATTGAAAAAGGTAGGATATATACTGATGCAGTTGAAAATGTAGCGATTTTAAAAAATAATATTATAGTTCCAAATATTTCTTATCAACAAATTGATGGTGAGCTTAAAAACTCAAAATTCAACAAAGTTTTATCAGCAGGTACACCGAGAATTAAAAAGAAAATTAGTGGTACAGTTTTTTCTATGATCCAAGGAGCAAGTGGTAATAACTATTTTCATTTTTTATTTGATGTAATCCCAAGAATAAAAATGTGTGAAGAAGTTTATAATTTGAAAGATGTAGACTATTTCTATGTTCCAAATGATCATGATTGGCAGCTTAAAATATTAAATGCTCTAGGAATTAAAAATGATAAAATTATAAATAGTGATAGATATAGACATATTCAAGCAGATAAAATTTTAGCTACAGATCACCCTTGGTATAAAAAAGGTAAAATTCAAAGTGAGGTTATGAAAATTCCTTCTTGGACTGTTTTTTGGTTAAGAGAAAAATTTTTAAGTATGGCAAAGAAATTTGAAAATAGTGAAAAGATATTTATTGATAGATCAGAGTCTAATTTTAAGCATTGTCAGCTACAAAATAATGATCAAATTATTGAATTTTTAAGTTCAAAAGGTTTCAAGTCATATAAAGTTGGACAACTTAATTTTTATGAACAAATTTATTTATTTCAAAATGCTAAAAAAATAATTGGTCCTCACGGTGCAGCTTTTGCTAATGTAGCATTTTGTGATTCAAAATGTAAAATAATAGAAATACTGCCTGAAGATCATTTAAATAAAGGAACCCAAAAAATATGTAATATACTTAATCTAAATTATCAAAGAATAGTAACGCCTAGATTACATTATAATAAAGATAAAATAGGTGATATGAATTTTAGTATTGATGATCTAAATGAAGTTTTAGAAAAATAAATTAATTATCAATAAAATTTTCAAATTTTTTTTTATTTTTAATTAAATATTTTGGAAATTTATCATCAATATCTATTGTTTCGTATTTATGCCCTCTACCAAATAAATCAACTTTTTTTTTTATCTTTTCTTTTATAACTTCTTCAGATGAAAACTTATCTTGACTAAATTCTTCATGTGCAAAAGTTTTTAACTTGATTGATATTTCTTTAGGAGTGAGAATATTATTAAAGTGCCAACCAGCATTATAATAAATTTGTATACTTTTTTCTTTATCAAATCTCCAGAATTTATAATCTAAATTTTTTTTCTTTATTTTTTGTCTCATAAAATCTATTGAATCTAAATTTTTTTTTTTACACACTCTTGACCCTTCCCAAGGGCTTTCAGCTTTATTATATATATTGAATTTAAAGGCAAAACTTGTTTGCATTAAAATTCCATATTTTTTTTTCAATTCAAAATTTTCTAAAATTTTAGGATTTGGAATTTCATCAGGATCAGAAAAAAAAATGTAATCTTCACTGCCAGCAAAATTTAAATTTTTTAAAATAAACTCTCTTTGAATCGCCTGATTTTCCCATGCGTTTGTATTTTGAGGGAAAGGATCTTCTAATATTATATGTTTGATTTTATTTTTATCAAAATCTTCTTTACATATAAAATTAATTTTTTTCGGGTTTCCTTTATGATCATATTTTGACTCACATATAACAAAATAGTCTATAAAGTCTTTTAATATATTATATCTTAATTCAAATATATAATTCTCATTAAAAAACGTTACACAGTCGATAATTTTATTTTTCATTAATGTAAAATAGTCAATCTTTGCTCAACCTTAACACTCCGATAAAAGCTTCTTGGGGTATTTCAACTCTACCAAATTGTTTAGATCTTGCTTTTCCTTTCTTTTGTTTCTCCAAAAGT
>MDSW01018658.1_pt1 | contig 20285 bp, 12 predicted proteins | sample 811171 | NCBI WGS metagenome assembly MDSW01 (sample SAMN05326641, study PRJNA326480) | marine metagenome | isolation source: seawater | place: Atlantic Ocean: North West | collected 2012 | reverse complement strand
GTAATGGGCATACTCTTTGGCAGCGTCGTGCAGCAAGGATGGATCTTTGACCAAGATTTCATTCGCTTTTTCCCGATAACCAATCCACATATCGTTTGGTTTCTCTTGATCCCACGCCAATGCACAGCGGGATCCATCGAGTTCGAATGAAAGCCTATTCTTCCGACCGGCCGAAACCTGGCTGACGCTGAAAACACCACGAGCCCCGCCCGAAAGTTCAATCAAGACAGAGGCATAGTCCTCGGTATTAATATCTTGCGGTTCGTAGTCACTGGGCGAAAGTTCCTTGCCGGCGTATGTCTCAATTTGTTTCTTGGGCTTCATTCGCGTCTTGTGTACGGTACGCATGTCGGCCATGACGCGAACGATGCTCTCGCCGGTGATGAACTGCAAGAGATCACACCAATGACTGCCAACGTCCGCGACCGCTCGACTGTCTCCTGACATTTCCGGTTGTAATCGCCAATTCCAGTCTGTCTGGAGGTACAACCAGTCTTGCAAATAGGAGCCACGGAGAGTGAATACCTCGCCCAACTCCCCTTGTTGGACCATTTGTCTGGCGTGCTGAACCAGCGGATAGTAGCGATAGTTAAAATCAACGGCATGGATCAGGCCCGACTCCGATGCAAGCTGAACAAGTTCTCGGCTTTCTGTACTATTCATAGCAAGAGGTTTTTCGCTGATCACATGCTTGCCGGCTGCAAGAATATCTTTGTTTACCTGATAATGCAGGTGATTCGGCGTGCAATTGTGAACAACACGGACTTGAGGATCAGCAAGAAGTTCGCGGTAATCACCATATGACTTCTCGATGCACAAAAGATCAGCCTTACTTCGAGCCAACTCGGCATTGGCTTCGGCCAAGGCAACAAATTCAACGTTGCCCAATCGCCTTCCAGCCTCGACATGTACCGGACCGATAAATCCAGTGCCGATTACTCCGGCTGCGATCTTCTCTGCCATTGTCTCACTCTCCTTTAACTCTAGAAAATAAACCCACACTGTCGCTTTTCTACACCCGCGAAATGTGATCTTATCGGTTCGCTGTCGGTTCTAGCAACCGGCCACGCATCGATTTTGTATCAGGTACCTTACGATGAGCCACTTCTCAATGGAGATAAGCGGGAGACCAGCAAGTCGCTTTACAATGTGATTGTAAACACCCGTCCACCAGTTCCGCCGATCGCTGCATCACACTCGCTTGTGCCAAAGCCACGCGTTGCCGCTTCCTTCAAGCCACTCATTGGCATAATGCGACTGGTGGTCGCCAAGCCCCGTGAGCAGTTTTCTCCTGGACATCCCGTTCGTTGCTTGAAAACACCGACGTTTTATAAAATTCCTGCAGTCATTAGAAAGGCCTCCAAGAGAGCGTAGCACAAGCCAAACAGCGGCTACAGTCCCGCACCCTTGAGAACCCCGGTGGGAGGCATGGTCCAACCCTGATAAGATACCTGTAAGAAATTCTCTACATTTCAAAACAGGCAACTCAATGGGCTTTTCTGACCGCGGATATTATCGCTTTGACAACTCATTCCAGCGACAATCTGACTGGACCGCGGTGATCACTCTCATCATTGCCAATGTCGCAGTATGGGTGCTCAATCTCTTTGGTGGTCGTGATTTTTCCATCAACAATATCCTCGCACTCCGCGGAGACCTTCCCGAACATCTGCTGGAGTGCTGGAAGCTTATTTCCTATGGCTTTGCACATGACGCAACATCGCCTTGGCATCTTGCGTTCAATATGCTCGCCATCTTTTTTTTCGGAAGGGCTGTCGAACAGGTGCTTGGCAAAGCAGAGTTCCTTCGATTCTATTTTGTTGCAGTTGTCGCATCAGGATTAGCATGGGTTCTTAGTGTCAATTTATTCCCTGGTGGCTTTCCGCCTCGCCAGACGTATCTAATCGGTGCCAGTGGTGGGGTGATGGCAGTTCTAGCTGTCTTTGTCTGGTACTTCCCTCGGCAAGAAGTCCTGATCTGGGGTGTTCTCCCTGTGCCCGCATGGGCACTTGGCATTCTCTACTTTGTCACCGATATCCAAGGGGCAACTCAAGGTGGTGGCAACGTTGCACATGTCGCACATATTGGTGGTGCGGTTTTTGGCTTACTGTATGCCTGGCGAGGATGGAATCTCAGTGGTCTGTCTGACTTAGGCGGAAGGCTCAAACAGATGCGGCGGCGTTTTAAAGTTGTTCGACCAGACGACGATCTTGGTCACTCGCAAACGACCACCGAAGATGAGCGAAGTCTTCAATTGAAGGTTGATGAGATTCTTGAAAAAATTAGTCGCTCTGGAGAGTCGAGTTTAACAAATGATGAGCGCGAGACACTCACTCGCGCAAGCCGACGTTTCAAAGGACGTTCCCAGTAACTACAACGTTCAACACGCTATTGTTATCGGAGGATATTTTCTCGTGGTTGCGACACCACCCGCGGGTTGTCGCGACTGGCAGATCGTATGTGGTCGATACGTGTGACGAACTGCTGGAATTCCTGTTCGTTAAGCATTCCGGATAGCACTGAATGCACCTGCCCTGCTGTATTCAGCACAACAATATTAGGCTCTCCCGGAATAATACCGAACATTCGTTTCAGTGTCCCATCGAAGTCGAGCCAGATCGGAACGACTGGAGAATCTTTTCGCATACGAGCTCGTGCAACCGGCTTGAGTGCTCTCGGTACTTCCGTCAGTGAGGCCACAGGAATAACACGAACGTCTGGCAGTGCAACCCCAGCAGGCCAATTGACGATTCCCCTCACCGGCTGTTTCGACCATGCATCAGAAGAAACTTCATCAGCTGTTGGATGAAAATGGAGATGGAGTTTTCGCCCAAGGAGAAGTGATTCTTCGGCACCATGACGTTCGGCATACACAAGAATGACAACATCTCCGAGATATTTTGTTGTTTCGCACGGAGTTTGAAATTGATCCTCCATAACAACATTCATCACACCCTCAGCATGCACACCTTCGAGGGATCCGAGTAGAAATCCAAGTACAAGAACAAGTGGTACAAAATGATAACGATACGACATGGCGAGTTACTTTCTATCACGATCAAAGATTAGGCAGCCTGTCGGCAATCATGCAAAGATGGAAAGGCTAATACTTCTGCATCTTCACCATCGGGCTGACTGTCATCCATTTCTGCTGAACCGGGACGCAGAATACCGAGAATTGCTGGAAGAAAAACGAGCGATGTAAGAGTGCACATTGTCACGCCAAGCGTGAGAAGTCGTCCGAGGCTTTCAAGCCCACGATGACTGGCAACCATGAGTGCACCGAACCCAAGAATTGTCGTTAACGCATCGACCATCACGGCATTCGCTGTTGATGGACTAATACGATATTTGCCAGGCCGTTCCAGTGCATCATGGACAATATGAACGCCATAATCGACAGCTATGCCAAGAATCAGTGGAATGCCAATCAGGTTTGCTGGATTGAGATCAATTCCAAGCACGCCCATAAGGCCAAGGGTTAACGCCATGCCAGCCGCAAGCGGCAAGGCTGCCAATAGAGAGTGCGTAAGACTTCGGAAATCAAGCCAAAGCACCGCGATAATCACAATAAGTGAATAGATTGCAGCCTGCTCATAACTCCGTTTCATTTCGAGTGATGCCTCGTATGCCTGAAGTGGATTACCCGTAGCTTTTGGATCAACACTGCGCACGTCACTCACAAACTTTTTAAGGGCCTCGAAATTCCAGATATCTCCCCGCCCATAAATTTTGAGTAGATGTTTACCACTCGAGCCAACAAATCGATCAACGAGGCTCGGTGGTAAATCATTGAGGGATGGAGCGACTGGGTCTGAGACAGCAGCAAGTGCATGAAGTCGACTGAGAAGTTCACCGGCAGCGCGTTGCTGAAACATTGCCAATGCCTGGTAACATTCTTCGGGTCTCATCCGCCTGAGACAATCACGAGCTCGTTCCAGATGCCAGGCAGCTCTCATACCACCTGGCCGTCGTGCTGCCTCTGCCTGGGCCCATCCGAGTGACTCACCTAGAGCATCGAGGCGGTCGAGAGGAATCTGCGGAGGCCGTTCTGGGAGCTGTTCTAGTCGCTTCCCTATTTGAGTAATGAGCGGCGTCTTGACTTCCTCATCTCCTGATAGAAGTGATGCTATTTCATCTACTCGTTCAACAGTTGATAGTTTGGCAAGCTCTGCTTTTCGTGCAAGTAACTCCTCACGTGAATCGGCAATTGAAAGGGCGTACCAAACACTCTGATCACATTCCTCAAGTAGTTTCTTTTCAACTTCAACGCTTTCGAGGCCATCAGGCTGAAGATTAAGAAGATTATGATCATAGCGAAGGTCATGAATCCCTGAGCTTAATGCAAGTGTTCCAGCTACGGCTGCCAACAACACGAGACGGGGGTGCTGTGCAAAGGGTCTCAACCAACTGTGCACAGGAACAGGTTCAGGAATTTTTCGTCCAAAACGACTGCGGTCGATAATTGCAATAACAGCCGGCAACACCATAAGTTCAGCCGCACAGCAAAGCAGAATGCCACCGCCTGCAATCAGGCCTAACTCAGCAACACCCACAAAGCTGGTTAAAGCTGCCGAGAAGAATGCGATCGATGTCGTTATCGCACCTGTAAGAATACTTGGCCCTACAGAACGGCTCGTTTCTATAATGGCAGACTCGCAATCATGCCCTTCACGACGCATCGCGAGATACCGGCCGATGTAGTAGGTGCCATAGTCAATGCCCACGCCAATCATGGTGACCGTAAATGTAACGCTGAGAATATTCAGATGACCAACACTTCCAGTGGCCCACGCAAAAGCCCATGCCATGCCTATCACCAGGACGCCGTTAGCCATTAGTGCATGTCGAATACCTCCAAAGCCGGCCACGATAACAATCGCCACAGCCGCAAGTGACAGCCCACTTGCCCACACCATTGACTGTTGGCTTGAACGCATCTCATCATCTTCCATTACTGGCAGCCCAGTAAGTCCAATGGTTGCATTCGCGTGTCGTTGTGAAACAACATCGATCTCTTTTCGCAAGGTATCCGTTGCTACTGAAGCACCCGAAAAACCTTCCTCTTCTTTGGCCAAACGCAGTAAAACGAAACCCAGTGTTCCCTCTTTTGCCAAAAGGTACTGACTGGAAAGATCGCGAAGTGTTGACAGGCTCCCCGGCATACTTGGCCATGGTGAAACATAGTCCTCGGGTAACAACTCATGGAGCCGTCCTCTTTCAGCGGCCTCCAAACTTACCAGCAGGCTTTCACTATATCGCTCAAGGGTCTGGATCGGTGGTTCATCATGTTGCATCTCGGTCTGTTGTCCAGAAACAACAGTAGCTGCCAAACCACCAACCATCGTGCCGACCTTCAGTTGGCTCCATCCTCCGGCTAGAACCGGTTCAGTACGGCTTATAAAACGATCGATTGAGGCCAAGTCTTGTGGAGAAACATAGTGAAGCCCCTTGGCACGAATTTGAGTGAGATCAACTTCATGGAGAATTGAATAAAAGAGATCACTCTTCTGAGAGAGCTGCTGTGAAAGATCTTCCAGAGCAGCTACGGTTGCCGACCGATTCGTGCCTTCAACCACAACAACAGCGTCGTCATCCTCACCAAATTCATGGATATAATCGATCCATAATTTGTTGTATTCACTATCAGGATCAAGGAGATCAACACGGCTGACCTTGTATCCTAAAGATTGCGAGGTCCATACTCCCGCGGCCCCCGCCGTCAGCACGGCAACGGCTAGAATAAGCCACGGCCGTGCGAGGCACTGTTCTGCCCAAGCAACCATGAGGCGACTCAGTAGACTCTTCCCGTGGCCGGTTGATTGCTTTTTAATCAGTCGCAAACGACTCATTTTCCCAGAGGAACGTTTTGCTCCTCCTGGCGTGACGGAATTATCTTCAGGGTGATCCGACATGGAAAAAGGGTGCGGCTACCTTCCGGAGATGCTGAGCTCTTGAATTCAAAAATCTCAATAAAATAGGTGAGGCGAGAGCATAGAGATGGGAACCAGCCGGGCCAAGACCTCATCAACCAGTCAAATGGCGTAGGATGCGCAAGAATGCCAAATTATTCCGAATTTTCATTGGCCCAGATGGCATGAAACGTCCGAGAAATGGGTAGGTCAGAGATCAGCACAACTGGTCGACTGACATCTTAGGGGTTTTGGTAGGGGGCAACTTATGCAGAAAACGCTGCGTCGCAGCGACGTTATGGCAACAATGCCAACGATCGCTTCTTTTCTTTTCATTTTCACAATGTTCCTCTGGATAGACAGCTCGGTCTGTTGTGCCGCATCCAAAGAGCCCGTCCATTCATCACAGAACAAATTCATTGCTCCTGGAACCGACTGGGGAAGTTCAAGTCGGCATGCACGACGTCGAGCAGAAGAGGCACTGCCACTTCATAAAATGGCAAAGTCTGATCAGCTGGCAATTCAAAAATCTCTTCAGTCAACCACGTTGTACCGCAGGCTTCCTGTGGAACTTTTTGCGTGTGATGGCAATCTTCTGGGTTTTTCTCTCGACAAGCCAGAAGCCATTGTAGACATCTGGAGATTGCTAGGGATTAGCAGACTATCTCTCGACCCTACTGGACCTGATCAATGGCAGTTCGCAGATGGCTATGGCACTGTCGGTCAATTACGACTCGCTTATCGTGAACGAAGACAACATGGTGGCATGCTTGTCTTTCACGGAAAGGGTGCCTACACAGGTCCCCTCTCACCAAAAAACCTAACGGGTGGATGCGTCCTCATGGTTCGGTATCGTGAAGCTGAACCCACTGTTGATGGGAGACTGCGTCAAGCCATTCAGGTCGATGCTTTTCTGGACATGGACGGAATTGGTCTTGAGATCGTAACCCGCACACTCCAGCCTCTCATTGCTCGATCGGCTGCAGCCAATCTTCATGAAATCTGTCTATTTATGGCTAGCCTCTCCGATGCGGCTCTGGCGAACCCACATGCTGTCGCCACGCTCGCTGGAAGACTCACTCGAACCTCTGAACCTGATAGAAAGACCTTGGCAGCAATTGCCAGTTCAGTTGGCACCCGTCGACATGTTCAACATGCTCGTGCCAATCACCTTGCTGACAATGAAAGCAAGGTAAATGCTGATCAAGTCTCAGTCGACCTCGCATCACGATGGCTACCGTCAGATGAACTTGACCATTTTCAGAAACAATAAAAGACTGGTTTTCGCGAGGCCTTGATGTGAACAAAGGCTCATGGCTGAAGATCGTTGGCATTACGAACGAGCATCTGGCAGGCCACCAAGTGTTGCAAAAAGTAGTCGTCGCTGGACTTGACCTGAAGAGTCACGAGCGAGACCGAACCGATTGAGAACATCGTCATTGACGATACTCTGTATGTGCTCAGTCACCAGACCCTGAGGATTCTGACTACCGCGGGCGGTTTGATCGAGCGACTGGCTTTCGAGATTGCTCACGCTGGTAAATCCGAATGCCGACCAATCAGCTTCCTGAAGTGGCTTTGTGCTCACCATTCGATGAACGGTGCCACTCGCATGCTCCGCATAGAGCACCTGACGATCGCCAATCTGTTCAAATTCTTTTACGAGCCATGAACCACGGAATGGCACGCCCACAACAGACTGCTGGACAAGTTCACTAATAGCCGGAAGCTTGGGTTCATGCAGATCAGGTAGCGCTTTCAGTGGCCTGATGATATGCACTGCATCCAGTGGAACTGATTCAACCGGAGTACCCGGATCAGCAAACGTGTGGACAGAAACCTCGGTCTTTGACACGCCGACAAGATGTCCTGCAATCTGCACGGCTCTTCGAACGGGTGTCGCGTGATCAATTCTGCCGAGGCTACCAATACCACTCACAACATCAAAAGAAAGCACTTCAAGATATTGGGCAGGTGGCTTCCATCTCGGCATTGGCATGACATCCGGAATAGCCACGGATGCCTGCCCAACAAAAGGCTCTGGGAAAACAACCGGCAAATCAATAAAGTCACCCGGGAAGTCGACGCGTCCGTTCTGACCACCACGATCGTGTGTCTGCACCGGAAGCGTCACGACACCTTGCTCTGGAAAGAACCCAAGTGCCAAATGATCACCATCGCCTCGACGCCAGCGGCTTCCAGTTATCTCCGTACTGCTACTCCTGTCATCAGTGAGTGAGTAGCGATGCACAAGCATCGGATTCATCGAATCAGAGACATCAAAAATTGAAACCTGAAGCCCCCCCATACGGCCCGTCATTTCATCTGCATCAGAGCCTACCGTCAACAAGAAGCTTTCATCGAGTGGCTGAATGTGATCAGAGAATCCTGGCACATGAAGTTCGCCAAGCAACACGGGATTGGTTGGAGAACTGAGATCGACAACAAAAAGTGGGTCTGTCCTCAAGAACGTTACAAAATATGCTCGATTTCCAGCAAAACGCACCGAGTAGAGATTTTCATTTGAAGCAAGACCACGAAGGGCTCCAACCTCTACTAAACTCTCTGCCTGATGTTCGAAGACAAGAACACCACTGCCTTCATCCCATGTTTCAACAACAACCCGAAGAAAACCCTCCTGCTCGTCCACTGCAAATTGATTGAGCACGTTGCCACTAAAGCTTCCTTGGGCACCAAGTGCCACAACAGGTGACCCACTCACATCAAAACCAAATGTCACTTTTGTGATATCCGTCGCTTGCTGCCCCCATGACACGATACCAACACCAGGTAATGAGGATGCAACGTATCCATCAAAGACGTAGACGCTTTCAGTTGTTGCAAATACTTTAATGGCACCCTTCGTAAAAACTCCTATTGTTGCAGCTGGTTGCAACTCTTCACCCGAGACATCAAGTGCCGTGGTGGTCGTAAGCTGTTGATAGTCACCCGCTTGAGGCACATCGATTTTTTGTGGCCCAACAAGACCCCTTACATTAAGTGGATTGCCACTCGCATCAGTTTCATAAATCTGAGGAGTCATGGAATCGAGTAACCGCTGCCGCACCCTGACTGCGTACGAATCAGCGGTTTCATACGTTGCAGATGACTTTGGTGGATCAACAACAGGAAACCATGGCAGACGAAAATCAGGTGGTGAAAGCATACGATGGGTTTGGTTTTCATGGGGGCTGGTTGGCCCTACTCCTCCACCGTTTCCTGAATCACTTGAAACGACTTCAGGATAAGGAGCATCAATTCGATGATTCAGCACGAGTCGCAAATGCCCATTGACCATCCGTGAGCTTACAAGTGACCCATCGATTTTGAGTCGGTTCATAACTGATACATCTGCAGGATCACTCACATCAAGAATCGCAATTGCCGTCTGTGGTCGACCAAGAATGGGCGGCCATATCTCACGTCTACTATCAGATGACCGCGTAGGTGACAGGTCGGCATGCTGCCTCGAAATTATCGTCAGCCTATTGCCGTACAGATACATCCCAGCAGTCTGGCCCATTGTTTCGACAGTAATCTGATCAAGCAGTTGAGTGTTCGACTCAGAAAACCCTCGAACGATTGAAAGCCGACCATCCGCGAGAGCGTAGAGCGTGTTATTATCTACCTCAACAAAATCGGCCTCATCAACTCCTTGAATCTGAGTATTGGTCGCAGAGGATGCCACTTCATTGAATGAGGCCTCGCTTGGGACAGCGAGGGCTCCCATCTCACGGGCAATCGTAATATCGCCAATCTCCGGCAGCCAAATATCCGGAAATGCAGGCTTACCAAATACATGCTGCCATTGCTGCACAGCCTGCTCAACAAGCCAATCGGCGTACGCATCAACAGATGCAAATGTTTCACTGCGGGAACCAATCTCTAATGCCAGATCAGTCGCTCCAATTTCAAAATCGACCGGTATCGACTCCTGATGAAGCGAGTTGCTCCCTGTCAGCATCTTCCTCATTTCAAGTTTTTCAGGAGAGCGAACACCTCCAGAATAGTTACGTGAAGGATCCGGTCGACGCCGGAGAAATGAAGAATATTTTGTACGAAAGCGGAAGAGGGGCATGCTGTTTCCTAGGAATAAGTACAGATGTGTAAGAGGGTTCCTTCATGTAGAGATGTGAGCCACTCGCTGCCTCTACAATTTCCACTCATGGATGCCCCTGAACCCTTACAAAAATACTCCTTTTTAAATAGTGATGTGATACGTGATCAATCGGTCAAGGCGATGCAAAAATTTGATATGAAAACTTGAACATTCCTAAGAACTCATTTTATCTTTGTATCGGTGCTGGTGTTGTTGCCATCTTGAGTTGTGCTTGAGACGCCACAACATATGGTCGTTTGTACTCTGGCATATAACCCTTTGCTCCACGAACTGTAACTTGCTGGCCAACCATTGGAGCTAAATTGACACTGGTTGATGGAGTCACAAATACAAGAACATTGTTATTGACATCAACAATAGCCCACCGAGGTGCATCGGGCCTTCGTGAAACGACCGTGGCCAGTCGACCATTGGTTTCAACATAGTCAGGAGGTGTCCAGGTATTCTGGCCATCTGCTGGCTTTCCACCGGGCATGACACCCGGGCGAATAGGTCGGCTTCCAATACCCCCAAGACTCGACCACAGTGAACCAATGCGCAGTGGCGACGGTTCAACTTTATCACGAGCAGCGAGGGCGAGATGTCTTCCTTGAATCGTCTCGAATCGAGCCAGCCTGGCGTCAATTGCCTCAGCGCGAAGTCGCTCTGTGCCGGTCGAAGCACGAGCCGAAGCTATTCGCAAACGGTCTCGCAAGGTTTCCAGATCCCAATTTTGAGAAGGCCCCGTAACTGCGAGTGAGAGCGCCAAATCAATATCAGAGAGTTCATCTGCTGGCGCCATCTGTGGTCCAGCTTGAGGTGTTGCCGCAGGCTCTGGTGGATTCATGTCAAACAAACCACTCCCAACAGGCATCCAATCAGCTAGAAGGCGGTGTGCTCCCGAGATGCCAGGAAGCTGCCCCGGTTCTTCACGTACGTCGGGATCTTCTGCCGGAAGCTGACCGGCTACTGTCATCACCTCAGAAAGAGAATCACCAACTTCTCGCCAGGCATCAACAGCCTCACGAACCTTAACAATGCCTGCTGAGGTTGCCTCTGAAGAGGTTTTGTTATCCGTTGCAATACTTGACGTTTGTGGGGCCAAGCCAATAGGTAAATCAAGATCATCTAAACGTGCCCAACGAAACTCACCTGCTGGCGGTGCCACCTGAAGCCACAGTCCTTCATGCCTTCCTTCTTGTATTCGAACTTCATTGAGCACTCGCACCCGTTCGCCGGCTTCTAAACGGACCTGTGCAACATGCCGGAGATCATTAATTTGTGAGCCGATTCGTGAGACAGCACCATCGGTAATAACAACACCGACCTCAGAATCTTCTTCGATCTTTCGATCAACATCAGCTGCGCGTAACCAACTAAAACTACCAGCGAGTGGTCGGACGGCACCGTACCCAGATTCACTCACGCTCCAAATTTCGAGTGTATCGCCATGAATCAGCCGTGCAGTTGGATAGAAATCATCTCCGGGGCCTGCACGCAGATAGGTGTGAGATGAGACGACTTGAACCCGCCTGGGGAACTGTTGGCCTGTTGCAAGTTGATCTTTTGCAAAAACGACTTGAGAAAAAAGTGCGCACCCTAAGCCCATCGCCAAAAAGACAATGCGTTTTCTGCACCAACAACTCCGGAAGGACTGGAGTTTAAAAAACGGGGTGACAAACATCGGAGGGAGGATGGCACTCTTGTCCGTTATTCGCAACGCCAAAACAATGAATGAGGATCTGCCGAAAAATCCGCTGTAGAACGTAAAAAACGCGTAGACGAGGCTTGGGCTACCCTCGTCTACGCGCTACATAGTAGGCGGCACAAAACGCCACTACTGCATTTCTTGTAGTCCAGGCAGACCGAGCGCTCAAGTGACGAATTTTCAATTTGACTCAGGCTCGATGAAGGCGCGGGTAGCAGCACAAGGACACCCTCTCAAGAGGGGGTGCTTGGGGGGTTTAGCCGGGACTCGGAAAGCTACCGCAACAATACTGGTATGACAGCATGCTGTGCTGTCATCGCCATGACAGTGCCCTCAAAAAAATTTGTCTGATTGAAAGGAATCATGACCACATCACAAACAACGTGTGTTACTCCCAAAGATCTTTTGGGCGATCAAGAACTTCCTTCAGAATAAACAATTGCTTTCTGGTGGCAGGGTCTTTCAGCATTGAAGCAAGTCTGAAATCGGGGGCTTCTTCTTTTTGTGCCTGCCCGCTCGTGTCCACCATGCTTTTCGTATTGTCTTGAAGATCGGCCCATGGACTCTCAACGACTCCGTCTGGAAGATGGTTGAGTCCTTGATCGAATACCTCGTGGATATGGCGAGTTATTTCGCCATCTTCCCGAGGTGGAGACTGCGTTTGCTTTTCCTGTTGAACAAGCGTTTGGGAAGCCGCTTGATTTGATCGACTAACCTCGTCGGATATCGGCAGTGCGACAGTCTTGTCTTCAATACCTTCAGCAGGAACTGGTGATGGTTGCTTTGTTTGTATATATCGATTCAGAAAAGCACTGATTTCTGCTTCTACTGGATCAAGTACTTCGTTCTGTTCTGGGATCTCATTTCCCTCAATCTCAGGTGGTGTTAAACGACCACACTCAGGACAATCAATAATTGCCAGAACGGGGGCTACAAATGATGCCCCGCAACCTCTGCATTGCCTTTCTCCGAAACGTTCCTCAAGAAACATCTCAGGGTCTATTTCTTTTTCATCGTTGTCAACAATGGCTTGCTCACGACCACCTACCCGACGAAAGAACGCAAACACCTGAGAAATAACCCAGATGAAAACGAAAAGCAGTGGCAAGACGGCTTCCAGCCAGTCAAAGCCAGCTGCAAAAAGTGGATCGAACTGTACGTTAGCAAACATATGCTCTCTCCTTTTCTACTCCATGAGAATCACACGAGATCACTTGATTGATGTGTCACGCGAATTAGGCGGGCGATGCAATCGGCGAAGGCGTTGCCGCAATCGACCGTCTCATCTCAGTATCAGCCTGTAAATTCTTCAGTTTGTAGTAATCCAAAATCCCAAGTTTGCCCGTAGCCAACGCATCTGATGTTGCTTTAGGAACTTCTGCCTCAGCTTCGACAAGTGCTGCCCGGCTTTCTTCAACACCAGCAATCATTTCTTGCTCACGCGCAACTGCCATTGCGCGGCGACCTTCGGCTTTGGCTCGAGCGACGCGAGTATCAGCTTCGGCCTGGTCTGCCTGAAGACGAGCACCGACATTCACTCCTACATCGATATCAGCAATATCAATAGAAACAATTTCAAAAGCCGTATTTGAGTCGAGTCGACGCGTCAGTACTGTTTTTGAAATGACATCAGGATTTTCAAGAACATCACTGTGTGTTTCAGATGAACCAATAGCTGAAACAATACCTTCTCCCACACGGGCAATAATCGTATCTTCTGTTGCTCCACCAATTAATTGATTCAGGTTGGTTCGCACAGTCACTCGTGCTCGGACCTTGAGCTGAATTCCATCTTTTGCAATGGCATCGAGTGTTTTTCGTCCACTCTTTGTTCCTGGGCAGTCGATCACTTTGGGATAGACGCTTGTTTGCACTGCCTCACGAACGTTTCGGCCAGCAAGATCGATAGCAGTTGCCAGCTTAAAATCAAGTTCACTGATATTGGCCTTCGAGGCAGCAATAAGCGCCTGCACAATCAAAGGTACTCGTCCGCCAGCAAGATAGTGCGCTTCGAGAGCTTGCAGCGTTATTCCGCTTTCATCTCCGAGGCCTGCTTGGACAGCCATGATTTTACTACGAACAATGACTGTTGGATTAACCTTCTTAAAGCTCATTGCGACAAGATCAAATAAACCAATCCCAGCACTTGAAGCGTACGATTGCAGCCACAGACGAAGGTAGCGAGCAAGGAAGCCGAAAACGATGAGTAGAAGAACAACGCCGACAACCAGAACGATGAGACCAGGCACACCCGACATGAAAAACTCCGTGATATGTTCCTTGGTATGTCGCCCCACATTTTTCGGGCAACCTAATATCTTCAAGCCTGTTTCGACTGAACCACTGAGTCAAGCGCCCGACGGCTTCTCATAATCATCAAATTTGAATTCTTCGAACGTTTTCGCACTTGGAATCGGACTTTCATCCCTTTTTTCTTGCGGTGAACTGGTTATTTGGTCGTCCTCAGAAGGCTCGGGGAACGCCCGAAGTTCTGGCTTGGTTTCAATCGTTCGGACAACAACCGCCCTGCCTTCTGCACGCACTACCTCAATTACGGTTCCACTGGCAATCGGACCTGCTCGACTCACAGCCTCGATTTTTTCTTGAGAAATTTCCACTTGCCCCCATGGTAAAAGATCCGTTGTGACTCGACCCTGCCTTCCAACAAATTGGCTCAACCGTTCTCTCTCTTCTCTACCCGGAACCAACTCGTGTGGCTCTGGAGGGGACGGCATGATTCGCCGACCGAGTGGCGTTGATGGAAAAAGATGAAAAGCAACAGCAAGCGTTGCAGGAACTGCGACTGCAGTGATGGCAAGCACGAGAAATCCAGAGCCAATGCCCTGGTCAACAAACGCCGTCGCAATCGCTGCCACAATCGCTGCGATACTGACAAATCCAAGGAGACCACCGGATGGAATAAAGACCTCAAGGACCATCACGAAGAGGCCAACCAAGAGCAACCCAGTAATCCAGAATAGCGGACTCATATTGTCTCCTGCGAATACGGAACAACCATGATACGACCGGAACGTACCGCAGTAACGTACACTGCCGTTCCTGATTCAATCAGCATGTCATCTGCATAGACATCGTGTACATGATTTTCGATTTCAGCTTTTCCAGCCGGAGCCAAACGCGTCACAGTGACACCCGTTTTTCCAATTAGATGTTCAAATGTAACCCCTTCAGTCTTAGCATCAGGTTCCGGCGGTACAAGGAGAACATGTCGCAGGACTGGTGTCGAGGGAAGCCAGCGTCGAACAACAACACCAAACGCAACAACGCCAACCCCTGCACCAAGAATACCTAGCAGTGAAACCTGTAGTTGTTGAACCTGATAACTGTTTGCTGGAAGCACAAAAGACTGGCTAGCCAACACCAATGAGGCGACGATAAGAAGCCCACCACCCAAACCAAGAACACCTATTCCCGGCACAACAAAAATTTCAGCAGCGAGACAGATGACTCCAGCCAGAAAAAGCATGACTTCCAACCAGCCGCTGGTTCCATTGAGATATTGGCTCCAAAAATAAATGATGAATGCCACCATGGCGATAAATCCACCAAACCCAAGCCCAGGTGTCTGTACTTCAATGTAAAGCCCAACGCCCCCGATGAGTAGTAGAAGCCAGGCCAGTCCAGGACTCGCAAGTGCATCAAGCAACCGGTCAGCCCACCCAGGTTCGATACGTGTTATGTCGTCACCGAGCCCATAGCGTTCTGCGAGTTCAGAGAACGAGGTCACGGGCTGATCTGTTAATCCGTAGGCTTCAGCCTGAAACCCATCAACAAGCAGCGGGCCGGGAGCAAGGTCTTGTTGTTTCTTCCACGAAGCCTTGTCTTTCCTTACAAGGAGCGCACTCGAACTGAAATACTCTGTTCTCCCCGTGGACTGCTGAACAAATCTGCTTACCTCGTACTCCGGTAAGACAAGCGCAAGAGGGAGAGCTTCTAATGTCTTTAAATTGCCCTGCATTATCTTTTGCCATGCTGCCTCAATTGCATCAGCCTGACGAGCATCAATGGTCGCTGCACCTTCCCCCCCGAGAACGGCTGTCTCATTCATAACAACATCATCACATGCTAATGCAATCAGGGCAGCATCACTACGCGCTTGATTTGGGATGTATGCAACAGTCTTTACTTCAGCGGGATTGATTTCACGTAACCAACGTGCAAGCACAAGACTCTGCTCGGGTGATCCGCCAGCTGAGTCAATCTTGAGACAAAGGAAATTTGCTTTTGAGGTGATCGCTTCCTCAAGCCTGACGCGAACTCTTGCGACGCTGTCACTGGAGATTGGTCCGGAGAGGCTTACTACAGCCGCTTTCCAACCCCGCTCCATTGATGGATCGAGTACAAGTTGTTCAGGATTGATGTCGAGACGTCGTGCCAGATCGGCTGTTCCCGCAACAAGTAATTGCGCAATACCAATTTCACGACACCGACGACCAGATAGAACAAGAGGTCGAGGACCCACATCCTCAACCCGCAGGACCTGAACTTCTTCCCGAAGAGTTGGCACGCGTTCTGACAGAACAATTTGATCACCAACTTCCGTTATGGCTCGGACAACGCGTACGGAAGGATCCACGAGAGCGACAGCAAGAGGCGGTGGAACTGTCCGCCGTCGACCAGCAATATCTTTGTATGCGGCACGCACTGTCTCATCTACTCTTTGTTTATTTCGACCCACTGGTCCAAGTAATGCATCAGGAGCCATGACAATATCTTCGCAGGCAAGCGCAACCAGAACAGCATGGCCTTGAGCACCATCGGGCAGGTATGCGATTGTCTTCACATTCGCCATCTGTGAACTGGTTAAGAATCGTGCCAATTCCAGAGATCGCCCAAAGTCACTGTCACTGGCGTATTCGTCACTGGTTGCATCAAATTGGAGAACCAATTGACCGCGCCGGCCTGATGGACTCTGTAGGCGATCCAACTGTCGAAGAATAGCTGCTTGAATAGCGGTGTCACGGCCGCCGGTTATAGGCAAACGCACCGCGACACTCACTGTTGAAACTTCGACTCGCTGAGCGGGCTGAATACCTGCTGTTCCCGGCAGAGCAGGCTGAACACCCTTGTTTCCTGCACCCTGCTCTGGTGCTGCGTTCTCATCGGTCACACCGGCTGCAGCTTTGGCTTTTTCAACGGCCTCTGCCAAAGGACCGGCCTGTACGAACTGGTTCTCTGCCCATAAAGCAACCCACACCATAAAGAGGATTGAAAGCATGACGCGTCTAAAATAAACGCTCATCGGCCGCAGTGAAGCCGATGACCGAAACACGTTGTACCATTGAGTCACACAGATCATTTGTTTTCCAGTAGAAGTCTACGATCAGGAGAAACCGAGTCAAAGGAATGATGGTTATCTGGTTCCCTATAACAAAGACAAATTAAGTTTGGCTCCTTTTGGTAGAATCTCGGTCTGGCACGAAACCCTCACAACAATAAAGAACTATGACAGAAACTCGCAGCGAACTCCTGAAAATCATCGAAGCCCGGGCACTCAAGCGAGGTACTTTTACTCTTGCGTCAGGCCGCACAGCCAGTTTTTACCTTGACGCAAAGCAAGTCGTTCTCGATTCACAGGGAGCCATGCTCGTCGGCAAAGCAATTCTAGAACGACTCCAATCATTTGGTGAGTTGCCAGATGCAATTGGGGGCATGTCGATTGGGGCAGACCCCATTACAGGTGCCGCAGTCACGATAGCCGGAACAGCTGGTCTTCCATTGAAAGGGTTTATGGTTCGAAAAGAACCCAAAGGCCATGGAATGCAACGGTATATTGAGGGTCCTGTTGAGCCAGGGAACCGGGTCGTCATCGTCGAGGATGTGACAACAACTGGTGGCTCCTCTCTCATTGCAATCGATCGAGCAGTTGAGTTTGGCCTCAAGGTAGAACGGGTCATCACAGTCATTGATCGACTCGCAGGTGCGGCTGAAGCATTTGCAGCACGAGGAATTCCCCTCGAACCTTTGGTTACTATTCGTGACCTTGGTATTGAGCCAGAATAAACGACCTCTCAATGACACATTGGAGGTGCTGTCAAAAAATAACATTTGATTCTAACGCATAACAACAGATGTCGTTTCACAAGAACCCTCAAAAAAGAAGCCGCTTTGCTTAAAATAACGAGGTGGTTCGTCAGAATTGCTACCATACATGTTCGGAGAGCGTGAACCTCGTACAAGGGAGCGTTTGGCATGACAGCACCGCAGACACCTGGCATTCGATCCGGGACTCTATACGGAACAAGACTCGGTCTGTGCCTCCTTTTTCTTTTATGTTTTGCCCTTCTGTCTGCCAGGACAGTAGCGAGTAGCAGCAGTGCAGGAGACGACTCAATAAGTCAGCAGAAAGTTGCTGAACTTATAGCTCAACTTGGGGACACGAATTATGCAATACGTGAATCAGCAACCCAGCAGTTACGCATGATTGCTGATCATGCAATTGATCAATTACTTGATGCAGCTGATCAAAGTAATGATCTCGAGACTGCCCTCCGCGCCCAGTGGATTCTCGAGACAGTGTCACTCATTAGGCCGGATGATCCACCAGAAGTAGCCGAATTGTTGAAGAATTTTTCCAGTCGATCGCTCTCCCAGCAGATCAGTGCACTGAGCCGACTGGTCCGCCTTGAAAAGAATGCAGGAATTACGCCCCTGGCTCGCCTGATTCGAACAAATCGATCAGCAAGCACCTCATACCTCGCAGCACTGATTCTTCTGCAGGAGTGGAGACCTGATGATCCATACTGGCCGCAACTCGCGGCACATGTTCCCGATGCACTGAATACCAGTCAGCGTCCTGCAGCACTTCTGATACATGGCCTGATTGACTTCTCTCAGGTTGCGGATAATCCAAAAACGAAATTAGATCAAAAACAAGAAGCTTTTGAGAATCTTGAAACAGCGATTGATAGATTCCTTGAACTGACGCCATTCGACACACAGACATTTGGAAGCAATACCACCACACGCGGAGTGAATGATCTTGCTCGAGAGATTGTTGTCCGCTGCCATGCTCGCGCAGCGCTACAAGCAGGCTTTCCTGATCGCGGCGTTGCAGTAGCCAAAGAACTCTTTGACTACATTCCACAAAATTCAGAAAAAAACATGCTGGCAACTGCTGACGTTCTCTTCTGGGCAGCTCACTCCGGGCTTGCCAATCTTGTGAATCATCTCCCGGAGAGCCTGCTGGCGACTATTGAGAACCAGGCGATCACACTCTATGCAGCAGCACGCTGCGAACAGTTAAATGGAAATGAGACTCTGGCAGATGAGATGGCACGACGTGCCTTTGCTTTATGCAGTGATAAGATGAACGAACAAATGCTGGCTGCTGTTCGCCTTGATCATTGGGGGCTTGTTGACTGGGCAGACCGTGAGTATCGCCGAGTCATTACAGCACCTACTTTATCCGCCCAGCAGATCATCCCATTCTCAATACAGTGGGCTGAACTACTCAATGACTTTGACCGGTGTAACGAGGCGTCTGCTGTTCTTAAGGATGTATTGACCGGTTCACATGGCACCATCAAAAACATTCGCGTTATGGATTCTCTTGGGTACTCAAAAGAGGCACTCGCTGCTCGCCAGAAATTTTTTCTATCTCGAGCTGACAAAGAAAAGAATAAGAGGGAGAGTGAGAGACAGGCTCTCGACAAAGCACTTGATGAGTATCCTGAGGAAATTGATACGCTTATCGCGTACTACCACTTTCCTGGTCTCTTACCGACCGACAAGGAACGAATTGTCGGACTCATCAAAGGAGCATTGAAAAAACTGCAGCAGCGGATCGACAGAGAACCGGATGAACCTAATCCATACAACGAATATGCCTGGCTGGTAGCAAATACTGAGGGAGATTTGTTGAGAGCTACTCGGTATTCAAAACGTTCTTTGGATCTAGATTTTGATTCAGCAAGTTTTCTCGACACGCTGGCCCACTGTTATGCAGCCGCTGACAATGCAAATGAGGCTATCCGCTGTCAGGTTGTTGCCCTGCGGAAAGATCCCGGGAGTAATACGATCCAAAAAAACTTACAAAAATTCTTATCGATGCAAAAGTAATCATTCTGCAACAGATCGTATTGCTATTCAGAGCGATAGAGCGGTAGGTACCGATACGGCAGTTGCAGACAAAGAATGGCCTTGGCAGTCACCTGCAATCTGTCACTTTCTCCAGCAAAGAGGGCCGGGGCCCAACTACCTTGTTCTTCTTCCTCCTGCTCCTGAGTCCTCAGTAAAAATGCTGTGACTTTGGCGTACCACGTATCAAATTGCTCACCCTCGATATTCCGAAGCACCTCGCTCGATAGCAGCAGAAAGTCCGCAGAATGGGCGAATGAGTTGCCTTTCAAAGGTGGGGCAAACCCTGATAGAAAACGAGAGCCGTCTACCATTGCAGGTGAATTTTGAGGCTCTTCTTTATATTGCAGCAGAAGCAATCCAGCGGCTGTTGCTGTCGGATCTGGAGGACCTGCAACGGTCCGCCCAAAACGTGACTTGCGGATTTCTGGAGCACCACAGGCCGCTGATTCAAGAAAGACATCTC
>MDSW01161576.1_pt1 | contig 20292 bp, 18 predicted proteins | sample 811171 | NCBI WGS metagenome assembly MDSW01 (sample SAMN05326641, study PRJNA326480) | marine metagenome | isolation source: seawater | place: Atlantic Ocean: North West | collected 2012 | reverse complement strand
TGTAAGTCTAGTGAACCGACATATCATTTCCATGAAATAGCGAGGGTTATCTCATACCCCTCAAGACATTATGGAGGAGTACAATGGGTGTTCAGTCTCCCAGTACACTGCCTAGCGTCTGACAAGACCCACTGCCACCCTTCCTTTTCAAAGGAGAGCCTTTCGAATATTACGAACACATTCAAGTCGTATAGTGTCGTTATGACACTGCCACGACCATCACTATGCTGTCAACCAATCAATGTCTGCTTGAGGAGTATCTGGGAAATAAAAGGTAATGTCGTCTTCATCATTAGAATCATATAATGACCGCATCAACTGGGAATCCATAACAGGAGAAATTACACTAATTGTCGAGGTGGCTCCTGACGCGTCTTCAGCGATTACATCGAATATACGATACATATGCAAAAATCGTTCACCTTCCAGCTCAATTCGATCAACATGTACACTACCATTCCAATCAAGTTCAATCATCGAAAACCCTTCAGCGGTATTGAGATTCAAATCGATGGTTCCATCTCTGTCAGCATCTATTCCAACTGTTACGGTTTCTCCTTCTGGGTCGGTTGCCGACCAATGGGCTGTTGCAACATAATACCAACCATCTGAAGTTAGGTTATGTGCATCATCATCAAGAGGTGTGATTTGGGCAGTGATTCTTGGTGGCTGATTAACTAAAACATTGGCGTTTGCTCCGCCAATTTCCACCACTTGCCAGCCGGTTGACATACAGGCTTGGAAATTGGTATCGGCTTCAACATAATACAGTTGTCCCAGGGTGGTAGAGTCGCAAGTCGGCAAATCACCAGAAGTGGGTACGTAGTATGTTGGCCAATCATCAGTATCCTCTAAGACTACATCCTCGCCTTCACTGGTTTCAATATCTCCTCCAATACATCCTGTAAAGGATATTGTAATCATCAGTAAGCAAAATAGTAGAGCTAAAGTTCTCTTCATGGGCTTGACTGTTGTATGAGAGCCAATAAACATAGTCGTTGAGTTTACTGTTTTACTTTGGTTTGAAGAACAGTCTATGCAGTTGGGGTGCTTGTAGGCGCCGATTAAGAGTCATAGATTATCGATATCGTTTGATCGATGTTGATGTTATCCTGCCCCTCATCATACGTTATTGTCAATTCATGTACTTGTATTGTATTGAAATGAATCGTATACCAATTGTCTGAATCGCCATCGTTGATTTGGGCAGTTTTCTTTTGGCACACATCATTTTGACCATCGACAATATTCCATGTAACCTGGACTGATTGTCCACCACTGCCCAAATCTTCAAGCAAACTTGGATTTTCAACAAGTGAACTGATTTCGACATATTTAGGATATGGGCCGCCGTTGACAGGGATAGGGTCATAGGTCAATGTTTGTGGCTCATGGGTGCCTGATTCGACCCACTCAATCTTTAAATCAATTTGAATAAGAATGGTCATGTTACGTTGCAAATTATCTTCATCGATAGCAAATGCGCTAACAGCATAGATTCCATGATGGAGAAATTCTACTTCGATGATTGAATCAGAATCTGCATTTATCGTTACGGGCGCGCGCCCATCATTTGTATCAATTCCATAAGTGATTAATGTGTTTTCAGCACTTGTTTGTGAAAAATCAAAATCAATGAATACATTGGTGGTTGAAATTTTCTCTCCCTCGGCATACGATTCTACAAGAGTTCCATTTTCGCTTTCAGCATCAACGACGAGAGAAATTGTCGATTCAGAGAGTTCACCAGACAAACATCCAGCAAGGCTAGAAAACAGGAATAAAAACAAAACCGAGGCGGTTTTCGCTCGTTCCATGATTTGGCCAATTCACCGCGATATAAAAACCAATGACCATTCAGCGAATATCTTCAGCGCTCTGCTCTAAGGAGGACGGCCACTCAAGCGAGAGATTGAGGTGCAGCCGCATTTACTTCGGGAGAAACACCGGCTTCATATCGAGCAAAATTTTCGTTGAACATTTCTGCGAGATTATCCGCCGTGGAATCGAAACTTGCAACGTCTTCCCAAGTATTGCGAGGTTGCAGGACTTCAGAAGGGACATTTGGACATTCGACAGGAACTTCGAAACCAAAGCGCGGGTCAGTGGTGTATTCGACGTTGTCCAACTCACCATCCATTGCAGCATTTAGCATAGCACGGGTGTATTTGATCTTCATTCGCTTGCCTACGCCGTATGCGCCGCCTGACCATCCTGTGTTGATGAGCCAAGCGTTTGAACCATGCTCTTCCATTTTCTTAGACAGCAAGTCAGCATAAACACCAGGGTGCATAGGCATGAAGGGTTCTCCAAAGCAGGCTGAGAATGTGGCTTGCGGTTCTTTCACTCCGATTTCAGTTCCTGCGACTTTTGCGGTGTAGCCTGAGATGAAGTGGTATGCTGCTTGTTCAGGGGTGAGGCGTGAAATTGGTGGCAAGACGCCAAAGGCGTCGCATGTCAAGAAAATGACGTTTTGAGGGTGGCCCCCTTTGGAGTCCATGGTGCGATTTTCAATAAATTCAATAGGATATGAGCCACGGGTGTTTTGTGTTTTACTGACATCAGCAAAGTCAGGAATGCCATTTTCATCCATGACAATGTTTTCAAGAACGGTTCCGAATTTTTGAGTAGTACCAAATATTTCTGGTTCATCATCTTGAGATAAATCAATGAGTTTCGCATAACAGCCGCCTTCGAAATTGAAGACTCCATTTGCTCCCCAGCCGTGTTCATCGTCACCAATGAGTGCGCGATTTGGGTCGGCAGAAAGAGTTGTCTTCCCAGTTCCAGAAAGCCCAAAGAAGATGGCTGTGTTTTCTCCAGTCGTGTTTGCAGAACAGTGCATAGGGAGGATGCCTTTCTTTGGCAAAATGAGATTCATAACCGAGAATATTGATTTTTTAATCTCTCCAGCATAGCGTGTGCCGCCAATGATGACTTCTTTGGCAGCATAGTTGACAATGACAAAGCATTGTGAATTCAAACCGTCTTCTTCTGCATCGGCTTCAAAGTGTGGCGCATGAAGAACAGTGAATTCAGGGGAGTGATTCGACAGGCGTTCAGCATCAGGTCGAATGAACATGTTTCGAGCAAATGCATTATGCCAGGCGTTTTGATTGATGACTCGAATCGGCAAAGCCTCACTAAAGTCCGCACCGCAATAGAGGTCTTGGACGAACAATGTACCTTGGGCAGAGAGGTAGTCGGCGACTTTTGCTCGCATACGGGTGAATGTAGCGAGGTCGGTTGAAATATTCACATTCCCCCAATTGATGTCTTCGGATGTGGTTTTCTCATCAACGATGAATTTGTCGTTTGGTGAACGACCAGTCCGTTCACCTGTTTCCGTAACCAATGCTCGGTGAGAGCTGTAGACTCCTTCATTACGAGCCACAGCCAACTCGATGAGCGTGGGCGCATCTTGATTCCAATACACTTCACCAGAGGGAGTAATTCCATGCGCGTTTAGGTCTCCGGTCGGAGTCCCATGGGTGGCCGCCATACCACCTCCTTTCGCGGGCCCTCTTTGTCCCTTTTGGCTGTGAGATGTCCTGTCAATCCGTTTTATTTGGTCGAAATCAGCGTATTGCGGCTTAAGTGTTCAAAACTTCGCAAAGAGCCATCAACTCTCAAAAGAGTTGCCAAATCTCCCAAGTATCGAAAGTATTGAAGGTTATAGTGGGCGGGTAAGGTTTCATGACTGGGGAGTCGAACGGCGAGAAATCCGAAGAAACTCCTATTCAACCGAAAGATGAAATCGTTCGAAAACGTGATTTTCAACGCGCCAAAGGCTTTGACATACAATCATTCATGGTTCAATCCGAGGATGAAGAGCCTCCTGAACTGGAAACTACCGAGCAATCGGATGCGGAAGATATAGCGGTTGGAGAAATTGCATCATTGTTCTCTTCAGGAAAAGAAGACCATCTCGCCCCAGGGGCAGTTCAAACAGACGGTACGGTTCTCCATCAGTCGGAGATGGACAGCGTCACCGACATAGCAGTCCACGGTGAGAAACGTTTGAGTTTCGGCCTTTTGATTGCGATGGTACTCACGTGGTCAGTAATTGGCGCTATTGTCGGAACAGTTCTCCCCGAAATTCCCAGCGGATTGGGACTTTTTGCCATGGGCGTTTTTGGGCTTTATCTCGGAGAACGGTGGATTCCAAATCCCAACATGCGAATGTTAGGTGTGACTTGGGTCATCATTTCGATGAAACTCTTCTACGGTCTTGCCCTTGATGCATGGCATTGGGGGTGGTTTGATGCCTCTCCATTTGGGGCCAGTGAAACATTAGGTGCGAGCCTTATCGGACTGGTATCATTGAATATTTTTATTGCGCAACGGCATGACGAAGATGCCATTGCTGCTCAAGCGACTTTGATTCTCTTGCTTGTTGGAAGCGCTGCTGGCGCATTGTACGGTGAAATTGGAATCGCCACCATGATTGGTTTGGGAACACTACTCATGCATGGCCTTGCCATGTATCGTCAATCGGGAAACCTTGCGAGTCTTGGGATTGCATCCTCGTATCTGTGGGTTGGAGTCCATGCACTCTCCAACAATTGGTCTGTGTTTGGTCTTGATATTGTTCCATTCGAGGATGAGTTGTTGTTGTTCTTATTGATGACATGTGTAACCGCCACCAATGCGATTATTGCCGCTCGATTTGTCCGTGCTGAAAATTGGTTTTCCAAAGCCTTTGAATCAATGGGCCTTGGCAAACCCGCTCTTTGGTCAGTTTCAGTTGGGCTTGGAATGATTGGCGCTTTGTTGGCTATAGCAGCCAACCGCTTGGAAACAGGTTATGCTCTTGCCCAATTGGTTCTTCTGATTTCGGCTTTTAGTGGCTCATACTTGGTTGTTCGAGGCGTTGACATCAAGAAATTAGCACCCTATCTCATTATTCCAGCGCCGTTTCTTTTGGTTGGTCTTTCAGTTTACACGTCGGGAATCATCACCTTCACTCTTCCATTGAATCTCGATGGATACAGTTTGTATGCAGTACTTACCGCACTGTTCACCGTTGTTGCATTGTTACGAAATCAAACGGCGGTTTCCGACCATGTGCTATGGTTAGGAGGGATAGCCATTGTCGGTTTACTGACGCTCCTCATTCCAGCCGGAGACCCCGAAAACGGTGCGCGTTTACTTTTGGCGACCCAAGCCATTGTTTGGGTCGGGCTTTCAGGTTTAGCAGTATATCGGGCCTCCCCCTCTATTGCAGGAACTGCTGTATTGGGTCCTTGGGTTTGGCTGCTTTTGTTTGCCACCGATGCCGACTCACGCCTGGTCTCAGCAGATTTCATTCCAATTTCGATTGATGAATTGGACCTCTTCGCTTGGATGAGCCTTCTTATTGTCCAGCAAATTTGGGTGAATATTCGACACGGTGAAGTCGGATTAAACCTCGCGGCCCGTTTGGTAGGGTTTTCCGAAGTAGGGGCGAGATTTCGAGACTCAGGCTTAGCTAAACTTTGGAACTTGAGTTTCCTTTTCTCTGTTGTAGTCACGTGGGCCATTGTCCGCCCAGGTGCTTTGCCGATGTACGGGCTGGTGACTATTCTTGGTGGCTTACTCATCGGTCATGCCTTGATGGTGTATTTCGAACGCCACCTCGGAAAACCTCAGACTCTGATGACCTTCTGGGGTATCTTCGCCCTCCTCCTGTCGTGGACCTATGGACAATCTTCGTTTTGGGCTCTCTCTTTGGTACTTTCATCTGCCATTCTATTGAAAGCCTCGGAGAACAGACGAGCCGATGGGGCGACAGAAAGTGAATTAATACGTTTAGAAGCACTTCCAGGAAAACTTTTGACTATGATGATGGGCTTCATGACCGCTTTCTTCGTGATGATTGCACTGAATCCACTCACGGTCACGCCTTTGACAGGAACCGAATACATGCTTGACAAAGAGACCAATCTCTTGCTCTTGATGGTGATTGGTTTGGTCGCTTTGGTTCTCTACTTAATACGCGCTGCGACACTCGAGAAATTACTACCGCCTGCAGTCAGTGCCGTTGCCCTCATCGTTGCAATGGCACTCGCTGGACAATCGATTGCAGTTGAATTGGTTGTATTGGCTGCCGTGTTCGCTTTTGTCGGTTCAGGTGCTTATCTTGCAATTCAAGGCGAGTTTCGTGCAGGCCTACGTGCGCTCACCAAAAAAGAAAATCGTATACAACGCCTCAACGAGAAACAAGAACGTATTCAAGCATTTATTGAATCATCAGGAATGGCGCACGATGATGGTAGCAAAACGGCGGTATTGCAAGAAGGCGATGAAATAGATTCATCACCCCGTTCAACACTTCGTCTCATCGATACTGAATTATTGTCGCTTGCTGAAAAACAAAGAAAACGACAAAAGCGTTCAGGTTCGACTGGCCAACACGATTTATACATAGGCGACATACATCATCAACCAACGATTGTGCTGTTGTTCCTTGGGACGACTATCCTCGCTACAACCTTCTATTCCTTTACGACAGGTGCGACCCTTTTTGCGCTTTCTTTCAGCGTATTAATTTCAATGCTCTTTGTTGGGCTTTCACGAATTCGAGCCAATCAAATCGGGCTCAGATTACCCGATATTCTTGGAATCGAAGCTCCAATCGCTCTTGGGATGATGGGCTTGGTTTTGGTACATGTTGCTGGACGCGCCTCGAATTCTGTTGTAGAATTAGAAAATGCAACCCACCTCCTTGTTTTCATCGGTGGATTGGCTATGCTTGGCGGCTTGGGCCTCTTGGGCCGTAACGACCTTGGCATCCGTATTCCGAATGCCCTTGAAGGTGTCATATATCTTACAGCAATTGACAGAGTCGTGTGCATACTTGTTGGAGGTGAAGTTCCTCTACCTTTTGCCACGAACCCTTTCGAAGGGGATTTCCTCACATGGACATTCCCGTTACTTAGCATTGAACTTCTCGCGGTTCTTTCCGTCCTCGTCTTTGATTGGGTTGAAGGAAAACGAATAAAGCATGAGATGAGCGACCATCGTGGAGCTGGAGGCCGTTCGGCCTGGATGGTCATGATTGCCATGCTCTCATTCGGCCCTGCTGGAATTGCAGTTCTTGCCTTCTCTGCGCGCAGAGGCGTCTGGTGGAAACAACCAGCAGTTGTTCTCATGGCATGGCTCATGATCCCATTTGTCTACCAATCTTCAGCGCATTGGATAGCAGAACTCTTGATGCTTCAAATCCCAACCATGGGTATCATCGCTACAACACTTGGCGTCATTTCGATTGGCTTTGTCGCTTGGACCGTTCAAGCACGACAAGGACTTTGGTTACCAGCAGGCTTGTGGGCCACGCACCTCCTTCTTATCGGCTCAAGTTTTGCTCATGGAAACTTATTATTTGCTGTCTTCTTCATTCTTCTCGCTTCTACAACTTCATGGGTGAGTGGAGTCCTTACCCTCCGTAAATCATGGAGAGTACTCGGTGCCTTTGACCTTGTACTCAGTTGGATTGTTGCGGGAGTGGTGCTCATTCAAGGTGCGGCGATTGAAGTTTTACTCGCCATTCTTATCGCTTCGGCGATTTTGCTTGGCTTGGTTACTTATCTCACACAGACCTATGAGGGCGAAATGGCCAATGAATGATTTTTTTCCAAACCATCACCGGAATAAAGGGTAAATAGTCCGGCGCCGAAGCCCAACTATGACGCAGTTATTCCAGATGGATCGTTATCTAATCCGAACAAAGTTTTGGCGAATTTTTGGTGGAGTCTTTTATTTCGAAGACCTCGAAGGAAATCCCATTGCTTACTCAAAACAAAAGCGCTTCAAATTAAAAGAAGACATTGTACTCTATACCGATGAAAGTTGTACAGCACCATTGGTTCAAATCAAAGCACGCTCTATGTTAGACTTGGCAACGACATACGACATCATCGATGCTCAAACAGGAGTAATCCTCGGTTCAGCAAAGAGAAATTTCATGAAATCAATACTCAAGGATTCATGGACAATTAACGATGCTTCTGGAAATCCTTATGCCCAATTTATCGAAGACAGCATAGCAATACTGCGACGCTTCATTCCTTTCATTCCAGCAAAATATCATTTTGAAATTGCGGGCCAACCACAGATTCTCATGCAACAACGTTTCAATCCCTTTGTCAAGCGGACAGACGTCATAATTCCTCCGGGCCACCCATTGGACCGTCGAGTTATTGCTGCAGTTGCTCTGCTGAGTTCAGCAATCGAAGGCCGTCAAGGTTGAGCAGAACTTTCAACACATGGCATTGGCCAAATGTTCGGCCAGTTTAGGCATGACCAAAGCCATAGTTTCTGATTCGATAGAAGGAGACAAGCGTAAAGAAATGCTGATTTTGGCTTGAGTCCCACTGTTTCGAATACCCAAGGACAGAGGCGCTCCATCGATTAACGCCTCGATAAGCATGAGGTTTTCTTCACCTTCTAGGCCGTGCCTTTCCCACTGCGTAATATCGCCACATTGTTGAAAATGGGTACGGGTAATGTGTTCAATTTCATCTGAGAGTTGATTCGTGCCGTCCCATAATTCACGGCGAACATTGTGTACAGAAACCCGTTGTTTCCACCCCCGTTCCATCAACATCCCTTCTTGAGCGACGCTGCGAGCCAACAGATATGCAACCAGTGTTGCTGCACCATCTCCGACTAAACTCCAACCATGCTCATTGTGTGGGTGAGGTGAGGGCAAGACGGCATGTCCCGAATCTTCGACCCCGATTCTTCGAGGCATTTGAGAATGAGCGGCAAGAGATGTTCGCAAGGTATGCGAAAGCCAACGGTCACCAACCGCCGTTTCCACGGTTTCGACATTTGCCGGTAAGCGTTCGGCCGATGAAAGTAAGGCCAAATCAGATTCGATACTTGCTGCAATGAGCCATGGATTTTTTTGTTGCGTTCCAGCAACTAGCATCGCATCAGCCATCGCATCACCATCGATGACTCGGAATCCAGATTCAGTTGACTCAATCACCAAACAACGGTCGCCATCCCCATCGAGAGCAGCTCCTACAACCATGCCTGGAGGAGCATGTTTGAGATTTTTCAACAACACATGTTGTGATGTCGCTGCTTCCTCAAACGTCCATGTCGCCGTGGGTGAAAAATCACCAGCACCACAATCTTTGTTCAATTCCAGCGCCGTTTGACTCAGTTCTCGAGATTCAATTCCGTTGCCAGTAAGCCATTCAGCAAACCACGAACTCGCAGAACCCTTTGAACAATCCAAGAGTAAAGGCCGGTGGATAAAATCCGTGGAGAGGGTTGAAATTCCGAATTGATTTCTAAACAGCGTTAGTCGTTGTGAGAGCCATAATGGATGATGAACCTTCCCCCAGTCCAGCATCTCCTCTCCGTCTGGTTTGGAAAATTCAGCATAATCAATGTCATCAATTTCTCGTTCCTCTTCACAAAGTGCATAGACAAGTTCGGAAATCCGGTCTTCAAGTTCTGGTGAGGTTTTGTAACCTTCAGCATCGAAAACCTTGATGCCTGAATCAGAAGCAGGGTTGTGACTTGCAGTCATCATGCATCCCAGACGAGCTTTGTGCCAAAGTACAGCATAATGAAGGGCAGGTGTTGCACATATGCCAATGTGCGTCACTGAACAACCGGCAAGACGTAAACCGAGTGTTATTCCATCAACAAGTGCTTGATTCCCTGGACGTTGGTCCCAGCCAATAACGACATTTTCGCCTTCGCCTGGCAATGTGTCAATGAGGTGGCCAAGCGCTTCTCCGACCAAACGCATCAGTGTTGGGCACACACTTCTTTCATCATGTAACTGCATAATCGCTGCTTTTTCATCAGGATTCGCAGCGACGATTTTGCCCCGAATCCCGTCAGTACCAAACAAACGTTGCACCATCAACTCACCTGTGTTTTGAATCAGAACCATGTACGCCGGTTACCGTCATGTTCGGCCAAACAACACTGTTGCATCCAAGTATTACTCCAGGATTTGTGACGCTGTTGCATCCAAGCTGACAACCTTCTCCTAGAATTGCTCCAAATTTACGAAGGCCGCTGCCAATTCGTGCTCCATCGATTCGAAGTTGAACTTCCCCTCCATCGTTACGAAGGTTACTGATTTTGGTTCCTGCGCCGAGATTAACGCCCGTCCCGAGAATTGAATCTCCAACATAGTTGAAATGAGGTGCTTTTGCACCCGGAAGAAGTACAGTATGCTTTGTTTCACTCGCATGACCGACAACCGCATCAGCACAGATCCAAGAAAAAGGGCGGACATAAGCGCCATGTCGAATTTCTGCACCTGGGCCAACATAGCATGGTCCAATCAAGTGGGCCCCAACTTCTACATGGGCAGATGCTTCAACAATCACTTTCCCTAAGGTTTCGTCAATGGTAGCGCCCGAATCGGTTGGGTTTTTTGGCGATGAGCCAAATCGTTCCAGTTCTGAAAGGAGTTGAACTTTGAGGCCTTTTGGGTTTTCAGGCTGTAAGAAAGTAAAGACTGCTTCTGATTCGGGCAAGGTCGGACATACACCTTTCGGTTCAGGATTTGAGTACAATGTTGGAAAAAGTTCCGTTGCCAAGGGGAGCGAATCCGGCCATTCCATGGACGATGCACCGCGCCCTCTCGCATGAACTTAGTGTTCAAATTAAGCAGCGATATGGTAAAGTCGCTTCCCAGTGGAGTTATCGAGGGTAAAACCAATCATCTCTGAAAGATAGCGGGGGATGAAAAATCCAACCTTACGTGTAGTAAGGCCATGATTCCGCATTTTTCTTTCGTTCGATAAATGGTCGACAATATCTGCTGCTGAGCATTGTGGTTGAGATGCTACATATTCGACGATCTCATTCTTCAATCGATTTAATCGTGCTTGTTTCTGAACGCCGTTTCCTTTCATTGTTATCATATTCATTATGTTCGAAGAAGTATAACAATCCGGTGCGGGGGTGCCATGGGCCCCCATATTTGAGTATTCTAATCAACAGATATCAAGAATGTCGGCCCATTTTTTTGAGGAGCCACGGCGGAACATATTTTCATGAAAATCACGCTGACCAATATGTGCACATCGCGCCAAACGGCCTCGGTTATCGTAGCACCCGTATTGTGCATGAACCGGAACCATGACCTGTTTCAAATCTATTTGAGGTCCACTAAAGTTGGGTTCTTCAGCCTGAACACTTTCCACATGACCGTCCCACACGATATCCTCGGTTGTTGGAGGCAAGAGCGCTCCTGATTCAAAATGCAACAAACCTTCTGCAGGTTTTACTGGCTTCCATCTCCCCTTTCTTCCTTGGTCAAGCCAAACAACCATCTGTTTCATTTGCTCAATTGTAGCCATCGCAAGATGTGTTTTTTCCCACCAACCATGTGTTCGAGCTAATGTGATATGATGGACCCCTGGGGTGATTTCACGATTATCAAGGCTGTCGGCATAGGTGCGACATAAGCCAGAAAGTCGTACGGTATATATCGGTAAAGGGCCTACGCCGATATCTTGCAACCGATAGGGGTTGGCTAATTCTCCAAGCAGGAGAAAGGGGCGACGCTCTTGCATTGAAGCGCCACCATGTTCAGCAAGCAGTCCTTCAACAGTTTTCGATTCACTTGAAAAATCCCCGCAATACGATTGGAGCGTTTGCCCGGCAAGAACCCCCTCATCACTTTGAGAAGGCGATTGAAGAGGTATGACTTCACTTGAACAGAAAAACACCGAACCATGAGGTAAAGCGACAGGAGAGTTTGAGGGAGTATATGGCCAAAGCCGTGGTGAATTTCCTTCCATGACGTTGCCTCCGTATACTTGTTCATCAATTCCGCGCCTATGCATTGAACAAAGATTCTTGCAAACATTGTGGGCAAGTGACTTTGATTGGTCGAACATCTGGAATGCCGAGGGCAACGCCGCACCCCGGACAAAGAATGGCTTGAGCGACAGCCGCCCGCCGTTGAGCCGCTTCTTGGGAAGGGTCATAGTCAAATCGGAAATTAGATTTGTCCAGCATTGTCGCCGTCGCCGGGAGGCTTGGCGCTTCTTTGACATCTGGCGTAAAAGGAGCCGTTGCAGAAGCAGATAGCGTATCCGGTGAAGGAGGGGCCGGCTTACCCAAGGATGGTGGGGCCGGTTTACCTAAAGGCGGAGGGGCCGGCTTACCCAAGGATGGAGGGGCCGGCTTGCCTAGCATAGATGATTGAGATGGTTGTGCGACAGAATTGAGCGCTTCCATAAGTTCTGCTTCTGTAACGTCGTATTGCTTCGTCACTCGGGAGATTTCAAGCATTTGGTCATAACCAGAAAGTATTCGCAAAGCGGAGATTTCGTGTTCCGGAACACCTGCCATGACCTTCACACCAACTTCTGAGTTTTGAGTGTTCACTTATATTGAGTCGACTGGTTTTGCCGGATGCCGGAAAGCAAAGACTTGGATGTGGAAGACAACATGTGGTCGAAACCCTTGAAAGGAAAGCGCGTTCGCCGGCGCAATGAAGGAGTGTCAAAGATGGGCCAATCCAAGCAACGAAAATTTACCCGAGAAGCATTGTCGCGAATGTCAGCGTCCGAGCGTTCAGCTACTGCACGTTCACTCACCTGTGGAGAAACAATGGCTCAACCGCATTGGATTTGGGACGACAGTTCCATGGTTGAAGTCATCGAGAGCTTGACAGGAAACAACTGGGACCATATTTTTGTTATCAATGGAGAAGGCGCTCCACAAGGAAGAATTCATGCCGTGGATGTATTGAAAATCATTGCACGTAAAACGGTCAATCGAGATATTGCCTGGATGCATGGAATCCCTGCTCAACAACTTGTCAATCAACCACCAATCACCGTAACTGAATCAACCCCGCTGCTCAAAGCGGGCGCATTGATGCTTGCTCATGATCTGAACCAAATCGGTGTCGTCGACCGTAATGGTGCACTGATTGGAGTTGTTGGACACAACACTATGGCTCGAAAGATGCCGAAGTTCATTCTCTGAACTCAAATTCCCCAGTAGCGCTCAGTTTGTGCTTGGCGAGTTCTTAACGAACGTACAATAGTCATAGCCATCCACAACACAACAACCCAAATCATTGGATATTGAAGGTCATCGATGATTTCAGGAACGCTGAACTCATAGGACTCTCCGCGCAAAACACGGGTAGAAACGACCAATGCCGTGTCAACGAAAGAGTACACCACCATGGCAAAAATACCAAGGATGAGCAAACGGCCTGAAAACGAACCACGTTTGAGACGCAACAACATGAAGCCTGCTGTTGAAGTCAAGAAGGCGATGACAATCCAAGCAAGTGCAGAATGAACCACTTCCAGCCAAACCACTGAAGTAGCGACAGTCGACACGTGAATATTGTATTCTCTGTATCCTTCCGCAACTGCGAAAATGGCACTGAACACTGTAGCAGTCCACAAAAGGGAGGAGAACATTGCAGCGTCAGCATTGTCTCGCATTTCTTGAATCACTTTGTTGACAGTAGCCTCTATCCCTGCTCCTTTGCTGATTAAATACAGTCCCGTAACCAATGGTAAACCTCCAATTACGATACCACCAATTTCGTTTGGCAACATAATTCCCAGTCCAAAAAGAGCTAAAACCAAACCAACTGGAATCATAATCTTCGAGCGCCATTTTGGGTCTTCAAGTGCTTTGACAATGTAGTAATAGGTGCCTTCGATACCTTTTGATTGTTTGACAATAATTTTCTCAACATGGTCAATTCGGACTTGGGATTGAAGTATGGGGAGGACCGATTCGTCCTCTGCTCCGTCGGTTACAAGAATTGCTTTATCTGGTTGAAACGCTGCTACAACTTCTTCGAGTTGGGCAGCAACAGCACGATCAGAACGGATTCCGACTTTTTCGTCTCCGGTTAAAATTGCAATCTCGACTTCTTCTTCTTCCGAGTTATTTTCAGCCAAGTTGTCGTGTTGCGAGAGCGCGCCGAGGATGGCATTTGTATCACTTTCTTCAGGGTCTGCAATGCCGAGTTTGAGAGCGGCAGCCATCACTTGACGACGCCCAACAACCGGTCCACGAATACCAGTTTTCACACCAAGATCATTATCTCGGTCAACAGTCAAAACAAGCGTTCGAGTCATAGCAAATCACGGGTGGATGGAGGAACCTAAGCACCCACATGTTTCAAAGTCTTCGCGCGAATACCCCTTATTCATTGGAATCAGGTTGTTTTTCTACAACCTCGTCTTGAGTTGTAACCAGCGCTAATGCTTCCGCTTCCGCTCGTTGATTTTTTGCTTTCCAGCGTTGTGTGGCGCGAATGTATTTGAGCGGATGGTCGAGCCATGGCTGATCGCACAATCGGTCATCTCCCGGTAGAACAGGACAATTGTGATTGACTTTGAGTTTACCACACCCCGAAGGCGTGTAGCCGTGCTGATATACATGGTCAACTTGGTACGTCGTTGTACTTTCACTGAAATCGGGAGCTCCTCGGAAAAAACTGACACAGGATTCTTTTGGTAACGCCAATGTGGCAGCCATAGAGGCAAGAAATAACCTTCCAAAGTGATTTAGGTTGACTCCATTTGCTAATTCAGCTACTGCTTTTCTCATACAAGGCGGCCAATCATTTTCATCTGCACCAACCAAGGAGATTGCTTCTGAGGCTTTGGTAGCCATGAGGTTGCGAACCATTCCAACAGGCTCAGCCAGTCGAACAGCCAAATCCATGGTGATTTCATCCATTTTCCCCAATGCTTCCGCTTCGACACCTGCCTTGATTCGTTCACGTAATAATCGGGATAGTTTTGCAGAAGAACCGTATTGTGGTTCTTCGAATAAGGTGACCCACCCTTCATGCACGTCGCAATTTGGCAGTCTCCATCGAGAACCGGTAATCTTTGGACATATCTCGATGAAATCACTGAGTCCTATTTTCCATAACGGACCAGATTGAGAGCGCCGCCTCTGTTGAAGGGCGCCACCGTAATTCGCAGATACATCAGAGGCTGATGGCGAATTGCGTTGTTCGACCTGTTCGATTTCGGAAATGTAGGTTCGAGCAATGATGCTGAGGTTTTTGTGGTCTTTGATGAGAATCTGTTCTGCTCGTGCCGCTTCCGCTTGAGCCCAGCGGGCGATGAGCCGCTCATCTTCCGAGGCGCACACCACTAAGCGCGCGTAATAGAACGAAAATGCTTCAATTATTCGCCCTTCTTCAGTGAATAAATCTCCACCGACAACCTCTACGCCTTCTTTCGATTGTATTGAATCAATCAGTCGTATACGAGCACGTGAACGAGCTTTTTCCATCCACGAACCATCCAATAATTCGTCCAAGTCGATGTTGTGTTCAACCGCCATACTTCGTATCCAATCGCCTGCTTGAGGGAGAAACGGGTAACGAGCAAACGTCACTTCGTCGCCAAGTACCGGGAGGGAACTTGGGACGGGCATAGCACCCCCATGCGCGCCAACTGCATAAGAACTTCAACCAAAGTAACGGATGGTTCATGTGTACGCGTCCATCCGCTAAAACATGCATGAGGCTCCAACCCCGAGTGCATTCCGTATCCAAAACGAGGTAAGACAATCATTTGGCTGGTCCGAAGCCGACGATGTCGATAGTGCAATCCAACTACAACAGTACCTCAAAGAGCATAGCCATTGGGCGCCTCCAAATCGTGAAAAGACATTCAACGAGGTAAAAAAACAACTTTTGAATGCTGAACGAGTTATTGTCATAGGCGCTGCAGTCGAGGACGATGAAATAAAAATCTTTAATCAGCCCGGAGATGTATTTATTGCTGCAGATGGTGCAGTAGGTGCTGTAGAAAATTACGCTCAACTTGCTTGTGTTGTTTCTGACCTCGATGGCGGCACATATCTGGACATTGCAGCCTCCAAAGGCCAAACAATCGTTGTTCATGCCCATGGCGATAATATCGAACAATGGCAACAAACACTTGCCCGCTGGGAACAGTACTCATCTGTTCCATCGCTTATTCTCTCCCATCAAATCACTACGTCGGTTCCAGGGATGCACAATTTTGGCGGATTTACCGACGGAGACAGGGCTCTTTGCCTCGCCCTTTCATTAGGCGTGGTGCCAGAAAAAATCCAATTGATAGGGTTTTCAATCAATCGAATTGGCCAATGGTCTGGTATCACAGATGCCGGAAAAAAATTCAAAAAGTTGAGATGGATGGAGCGAATTGTTTCAGAATTAAATTTTGGTCATTTTATTAAGAAATAAAACACACTGCTAAAAACAAAAAAGGAAAATGAACTCCATGGATCGCAAAAAATTGAACTTACTTATGTGGCCTTTTGCCCTCCTCCTTCTCAATTCTCTTTGGGTTGCAATTTCAGATAACGCCGCACCACACGAGATCAACGACTTTGAACACGATATCGAAGAACGAACCATCACATTAGCTGGCGTTTTTGGCCAAGACAAACCAATGCCATCTGTATTCGAAGTTGAATTCAAAGGTCTCTCTGTTGACGAAGGGGCAGTTGAATGGAAAATCTTCGATAATAAGAATCAAATTGTAGCTCAATGGGCTGGAGATTTAAGCGATGAAGATGCTGGATGGGAGGGCGAATTAGAGCCGGGGACATACCGATTTCAAACAACCGCCGACTCAGGCATCATTACAAAACAAATCCTGTATATTCAACCGTTTTCCTCTTATGCCTTTGAAGGCCACCTCGCTCTTTCAATGATGCTTTTTATCGTGGCATTTGCGGAAACATTTGTTCGTAAAAAAGGCGGCGAATACTTGGCCAAAAAGAACACAAAGAACGCCCAAGTTACAGAAAAAGCGCCTTTTTCTCAAAAGAAACCTGGGATGCCTGAATACGACGACCTTCCCCCCGAAGATGACCCCTGGAGAACGCCCAAAGGGTTGTAAGAAGTTGAATGATTCATTGAACAGATCTCATCCGAGAAGAATCGACCCATTCATCCCAACTGGAATCAAATCCAACATAATGGATAAGGAAGAGAAACCCCTAGATTCTTCACTTTGCTATCTCGAATCAAAGCATCCCACCAACTTCCATTCCATTCAACTTTCACTTGCTCCCTGTAGAATATCAGTTGTTAAATGGATGATTTTCAGGTTTTACCTTCCAACCAGTAGGGCCGACAGCATACACCGTGTTTCTTGTTTCGACATGAGCGGTTGCCCGTTCATCGAACGTGATTGAAACAATGGTGGAACTTCGAATGGGTCCTTCACCAAGTTTTGGATGAGCGTATGCGTGACCACGAAGTCGACCATCTTGTATTTCTGCATCTCGAATAACAACTTCAGGTTTGATTTGAAGCGCACCTTCAGGCCCAACTAACGATTTTGCTAATTCATGGTAATTGATTTCAGCATCCATGCTTATTCCAAGTGAAGAAAATTCTTCCAATACCTCGTTTTCCGACAATGGAGCATCTCCCATTTGTGTGAGAATCTCATAGTAATTTCGAGCGGAAATCGTACCGGTCTTTTCAGAGTCAAACGTTTCGAAGGCTTGAATCAATTCATCAAGTTCAGAAGATTGTTGTTGAAGGAAATCTTGAACTTCGTTGGAATCAACATCCATCCGACGAATCCTGCCCCATTCAACTTGGTCTTCAACATCTCCGTCGTCAAACAATATCAAGAACGTATGATCTTCATTTTCCTTTGAAATTTTTCCTGGGTAAAAGGTGCCGTAGTTTTTCCAATTCACCAACACTCTGTCACCGGAAGACAGCGGGGGTTTTGCAGGGCGAATTGTGCCCGGTGATGTTCCAATCACGACTGCTGGTTTCGTTTCTACAACCGTGCTTTTAGGAACTTCAACTCGGTAGGTGCCATCTGGATTGATGGCGACAACTGTACAACGATCCAGCCAACGAGCGTTCGTAGGGCTGTGATATTCAACATGGTCGCCAACTTGGAAAGAAGGAGGTAATTCGATGTCTTCTTCGGGTAAAGCAGGTGCAGGAGTCGGGCTCTTGAGGTCGAGAACGCCAAGTTGCTTCAATGCTTCAATGACGGCAGAAGTTACCGTAGAGGCGTCATTGTTGACGACGGTATTGTGAACGATATCTCCACTCATCACAGAGTCTTGTAGATTGAGTGTGGTTTCATGAGTTTGTTTTTGAGAACCCAAGTCGGTAGGTGGTGCTGGAATCCATTCAGAACCCGTCCACATAAATTTTCCATCAGGGCTGTATGTGCCATCGGCCATGCTCATCAAAACTCCATCCTGTTCTTAATTGCTTTAGCATACATTTTTGGTAAATGCGAGCGAACTTCAAACGTTTTGAAAACAGAAGTATAAATGTTGATACGAGGTAATAGGGGTATGGTCGAATCCTATCTGATTGTTGGTGCAAGCAGCGATATTGCGTTGCAACTGGCATCACAACTTCTTGACAAGGGCCATTCACTCACCCTTCTAGCACGAGATTCTCAACGTGTTGAACATCTTGTTGATTTAGGGGCGAGTCATATTCATGGTGATGCACTGGACAAAGAATCTGTTCAAAAGGCTGTAGAAACTGCAAATGAGAACGGTGGTGGAAAGATATCTGGTGTTGCACATTTGGTTGGCTCGCTGGCCTTGCGCCCGCCCCATGCTTTGGACCTTGATGCCTTCAATGAAGTGATTCATACCAATCTTTCAAGTGCTTTTTTGACGCTTTCAGTGGCTGGAAAGTCAATGCTTCGGAATGGAGGGGGGCGCATGGTTTTCACGTCAAGTGTTGCGGCCAGTCTTGGTCTCATGAATCACGAGGCTATTGCTGCCGCTAAAGGCGGAATTGAATCCATGGTACGTTCTGCTGCAGCGACATATAGCCAACGCAAAATCCGCGTAAATGCAGTCGCTCCTGGTTTGACCGAGACTCGTTTAGCAGAAACTTTGCTGCGTTCAGATGCTATGAGGGAGGCAGCAGTCGGTAAGATTCCGTTGAAGCGAATCAATCAACCGCACGAAATTGCAACGACCATGGAGTGGCTGCTATGCGATGCACCAGACAACTTCACAGGCCAAGTACTCCATCTTGATGGCGGAATGTCTCAACTTCAAGGGTGAAAGAAATGACATGGAAAAATGCAATCAAAACCAAACGCCTCAAACCCGGAAAAACCAAGATGGTGACTTTCGGCCTCAAAACAGTCATGATTGGCCAACTTGGTGATGAATATTTTGCTACTGAAGGCCTGTGCCGGCACATGCGATGGCCATTAGCATGGGGTGGAAAAATCAAGGATGACTGCATTCGATGCCCCTTACATCAATCGACATATCATCTTGAGGATGGAGCAGTCGAGGAATGGTCTCCATTCCCGCTGTTCCCCCCATACGGTAAATTAATCGGAAAACTTTCGAAACAAAAAGACTTGAAAATTTATCAAACACGGGTCAAAGATGACTATGTTCAAGTCAATCTCGGTGAAATCAAACCTTGAGGTTCGCTTGTCGAGCCATCAATACGATGTTCATACTGTGTTCAAGCATTGCTGCGTTGGCCCACGCTTGGTCAAGGTCAGCGCCAACGGCATAAGCGCCCATTCCACGAACCACAACGCATCGCATACTGCCTTGTTTGAGGGCCTCTAAAACCTGGCCCAAGAAATTCTCAGGATTATCTTCATCGGGGTCAACAATAATGACCTTACCAATTTGCTCTTTTCCGATAACATCAATCGGTTGCAGGAGGACCAAGTCTTTTTCACTGCTGACCGCAGTTGTAGCCGCCCCATGTGAATGAATGACTGCGGCAGGTCCACCAGTCACCATACTCACTGAGGCAAGAATCACTTCCATGATTCTCCAATCCGAAGGGGCGCCGCGAGGAGGATTTGCTTGTCCTAGCAGTCCAGCACACAAACCACGTTCGTCGAGTCGAGGGAGCATTGTACGATTACGTGTTGCAATCATGATTCCAAGATTGTCAGGATGGAGCATTGCGATGGTCCCCATTGTTGCACGAATCAATTGTTCACGGTCAAGTTGTCGAGCAAGTCGAGCGAAATCGCTGACGATATAGGCTCCAATGACAATGTCTTCGATGACTGCAGGAGGCATAGGTGGAGTTTCAAGTTCTTCAATGACTTCAGCAGCTCCCGCCATCGATTGTCGCAAGCGGTCAACTTCAGCACTGAGCCGAGCAATTTCTTGTTCGGCAAGAAGTTCTTGTTCTGTTTTCTGTGGCAGAGCATCTTCAACAGAACCCTCTTCATCCATAGGAGGCGCTTCCTCTGGCATCGGTTGTTCTCCCCCTTCATCCACTTCTTCAGGTTCCGCAGCAGTTTCTTCTTCAACTTCTTCTTCGGATGATTCAGAATCTTCAGC
>MDSW01058820.1_pt1 | contig 20293 bp, 20 predicted proteins | sample 811171 | NCBI WGS metagenome assembly MDSW01 (sample SAMN05326641, study PRJNA326480) | marine metagenome | isolation source: seawater | place: Atlantic Ocean: North West | collected 2012 | reverse complement strand
TAACAAGCCTATTTTTTTTTCGTTTTTAATCAGTATTGAGACATTATTTTTAATTTTAATATTATTTTTAATAGAAAGTTTTTTTTCAAAAACTGCAATTAATATTGGAGCTTCTTCTAAAAATTTTTTATTTGCATCAGTACCAAGTGGTTCAAGTGCCTTTAACCATTCTATAGGCGCAACCTTGTTATAAAATTTTTGCTCTTCTTTTTCAGCCGCTTTTCTAATTTGTTTTTTAATTTTCTTATTTTTAATTATAACAAAATGCCAGGGTTGTAGATTAGCACCATTTGGAGCTGTTCCTGCAGATTTAATCGCATCTTTAATTATGCCATCATTTATTTCTATTTCACTAAATTCTCTTATACTTCTTCTTTTTTTAACAAGAGTATAGAACGACTTAGACCTTTTTTTTATTTCAATGATCGGAATTGATTCATGGTTAAATTTTACTGATTTATATTTCATTTTTTTAAAAAATTATAATAACACTAGTGATAAGATTATCAATAATGTTAATGGTAGTCTTAAAAAATAAAAAGGTTTTTTATTTATGGAATTTTTAAATATTATAAAATAATCACAAAATAATTGTCCTATTAAAATAAGAATTAGTAATAAAAATAACTTTAATGTATCAAATGAATACAAATTTAAAATTATGATGAGGGTAGCACAAATACTAGGTAAAAAACCATATACTACTAGTCTATTTGGAATTTTCTTTTCAAGATTCCAATTTATTGATCCAATAAAAACAATTATTATTAAGGAATAATATATAATAAAATTTACTCTTACTTCAGTCTCAATCTGAATTAATAGATATTTATCTAATAATAGAAAAAAATAGGGCAATATTCCAAGATATGAAAGTAGATATTGTAGATTCAATTTATAAAACATAGCTTGTTAATTTTATCACCACAAAATAATTTTAAAAATATTTAAGTATCACTTTTATTAAGATATAGACAGTTTTAAATCTTTGACATTTGATTTACTATGATTAACAATTTTATTTTAGTTTTTACATTAAAAAAAATTCCTAAACTTTCATGGAGTTCTACACATGAATTAAATTTAAAACCAAAAACCAACACACTTATTTATCTAATATTTGGTTTGATATTATTTGGAATAGGTGAAACTTTGTTAGTTACTGCTGGTCTTGGAGTCAGTCCTTGGTTTGTTCTGCATCAAGGTTTATCAATTATAACTGGCTATAGTATAGGGGTCACAACATTTATAGTTAGTATAGTTGTTTTGTTTTTTTGGATACCCTTAAAACAAAAACCTGGTCTTGGAACTATACTTAATACTATTTTAATTTCTGTAGTTGTAGATTTATCTTTACTTTATCTTCCACATCCCAAAGAATTTATATTTCAATTATTACAAATTATTATTGGCATAATTATTATTGGTTTTGGTAGTGGTTTTTATTTAATAGCCAATCTTGGCCCTGGATCAAGAGATGGATTAATGACTGGAATTCAAAAAAAAACTAAATTATCTTTTTCCCTAATTAGAACATTAATTGAATTAAGTGCAGTTATACTTGGCTGGTATTTAGGAGGGCTTGTAGGAGTAGGAACAGTTATTTATGCTTTAGGAATTGGACCATTTGTATCATTTGGCCTTTTTTATGTTGGAAAATATTTTAAATAAATTGCCCTTAGTTTGTTATTTTTAAAAGAGATGATTCTTCTTCATCAGATATTATATAAATACTCCCATATCTGTCTATCTCAATATCCCTTATTCTTCCAATTTTATGACATGGCTTTCTATGCATTTTACAACCACGTAAAATAATTTCTTCATTTACAATATTATTATTTTCTAGTTCTAATTTAATGAGCATATGATACTTTAGGGATGTAACAAATAAATCACCTTTCCAATCTTTGAACATATTACCTTCATAAAATTTAATATTACTAGGAGCAATTGATGGAACCCAACTTATTATTGGCTTATCATATTCATCTTTAAAAGGCTTTCCATCACCTATTAAAGTATTATCATAATTTTTTCCTCCCCATCCAACTATTGGCCATCCATAATTACCTGCTTTATTTATTTTTCCAATGAAATCCCCACCTTTAGCCCCATGATTAGAAATATAAATTTCATTATTAAACGGTGAGAGAGTCATGCCCTGCGGATTACGCACTCCTATTTGATATATTTCTGGAAGCCATGAAGTTTGATCAATAAATTTAGGATTGTCTTTAGGAATAGTTCCATCAAGATTGATACGAATGATGCTTCCAGGATGCGAAGAACCATCTTGAGCTATAATAAATTTCCCTCTATCTCCTATACTAGCAAATAAATAATTATCTTTTATTATGATTCTTGCGCCAAAATGTACACCAAATTTAAGTTTAGGATCTGTAATTAATAAAATTTCCGTATCTATAATTTGCTGATTTTCAATTTTGCCTCGTGCAACTGCTGTACTTGAATAATCATCTCCAAGATCATGACTATAGCTAAAATAGACATAGTTATTATAATAAAGAACATCCAATAGACCACCCTGCCTACTGTCTATATGTATTTTTAATTCATGACTAATTTCAGTTTGTGAACCAGTATTAATATTTATTTTCAATAATTTTCCTGTTTTTTCAGTAATTAACAAATGTTCTTCGTCAAGAAAAGTCATACCCCACGGAGAGTTTAAATTAGTTGAAATTTTCTCTAATATAAAATTTGTTTTTGTAATTTCAATATCTTGATAATTACTAAACTTAACTTCTGCTAAAGCATTTATTGTTTGAAATATAAAACAAATTAATACTGAAATTAAAATTTTCATTTTTATTACTATATAAAGATATAATCTAAAAATCCTATATGTTTATAGTTAATAATTTGTTAAATATTATTTATTAATATTTATAAAATGAAATCAAATTATAAAATAATTAAACTATGACTTCAGTGAATGTAGTAGCAGCAATAATTAAAAAAAATAATCTTTTTTTTATTGCACAAAGGAATCGAAATAAACATCTAGGTTTAAAATGGGAGTTTCCTGGAGGTAAAGTTGAAAAGAATGAAACTTTTATTGAAGCTTTGGCAAGAGAGATAGAAGAAGAGTTAAGTATCAAGATCAATATTCATTCAAAAATTGCTCAAGAAAAATTTAAAGATAATAAAATTAACGTAGTTTTACATTATTATTTATGTTCTATAAAAAGTGGTATAATTGAACTCGCTGAACATGAGAATTATTCCTGGGTAGAAAAAAGGGATTTTAATAAATATGATTTTGCAGAAGGGGATAGTGATATACTATCTTTGTTATGAGTTTTTTAACAATTAGTATTTATTCTAACTAAACAAATGTTAATATCAATTTTATTTTTTTTTATCTTAAGTCTAATTACAATATCTTTCGGTAATATTTTCCAAAGAATTATTTTAACTAATAATAATATAGAATTTGATATTGGTGAAAGGGGTATTATAGGTTTTTTATTTTTAACAACTTTATCAATTTCAATACATTTTTTTTTACCAATTGATTTTAAAATCACACTTTTAATATTAATAATTTCTATTTTATATTTTTTTATAAATATTAAATTTTTTTTAGATAAAAAAAATTTATTATTACTTTACATTGCTCTATTTCTATTTTTAGGAATTTGTACTTCGCTAAATCACCCCGACTTTGAATGGTATCATCTTCCGTATCTAAATTACCTTAAAGATTTTAAAATTATTTTTGGAATAGCAAATGTTAATGATTTTTTAGGCTATAGTCATACTTGGAATGATTTAATTGCCATACTTAGATTACCATTATTAAATTTTGATGTTTCAAACTTATCACCTTTTATTTTTGTTGTGTTTATTGCATTTTCGATTTTAAAAATTTCCAACAATACTAAAAATACATCTGTTAAAGTGTTTATCTATCTTATCTTAATCTTTATGATATCAAAATATTATAAAGTTTTTGAATATGGAGCACATATACCGCCAACATTTTTAGCTTTTCTTGTTAATATTTATTTTTTCTCTTTAGTTATTGATGATAATCAAAATAAGAACAATCTTATTTTTAAAATCTTAATTTTTAGTTTTTTTGCCATATATTTAAGAATAAATTATTTAATACTACTTCCAATAATTATATATTTATTTTGTTATCATATTAAATATTTTTTAAATGTTATTAATTTTAACAAAATAACAATTTTTATTCTATTAAGCATATTAATTCTCTTTATTAAAAATTTTATAAATACCGGATGTTTATATTATCCAATTAATAGCACGTGTTTTTCAAAAGAAATTATTCAATGGTCAATTACTCCTGAATTTGCTTTAGAAAGATATGATTTAGTAAAAGCATTGTCAAAAGGATGGTCCTCACATATTATTATTGAAGGCAATTTGTCAAGTAGATTAGATTATTTTCAATATATAGAAATAGGAAAAATTTTATCTCCAACAGATTATTTACAAGTACATAAATTAGATTGGTATAAATATTGGATTGAGACTGGTGACGCAAAAAAAATATTAAATAATATATTAATCCTCTTTTTTTGTTTTTTTATTTTATTTTTTATCAACATGCTTCCATATCCTATTCAACAAAATAAAAATGATAAAAGTAAGTATCTTATATTATTTTTAGTTTTCTTTTTGCAAATAATTTTATGTTTTGTACTTTCCCCGCAATCAATCTATGGAGCTGATGTTGCTTCAATCGTTTTTTTTGCATCTATATTAACTTTTCTTTTAAGAAATATAGATATCACTAATAAGAAAACTATTTACTCTTTTTTGTTTTTATTTCTATTAAGTACTAGTTATTATCAAACTAAAAATTTCTTTAGATTATACGATGAAATTTTAAATAACAAAATTTCTATTTTTAAACCTCTTGTAACTGTATCTGATTTCAAAATTGAAGAAGATTATTATAAAATGAAATTCAATGATTTTGATGTTAATGTGAAAAAAAAGATATCCAAGAGACATGAAGGACTACCTGACCATTGTGCTAATATTCCTATGATATGTTTGCCATATGATAGGAATGTTTGTGTGAAAAATATTAAATCATTTTTTAATTACATATTTATTATAGGGAATGATAATCAGTGTCTGAAGCATTTAAAAGAAAAATATTTTTATTAAAATTATGTAAATGTTTTGTTATTTTATCTATTTTAATAGTGTAAAAATCTAACAATGCCGCCAAAAATTAAATCTATTTCTAACAAATAGTTTTTGTTGTATAGTCAAGTAAATAGGAGACTTTATGAATAAATGGACTTGGATTATTGGAATTATTGTAATTATCGCGATACTTTATTTTGTATTTCTCTAAAGAATATCTCATTTCCTCCCTTTAGAAAAACAAATATATTAGTATTTTAATTATTATCACAAATTTTTTAATTTAAATATAACAGGTTTAGAAATAATCATTTATCACGTTATATAATATTAAATATGATTAAAATTTTTAAAAAATTAATAATTAATTTTTTTGGTTTCTTCAGTTTATTGCTCATAAAAAAGAAACATAAAGATTTTGGTTTTAACAAAGTTTTAAAAAAAATAATAAACAAAGAAAAACCTATAATTTTTGATGTTGGTGCTGAAGATGGGGATAGTTGTGAGAGATATTGTAAAATATTTAATAATCCAACTATCTATAGTTTTGAACCACTTCCCAATCAATATAATAAAATGGTTAAAAAATTTATAAATAATAAAAATATTTTCCCTTTTAATATTGCAATAGGAAATAATACGGAAAAGAAGAATTTTAATTTTATTGATAATAGTGGACGATCAAGTTTTCATTCCTCGCTTGTAGATAATATTGATAAGATTCAAACTATAGAAGTTAAGGTAGATACAATTGATAACTATGTAAGAAAACACAATATTGAAAAAATTGATTTATTAAAAATTGATGTTCAAGGATTTGAAGATGAAGTGTTAAAAGGCGCTTCTGAAAGTTTTAAATTAAATAAAATAGCAGTTATAGAAATTGAGTTAATTATTGGAAAAATGTATGATAATGTTCTGTCATTTTATGATATTGAAAAAATTATAAACTCCTATGGATTTAGACTTTTTGCACTAACCAATCCTCATACATATGATAAGCATTCTATGAATATTATTGAATTACCAACAATGCAATTTGATTTAATTTATGTTCATGAAGAAAAATATAAGAATTATTTTTGATATGAAATTTCCTTTAAAAGAAATAATAATTTTTTTTATAATAGCTATTATAATTATTTTTGGTTTTTCAATATTTTATTCTTTATTATCTTTTATGTAGGCTATACTACTGATTGTATTAGTTTTTTAGTATAATCCGTTTTTGGAAAATTAAATATCATATCTGAATTTCCTTGTTCAACTATTTTTCCATTTTTTAAAACTAAAATATGATCAGACATTGCTCTAATTACTTTCATATCATGGCTAATAAAAATAAAACTTAGATTATATTCATCTTGTAATAAATTTAGCAAGTCAAGTATTTGACTTTGAATACTGACATCTAAAGCTGATGTTGGTTCATCTAATATAAGTAGGGATGGTTTTAATATTAATGCTCTTGCTATCGCTATTCTCTGTCTTTGACCTCCAGAAAATTCATGAGGAAAACGATTATGTACATCTCTAAAGTTTAAACCTACGTCTTCTAAAACTTTATATATTTTAGATTTTTTTTCATTTTGATTTATTTTTTTTTCATGAATACTTAATCCCTCTGAAATAATTTCCTCAATTGTCATTCGAGGACTAAGTGAACTAAAAGGATCTTGAAAGACGATCTGAATACTTTTTCTTAATTTCTTCATATCTCGATTATTTATTTTGTTTATATTTGTTTTATTAAAAATTATCTCACCGTTAGAAGATATCAGCTTTAAAATAGCTAGAACAAGAGAAGTTTTACCTGATCCAGACTCACCTACAATTCCAAGAGTTTGTTTAATTTTTAATGAAAAATTAATCGAATCAACTGCCTTTACATGGTCAATTGTTTTTCTTAAAATCCCTTTTTTTATAGGATACCAAACTTTAAGATTATTTACTTTTAAAATATCATCTTTTTTTTCATCAAATACTGTCCTTTTCTTTGATTGTGAAGAAATTAACATTTTAGTGTAGGCATGCTTAGGTTGAAAAAAAATATTTTTAGTAATGTCTTTTTCGACAATTTCTCCATCTTTCATTATACAAACATAATCGGCTATTTTTTTTACCACCGACAAATCATGACTAATAAATAAAATTGACATTCCCATTTCTTTTTGAATATTTCTTAATAAATCAAGAATTTGAGATTGCACAGTTACATCTAGAGCAGTAGTTGGCTCATCAGCAATTAGCAAATCAGGTTTATTTGCAATGCTCATTGCAATCATTACTCTTTGTCTTTGTCCCCCAGATAATTCGTGAGGAAAACATTTTATTCTATTTGAAATATTTTCCAATCCAACTTGTATTAAAAGGTTTTTTGTAATTTTACTTGCCTCTTTATATTTTATAGGTGAGTGGATCATTAAGACTTCATTAATTTGTTTTTCAACAGTATGAAGGGGATTGAGACTTGACATAGGTTCTTGAAAAATTGCACTAATATTCTTCCCTCTTATTTTTTGAATATTAGCTGAATTAGATTTCAATAGATTAAGACCTTTATAATTAACTTCTCCTGAATCATGAAAAGCAGTTGGATAAGGTAATAGTTTTAAAATACTTAATGCTGTAACAGTCTTACCAGATCCTGATTCTCCTACTAAAGCTAGAGTTTTACCTTTTGGAATGTCAAAAGAAATTGATTTTACGGCTTTAATTTTAATTTTTTGAGAATTAAAGCCTACTGATAAATTCTTTATTTCAATAATATTTTTCATTTTATACAAATGTTTTCCTCGGATCCAGAGCATCTCTAATAGCTTCACCTACAAAAACTAATAAACCTAGCATCAACCCTAATGTAAAAAAACTTGTCAAACCTAACCACGGAGCTTGCAAATTATTTCTTCCTTGATTAACCATTTCACCTAGTGAAGCAGATCCAGGAGGAAGTCCAAAACCTAAAAAATCTAATCCGGATAATGCAGTTACCGAAGCACTTAAGCTAAATGGAAGAAAAGTTATAGTTGCTACAGTTGCATTTGGTAATAAATGTCTAAACATAATTGTATAGTTAGAAACACCTAAAGCTCTAGCAGCTCTCACGTAGTCAAAGTTTCTTGCGCGTAAAAATTCAGCTCTTACAACTCCTACGTACCCCATCCAACTAAATAGTAGTAATATTGCTAATAACCACCAAAAGTTTGGTTGGACGACGCTAGCAAGTATTATAAGAACGTATAGAGTTGGTATTGCTGACCATATTTCCATAAATCTTTGAAAAAATAAATCAATTTTTCCACCAAAATACCCCTGAATTGCACCAGCAGTTACTCCAATAATCATTGAAAAAAAAGTTAGAGTAAAACCAAATAATATTGATATTCTAAAACCATATATTAATCTAGACAATACATCTCGAGCCTGATCATCAGTTCCAAGCCAATTTTTTTTTGAAGGTGGGGAAGGTGCAGGAAATTCTAAATCTCTAATTATTGTGTTGTAAGAGTATGGAATTATTGGCCAAACCATAAATCCTTTATTATTTATTAAATCTTTAACAAAAGGATCCCTATAATCTGCTTCAGTTTCAAAATCTCCACCAAAAGTTGTTTCTGAATATTTATATAAAATTGGAAAATATATTTCTTTTTCGTATTGTATTACTAAGGGTTTATCATTAGCTATAAAATCAGCAAAAATTGAAATAATAAACAAAAAAGAAAAAATCCAAAATGAATACCAACCTCTTTTATTTGATTTAAAGTTATTAAATCTTCTTTTATTAAGTGAAGATAAATTCATGAGGTATCCCTTGATTCAAAATCTATTCTTGGATCTATAATTGAATACATTACATCTCCTATGATTCCCATTAGCAAACCTAAAAGTGAAAAAAAAATATAATGTAGCAAAAATTACTGGATAATCTCTAGATAGTGCAGCTTCATATCCTAACAATCCTAAACCATCTAATGAAAAAATTACTTCAATAAATAATGAGCTAGAAAAAAGAATTCCTATAAATGCAGAAGGAAATCCAGCTATAACAATAAGCATAGAGTTTCTAAAAACATGATTATACAGAACTTTTTTTTCTGAAAGACCTTTGGCTCTAGCTGTAGTTACATATTGTTGATTTATTTGATCAAGAAAAGAATTTTTAGTTAAAAAAGTAAGTCCTGCAAATCCACTTACTACCATAGCTAATAAAGGTAAACATAAATGCCAAAAATAATCTTTTATTTTATAAAATAAATTTAATTCATCAAAATTATCAGAAACTAAACCTCTTAATGGAAAAATGTCATAATATCTTCCGCCAGCAAAAAAAACTATTAATATTACTGCAAACAAAAAATTTGGAATTGCATAACCGATAGTAATAATAGTGCTAGATGTAATATCAAAATTTGTACCATCTTTAATTGCCTTCCTAATTCCAAGTGGAATAGAAATTAAATAGACTAAAATTGTGGTCCATAAACCAAGAGAAATAGAAACAGGCATTTTATCTAAAACTAAGTCCATTACTTTTTGATCTCTAAAAAAACTTTCTCCAAAATTAAAAGTAATATAATTTTTCATCATATTAATAAATCGAATATAAGCAGGCTTATCTAAACCATACATTTTTTCTATTTCTTTAATAATGTCAGGATCTAAACCTTGAGCACCTGTATACTTAGAGTCGAAGTTAGAGCTACTAGTTGAATCAAAATTTATATTTTCCCCTTCTCCTGCACCAGAAAATCGTGCTGTCGATTCAATTGCTGTTCCTGTCATTTCTGCAATCATTTGTTCCACAGGACCTCCAGGAACTATTTGTATTACAGCAAAATTTATGATCATTATCCCAAATAATGTAGGGATTATAAGCAATAATCTTCTAATGATATAAGCAGTCATAATTAGATATTTATAACATTAATTGTGAACAAATAATGTTTATAAATTTATTTATTGTATAGATTTTTTTCTTTCATCTAATGAGTTTAGTTTATCTAAGTTAATCCACCAAGTATTTGTTCCAAGAGAATACTTTGGTTTGATTTTAGGTTTATCAAAAATATCCCAATATAGTGTTCGATATGATGAAATGTGCCATTGAGGTATCACATAGTGGTTCCACAATAAAACCCTATCTAATGCTTTTGTAGATACAATTAAGTCCTCCCTATCTTTGGACGAAATAACTTTCTCAATTAATAAATCAATAACGGGATTTTTAATTCCTATTAGATTTCTTGAACCATTAGTATCAGCTGCATCAGAACTCCAAAAATTTCTTTGTTCATTTCCTGGAGACAAAGATTGCCTCATTGATGAAACTATCATATCAAAATCAAATGTTTCAAGCCTCTTTTGATATTGAGCACTATCTATAGTTCTTACATTAACAAATATTCCAAGTTTTTCTAGATTATCTTTAAATGGCATAACTATTCTTTCAAATGCCGGAGAGACTAAGAGGATTTCAAATTCAAAATTTTGACCTTTCTCATTGATTAATTTTCCATTTTGTAATTCCCACCCTCCTTTTTTTAATAAGGATGTAGCTTTTGATAATTCTTTTCTAATAAATCCTGAACCATCAGTGATTGGAGGGTTATATTCAGATAAAAAAATATCATTTGGCAAAAATTCTTTATAACCATCATTAAAACTTTTTAAAAGATCGTATTCTTTTTCCGATGGTAATCCCGAAGATGCTAATTCAGAATTTTCAAAAAAACTGTTTGTTCTTTTATAGGCATCATAAAATAGGTTTTTATTTGTCCATTCAAAATCAAAAGCAAAGGATAGAGCTTCTCTTACATCCTTATTTTTAAACAGATCTTTTCTAATATTATAAATAAATGCTTGCATTCCTTGAGGATTTTCATGCTGGATGCTTTCTTTGATAATCAATCCTTTTTTTACAGCTGGTATGTCATAGCTTACAGCCCAGTCCTTAGAGGTATTTTCTGAAAAAAAATCGATATCACCTGACTTGAAAGCTTCTCTTTCTATACCTCTATCTTTATAATATTCATATTTAATAACTCCAAAATTATCTGTTCCTTTTTTAATTGGTACATTTAAGCCCCAATAGTTATCATTGATTTCATAAGTAATAGATCTTCCAGCATCAAAAGATTTTATTTTATATGGACCACTTCCCAAAGGTATATCCAGAGTTGTTTCTTCGAAATTTAAATTTTCCCAATAATGTTTAGGCAATACTGGCAATTGGCCGACCACAAGGGGTAACTCCAAATTTGTATTGCCTTTAAAATTAAAGCGAACCTTTAGATTATTTTCTTTTATTATTTCTTTTACATCACCATAATAATATTTATAAAACGGATGTCCCTTTTCCATTAGTGTGTTAAAAGTCCAAATTATGTCATCTGCAGTAATTTTTTTTCCATCATGCCACCTTGCTTCTTTTCTTAGAGTAAAAGCTACCCAAGATCTATCATCTGGCCATTCGATAGATTCAGCCAAAAGTCCGTATTCCGTAAAAGCTTCGTCACTGGAAGAAGTTGTTAATGTTTCATATAAATTTCCAATTCCATCTGCAGCTGTCCCTTTTAAAGTGAAAGGATTAAAAGTGTCATACGTGCCAATTGAACTAAATGTTACTTCCCCCCCCTTTAAGGCATTAGGATTTACATATTCAACGTGATTAAAATTCTCATTATATTTTGGTTGACCATGCATAGCAATTGCATGAGAAGTATTAATTTCTGCACTAATTTGAAAATTAATTAAAAGTAGAAAAAAAACTAATATTATTTTTAACATATTATTATTATAAATATTTCCTAATTATTAAATATTTTAATTACTTTATCATGAACTGCTTTAGAACATGATGCTACAATACTTCCATCTGAATTTAAAGAAATTTTATTTCCATTTTTATCAGAAACTATACCGCCAGCTCCCTCTATTACCGGAACTAAAGCCATATAATCATGAGCTTTAAGTGTATCTTCAATTACAATATCAATTAAACCAGATGATAACATGCCGTACATGTAGCAATCACCACCTAATCTAAAATATTTTATTTTTTTAATTAATTTATCAAAGCCTTTTTTAAATTTTTTATTTTCTAAATACAAACCTGTGGTTAATGCATAACAATCTTCTGTAAATTCTTTGGAATTAGTTTTGCTAATTTTTCCGTTGAATCTAGTAGGCTTATTTATCACACCAACCCATCTTTCTTTATGAGCTGGACAATCTATTATTCCTATAACAGGTTTTTTTTTATACAATAATGCTATTAAAGTTCCAAAGTCTTTGTGACCTGCAACAAAACTTCTTGTTCCATCAATTGGATCAATTACCCATAATAATTCTGAATCGATATTTTTATTTTCAAATTCCTCTGCAAGAATACCATGATTAGGATATTTTTGATTAATTAACTTACGAATTTTTAATTCTGTTTTTTTGTCTGCTGTAGTTACAGGACTAAAGTCATCTTTATTTTCTATATCAAATTTATTACGAAAAAAACTCATAGTAATTTTAGCAGCTTCATCAGCTAAAAAATTTGAGAAAATTAATAATTCTTCTAAAAGAGATTTTGAAATCATATGCGTATTATAATTAATTAATTATGGTAGCGAAATAGGATTATCCGATTGTTCTCTAAGAAATAAGATTAAATCTGCCCTATCTTGTACTTTTTTTAAACCAGCAAAATTCATCTTTGTACCTTTTATATAATCTTTAGGTTTATATAAAAAACTTGATAATTCCTCATATGTCCATTTACCCCCAAACTCTACCAGAGCTTTAGAATAAGCGTATCCTTGAACATTAGCTTTAGGACTATTCATTATATTCCATAAAGAAGGACCAACCTTAGACTTACCATCTTTTTCATAATTATGACAAGTTCCGCACTTTTTAAAAATTTTTTCACCATTACTTAATGATGCTGTTTTCAAAAAATCTGAAACTAGTTCAATATTATCTAAGTTAAGAGGAGCTTCTGCAGATACAGAGGATTCATTTTCAGGAATATCTATTTTGTAAGCCGTTTCTTGATTTTCATTGCTTATATTGTTAGCGAAATAATTAACTACATTTCCGATAATTATAAATACAATTATAGCAACAATTATAGATGCAAGAATTTTATTAATTTCTAGCCAAGACATGTTAATGACTTATATAGATTTTTTATTAAAATGAATACAGTACAAATATTAATGGGATTTGATTTTTTTTGTTTAATTGTCGCATTTAGATCATGAAAACTATTATATTAATACCTGCCCGTATGGCTTCATCTCGTTTTCCTAATAAACCAATGGCGATAATTAGTGGAAAACCAATGATTGAGAGAGTTTGGAGACAAGCTTTGCTCTCAAAAATTGGCGATGTTATTGTAGCTTGTTGTGAAAAAGAAGTTTTTGAACATATAACTAAAATAGGTGGAAAGGCTGTAATGACAGATCCTAGAATTGCATCAGGAACTGATCGTATTTATGAAGTTGCTAAAAATTTATCAAATATAAACGAATTTGATAGTATAATAAATTTACAAGGAGATATGCCAATTATAAACCATCTTGATATTGAAAAAGTAAACTTACCTCTTAAACAAGGTTTTGAAATTGGCACACTTTCTACTCAATTAAAGAATGATCAATTAAATGATGAAAATGTGACTAAAGTTAAGATTAATTGGATAGTAAACAAAATGATTGGGGAAGCGGAAGATTTTTTTAAAAAAAACGATAGTTCAGAATATAAAAATCTTTATCATCATGTAGGAATATATAGTTTTAGATTAGAATCTTTAAAAAAATTTGTTTCTATAGCGCCAACTGATAATGAAATTAATTTAAAATTAGAACAATTAAGGGCTATTGATTCGAAAATGACTATTGGAGCTAGTTATGTTAAAGATGTCCCTATTAGTGTAGACACTAAAGAAGAATTAATTAAAGTTGAAAAAATTTTAGATAAAAATAATGAGTATTGAAATTTATACATTTGCATTTCAAGGAGTAAAAGGAGCTTATAGTGAATTAGCTGGAAAAAAAATATACCCAAAAGCAAATTCTTTGCCGTGTAAAACTTTTGAAGAAATGTTTGAAAGTGTAAATGAAAATAAAGCAGATATAGCTATTGTGCCAATAGAAAATTCAAGAGCAGGTCGAGTAGCTGATACTCAAAGATTAATACCTAATTCTAAATTAAAAATTATTGGTGAATATTTTTTAGATGTTAATCATTGCTTGTTGGGTCCAAAAAATTCTAATTTAAAAAATATCAAAAGGATTCATAGTCATGAGCATGCTATAGCTCAGTGTAGAAATAATATACTAAAAAATGAAAAACAAATGATAGTAGCTGCTGATACAGCAGGCGCTGCTAAATTAGTTTCAGAATGGAATAATATTGAAGATGCTGCAATAGCCTCTAGTCTAGCTGCTGAAATCTATAATTTAGAAATAATTCAATCTAATTTTCAGGATACAGATAATAATGTTACTAGATTTTTACTAATGTCTCGTAATTTTTCAGAACTTAGTAAGAATGAGGATGATATTATGACAACTTTAGTTTTTACCGTAAGAAGTATCCCAGCAGCTCTCTATAAATCGTTAGGTGGTTTTGCTAGTAATGGAGTAAATATTACAAAACTTGAGAGTTATGTTCATCCTCAAGGTTTTGATGTTGCGCAATTTTATATTGATTTTGAAGGACATCCAGACAAAAAATCAGTAAAACTGGCAATAGAAGAAATGAAATTTTTCTGTAAAAAAATCGATATTTTGGGTGTTTATAAAACCTCTGATTTTCGAAAAAAATAGTTAAAAACATAATACTGAAAGTATTTCTTTTTTAAAGATGATGTTATATTAATAATTGGAAGGTTAGGTGGGCAATTAACTTGTCAATCCAGTCAGGTCTGAAAAGAAGCAGCTGTAACAAAATTAATTGGGTCATTTTAACCTTCCTTAAAGATTATGAAAAAAGAAAAAGAATCACAAGAATATAAAGTTTTAGCAAGAAAATATAGACCACAAAAATTTGAAGATTTAATTGGTCAAGAGATTTTAGTACAATCTATTTCAAATGCTATTTTAACTAATCGAATAGCACATGCTTATTTATTATCTGGTGTTAGGGGTGTTGGAAAAACTACTACAGCGAGATTAATTGCAATGTCTCTAAATTGTGAAAACAAAACAAAAGATACTTGTGAGCCGTGCGGTGAATGTGAAATTTGTGATTCTATAAAAGTTGATAGTAATTTGGACGTTATTGAAATGGATGCTGCTAGTAGAACCGGAGTAGATGATATAAGGGAAATTATTGATAATGTTAAATATAAGCCGGTAAATTGTAAATATAAAGTTTTTATTATTGATGAAGTTCATATGTTATCAAAAAATGCTTTTAATGCTCTTTTGAAGACTTTGGAAGAACCTCCGCCTCATATTAAGTTTCTTTTTGCCACAACTGAAGTAAAAAAAATACCAATCACCATTATTTCTAGATGTCAAAGATTTGATTTATATAGAATTGAAGATGAAAAAATTTCAGCACATTTAGATTTTATAGCTAATAAAGAAAAAATTCAAATTGATAAAGATGCAATAACATTGATTGTGAGAGCTGCAGATGGATCAATCAGAGATAGCTTAAGTCTCCTTGATCAAGCAATAGTAAATATGAAAGAGATAATTACATCCAATACTGTTAGCAAAATGCTAGGACTATCTGATCGATCGAAAATATTTGAATTAATGGATAATATTTTAAAAGCAGATCCAAAAAAATCACTAGAAATATTTAATGAACTTTATCAAAATGGAGCCGATATATTAATGATTTTCGATGATCTTTTGAAAATAACTCATTTTTTAACTAAACTAAAAATCAACCAAAATTTATTAAATGATATAAACATTCCTGAAATTGAAAGAAAAAAAGGAAAAGAAATTTCTGATAAAGTTTCAATTTCTTCATTAGGATTAGTTTGGCAAGTATTATTTAGAGGTTATCAAGATCTTTTAAATTCGCCTAATTTATTTCAGCAGGGCGAAATGATTATTATAAAATTGATTTTTTTGTATGACGGTCCAACACCTGATGATTTGATCAAAAATATAGAAGAAAAAATTATAAATACAGATGTTCCTAATGAAATTAAATCGAAAGAAGTCGATCAAAATGAAAATGCGACAGTATCAATCGAAGAGAATACAGATTACTCTAAAGAAATAGAGAAAAACGATCAAAATGATAAGCCTATCAATGTGCTCAGTAATCTTGTTATTAGAGATTTTAGAGCTTTTGTTGATGTTTTTTTTCAAAAAAGAGAAGGTATTTTGCATAGTTATTTATATAATAAAGCAAAGGTTGTTGAGTTTAAAGAAGGGGAGGTATTATTAAATTTAGATGATATTTCTGATAAAAATTTTCAGAGAACAATTGCTAAATTAATCTCAAAATGGACTGGAAGAATTTGGCAAATAAGTAGATCAAATAGCAACATAGGAAAAACTTTGTATGAAGAAGATCTGATGAATCAACAGAAAGAAATAGAAATTTTTAAAAAAGATGAAGATATAAAAAAAATTCTAGATCAATACCCAGGTTCTAAAATTCATTCAATTAGTGATATTCACGAATCTAAAGATGAGAGTACTTTTGTAAATAATAAATTATCAAAGGAGAAGTAATGGTTAATATAGGCAATATGATGAAACAAGCTCAACAACTTCAAAAAAAAATGCAAGAAGCACAAGAAAAGCTTAAATCAATAGAGGTCGAAGGTGTTTCTGGAGGAGGATTAGTAAAAGTAATTTCAACTGCTAAAGGTGAGATTAAAAGAATATCTATTGATGATAGCATTCTTAAACCAGAAGAAAAAGAAATCACAGAAGATCTAATTGTTGCTGCGATTAATGATGCAAAGCAAAAGGGAGAAGTAGCAGCTGAGGAAGAAATGAAAAATTTAACAGGTGGCTTACCTTTACCTCCAGGAATGAAACTTCCATTTTAATAATATAATTTTATGCATAGTTTAGAAATTGATAAGCTTATTAATGAAATTTCAAAGCTACCTGGTTTGGGTAGACGTTCAGCTCAAAGAATAGCATTATTTTTATTAAAAAATAAAGAAAGATCTTTAATACCTCTTTTAAAAATATTAAATGAATCTAATGAGAAAATAATCAACTGTGATTTTTGTGGTAATATCGATATAATCTCACCCTGTTCACTTTGTAGTAATTTAAAAAGAGATAATAAAAAAATTTGTGTTTTAGAAGATGTGTCAGATTTATGGACTTTTGAAAAAATTGGTTTTTATAAGGGTCTTTATCATATATTAGGTGGATCCTTATCAGCTGTTAATGGAATAGGTGTAAATGAATTAAGTATTGAGAAATTAATTAAAAGAATTAAAGAAAAAAAAGTTGAAGAAATTATTTTAGCATTAAGCACAACCATGGAAGGTCAAACAACTAGCCATGTAATAGCAGATAAATTAGAATCAATAGAGAATTTAGAAGTAACTAAATTAGCCCAAGGTGTACCAATTGGAGGAGAAGTTCATTATTTAGATGAAAATACTTTAAATGAAGCTTTTAATTCAAGAAAAAAATTTATTTGAAAATTAATGTATAAAATTTTGTACGTTCCAGATCCGGCTCTTCGTCGGAAAGCAGCAAAACTAAATAAAGTTTCAAGAGAAGATGTTGCTCTATCTAAAAAAATGATTGATATCATGAAAAGTGCCCCAGGAGTAGGCTTAGCAGCTAATCAAATAGGAGTTTTTAAGCAAATTGTAACTATTAACATTCAAGATGAAGAAAATACAATAAACAAATTATATGCTCTTTTTAATCCAGAAATAAAAAGATATTCAAAAAAAACAATCGTAATGGAAGAAGGTTGTTTGTCTTTACCCAAACAATTTGCTGAGATAGAGCGTCCTGAGTCTATAGAAATTGAGTATTTAGACGAAAATAATAAAATAATTCAAGAAAAAAAAACAGGATATGAGGCTAGAGTACTTCAACATGAAATTGATCATTTATCAGGAAAGTTGTTTATTGATTATTTATCTAATTTAAAAAAAAACATAATAATAAAGCGAGTAATTAAATTAAAAAAAATTGGTGAAATCTAATTATGAAAAAAAGAATTATATTTATGGGCACTCCTGAAATGTCTGCAGATTATTTAGATTTATTAATTGAAAATGATTTTAAAGTAATAGCTGTTTACACCCAACCCCCTAAAAGAAGTGGAAGAGGTATGAAAATAACTAATTCCCCTGTTCATGATTTAGCTTTAAATAACAATATACCTATAAATTATCCAAAAGATTTTAATTCTGAAATAGATAAAAAAAAGTTTAAAAAATTAAATCCTGACTTAGTAGTTATCATGGCCTATGGATTATTATTACCAAAAGAAATTTTAAACTTCCCTAAGTTTGGCTGTATAAACATCCATGTTTCTTTGCTGCCTAGGTGGCGTGGTGCAGCTCCAATAGAACACTCAATAATAAATGGAGATAAAAAAACTGGTATTACTATTTTCAAATTAGAGGAGACACTTGATACAGGTCCCATTATAGCAAAAAAAGAAATCAATATCCCCAATCATATTTCAAAAGGTGATTTAACAAACAAATTAAATATTATTGGAAAAGAATTACTAAAAGAATCTTTGCCTAAATTCCTTGAAAAAAAAATAACATTAATAAATCAAGATCATCAGCTATCCACATACGCAAATAAAATTCACACTAAAGATAGAAAAATTAATTTTAACAATAGTGTTACTAAGACTTATAATTTTATAAGAGCTTTCTCACCTTTTCCTGGAGCTTGGTTCAATTATAATAATGAAAAAATAAAAATTATTAAATGTGACATGGAAAAATGTGACACATCTCCATCTATAATAATTAATAAGGATTTTCATCTAGGTTGTTTGAATGGAAAAATTATTCCCAGAATTATTCAGCGTCAAGGCAAAAAACAAATGGTAATAGAGGATTTTTTAAGAGGTTTTAAATTCAAAATTAATCAAAAATTAAATGTTTAATTATAAAATTATTATTGAATATGATGGTTCTAGTTTTTTTGGCTGGCAAAAGCAAGACAATGGACCAACTATACAAGAGTCAGTTGAAGATTCTCTTCGAAAGTTAACATCAGAAAATGTAACTTTATTTGGAGCAGGAAGAACTGACTCTGGCGTACATGCAAGAGGGCAAGTTGCTAATTTTATTATTAGCAAGGATATTGCATTAGATACTATAAGAGATGGTTTAAATCAGCATCTTAGGCCAAATCCAATTTCTATTATTAAAGTAGAAAAGGTAGACAGTAATTTTAACTCTCGTTTTTCTGCTAAAAGTAGACATTATGAATATCGAATAATTAATAGAAGATCGCCTTTAACTTTTTATAAAAATCAAGCTTGGGGAATTTTTAAAAAATTAGATATAGAAAATATGAAAAAAGCCACTAATTATTTCATTGGCAAACATGACTTTGATGCTTTTCGTTCTATAGATTGTCAATCTTCTACCTCTTTAAAAACTATTGATAAGTGTGAATTACAAAACGAAGATGAGAAGATATTTATTAATATTTCTGCTAAATCCTTTTTACATTCTCAAGTACGTATAATTGTTGGAACTTTGGTTGAGGTAGGCAAGGGTAAAATTATTCCTGAGGAAATTAAAAATATAATAATTAGTAAAGACAGAAGCAGAGCAGGCCCGACTGCGCCTGCTCATGGATTATATTTAATTAAAGTTGAATATTAGTTTTTATACGTATATTTTATCTGACAATCCATAAATTATAATTGCATTGATAATTGCAAATATAATAGCAGGTATATAGCCCTCTTTAGTTATGACTACGTTTTCAAATCCCTCTTTATCTTTGTAATTATTAGGATAATCAACTTCTACAAAATGAATACCAATAATAGACATTATTGTAAAACCAATAAACATTGTTGTAAAATATGCCCAAGTACCCTCAGTGCCAGTAAATAATATATAAATACCAATTAATACAAAGCCTGAAATTAAAGATCCTAAAATCCTTGTTATTAAAATAGCAGAATGATGTGTACCATATTT
>MDSW01144786.1_pt1 | contig 20295 bp, 14 predicted proteins | sample 811171 | NCBI WGS metagenome assembly MDSW01 (sample SAMN05326641, study PRJNA326480) | marine metagenome | isolation source: seawater | place: Atlantic Ocean: North West | collected 2012 | reverse complement strand
AGCAATAAACCCATCTCACCGTGCCCCCCACAAATTCAGGGGCACGGAACAAAAATTCTGCCCGGAACGGGCCCAAGAGCGCAGTGCTCAGAATGACGAAGAAGCGACAACGGAGCGTATGAGGAAGTGATGGCACGAGGTCTTGGTATACTAAGGAAGGGTCAAAGCAACCTTTCCTCCGGGAAGTACCTCAAGAGGGTTCAAACAAAATGAAAACATACCCTCCGGATCTTGTCCCGATCTATTGCAGATCGGAACTTGCTCCCTCCTTCAGCGAAGATCCCCATCACATAGCACTCCTGCACATCAATGCATCATAATTTATTTAATTTTTACAAGGGCTTATGTTCGATGGTGTGAGCAAAACAAGTACACCATCGCTCAACACAACGGATACCCTAGTGTGTTGAATTCAAAAGAGCATCGAAAGAAGAAAAAACTCAAAGAATATAATGTTTTAATAAGAAAAACTGAGGGGATGACATCGCACGAACACACAAAAACATTGCAATCTGCTTGGTGCAAACGTAGGATGGATCGCTGAATAAAACGGACGTTCCCTAGAACGAAACAAGGGTCATGTGTTGTGAGCACATGACCCTTGAAAATCGGTTTATTCAGCAATTTTGTCGGATTTTGAAAAACCGTTTTAGGAAACACAACGGAAAATAAAATCTTCAACATCCCAACCAAAGATGATTTGAAGAGATTGTGTATACGACGTGACATTTGAAAATGCACGCCTTCCTTGTTTGTCATTATACAACATTGATTAACAAGTGCAAGTATTTAAACACTTTTCTTCTAATTGGTCTTTTTGCAATGCAAAATGCGTTGCGGGTCGGATGATGGTGGCTACTGACCAAAAGAGGTAAAGAGTGTTCTCCCCAAGCTCACGCCCCAAATCGAATACAAACCTCCTGTTCTTTGGAGGCCTACATAAATGAGTGTCGATCTGAAGTGGAAGTCAAGTCCAGCCCATGAAGAGTGTCCTATCTGCGGCAAGAAGGGGACCTGTTTCTCTCGCTCATTGGTAAAACCATCTCTTGGAAGATGTTGGAACCCCCCATCAGCAGCGCCTCAAGGTTGGATATCTACGAGGAATCCAAACGTTTTCACCGAGATCGGAATCCCATCGGGGAAAAGCTATTCACAAGCCCTTGTTCAAACTTCGAATACAAACTGTGACAACATAGCATCTCCAAGTCATCGAAATGACGTATATAGGGAGTTAATTTCAAACTACCGACTCTCCACACAAAGCATGAAAGAGCTCATGTCCAGAGGTTTCACACGAGATGAGATTTTGAGTGCTTCACTCGGAGACTTAAAAGCTCGTAAGGGGCAAGGTCGAGCCAAAGTCGCGAGAGAACTCATAGAACTCTTTGGTCACGTCGAAGGAGTGCCTGGTTTCTTTGTGAAAACAAATGGGAGAGGTGAGAACTATTGGACAATCACAGGCACTGAAGGATGGATCATACCAAGCACAGACGCCGATGGAAACATACGTGCGTGCCAGATTCGAACTACAAGGCAAAGATCCAGTGGTCCAAAATACACATGGCTTTCAAAGGGAAAAGGAAGCCACGGCACCAATTCTGGTAGTCCAGCAGGTGTTCTTTTCCCAAAGGAAACGGACAAACACACAACATTTGAACAAGTCTTTCTCACAGAGGGGTTCTTCAAAGCGCTCGCAATCAGAGAAAGATGGAATATTCCTGCGGTTTGGATTGGTGGTGTTTCGATGTGGGAATCGGCTCTTGAGCAACTATCAGTGCTCGACACAAAGAAGATCTCCATCGCATTTGACACAGACATCCATAACAATCCAAACGTACAGAAGTCTTTACTCAAAGCTTTCAATGAGTTAAGTCATTCGATTGATGACGCTGACATCGAGATTGTAACTTGGACTCCCTCTTTGGGGAAAGGGATTGACGACGCGATCCTCAAAAGTGGACTCACAATCGATGCTCTCGATAGAATCGAAAGAGATCAGATTCTCACCTCGATCACTCCGGCGGCAAAACTACCCAACAACAAATATCTCCGTCTCCTCGAAAGTGAGCATGTACCAGCACCGACAGACGCTCCAACCCTCCCCTCAAAGGAAGAATGTTGGAAGGCGACAAACAGTGCAATTAAGTCGGCATTTGTATCGCCTCCTGGGGTCATTCATCTGATAACAGCCGGTACAGGCTATGGAAAAACAACAGCTATTTGTAATGAGATCCATGAAAAAACATTGATTGTTACTCGAAACTACGACGAAACGGGGAAAGAGGTAGAAGAAGCACTCGAAAAGAACGGAGTCAAAGCAAGTTGGTTCTACGGAAGACAACCCAAAAACTGTAGAGAGGGTGCAGGAAAGAGAGAGAGGGAGCGTTCAAGGATCGCAAATTGTCTGGAGCTGAATCGCGCAATTGAAGCGATCAAGGCAGGACACAACCCCTGTTTGGATTGCTCCGATCCACCAAGAAAAACCGAAGAGGGGGACATTTGGTACTCATGCGGATATCGAAAGCACAAAGACGAGATGTCAGAACCTCCCCTCTATGGTCTTGCCGTCCCAAAAGTAGCATTGCAAAAAAAGATCATCGATGAGTTCGAAACGATCATTTTTGATGATATTCCAGAACTCATTGAACTCTTATCAGACCAGCGAGAGCTGACCCTGGACGATATTGTCGTATGGCAGAAAAACAACTTCTCTCAACTGCCTATCGATGTACAAACGTTCATAAAATCTTTGAGGACCGAATTGTCCGAATGTTTAAGCGATCCTCAAGAGCCATCTTCCGAGCTTCGAAAGCTTGGAAAAAAAGCCAAAGAGACACTCAGATGCTTCGGACAAGATTACGAGGGAGCACTGTTTCCATGTGAGGAACCATTTGGAGATCAGGGTAAGAAAGTGTATCCGAAGGCTTGGTTGGAGAGCTTACTCAAAGCATTTGCGGAAGAGCTTCCCATTGATTTGACGGCAAACAATGTCACGTTCTGGACTGCACGACCCGAGATCATCGATGCCTTTCGGACAAAGCGCGTGATCATACTCGACGCAACAGTTGATACAACACTCTACAAGTCTTTGTTTGGTATGGGTCTTGGATTCCAAATCAAAATCCCTGAGTTCCCAAAAAACCTACCTCGAATCATCCAAGTGCCTGATATTCTCTGGTCAAAAGAGCAAGTCAAGTCGATGGCACCAGAAATACAAAAGCTCGCAGAGAAAGAAAATGCTTTTATCATCACAAGGGCAGGGGATTGTGTTGATCTACTCGATGCAAATGGCCATATAGGACGACATGAGCGCGGATTGAACGACATGAAGGATTACAAATCCGGTATACTCGCAGGTCATATGTCACTGCCATCCCAAGAGGCTGGGAAAATGGCACAGGGGGTCAGGGCAATCTGTCGTCGACTTAACGTAGATGATCCAACGATTCCGGCGCTCTTGCGTGATGATGAAGGGATGGGATGGCAAACATATCACGACAAAACAAGTCGATACAAAGGACTTCAACGGAACACCTTCGTTCACCAAGATCCGCTGGCGGAACATATCAAACGACATCGCCACACAAGCGCAGTCCTTCAAACTTGGGGGCGTCTGAGAGGAAACAAGCTCATGTACCTTCTCGATGGAAAGCCACTTTACTCATCCGATCCAGACCATCCCATCTTTGTCACCATCCAAATGCGCTCGGAGCTTGGATTGAAACCAAAAGAAAACCGAGGCAACAACAAAGAGTTTCAAAAACTCAATAAAGCCCGAGCACTCAAAAGGCAAAGGAGGATCATGGAAGGTATTGCATCTCTTCAGAACGAAGTGCTTTCGACTGAAAGTATTCCTTCACTTAGGATGATACGAAAACGCTTGGGCAGAGATGGGGGATTGGCGAACCAAAACGTCGCTCAGGAGGTGAAACAGAGACTTCATGAAATAGTCAATGAAAAACAAGAACTTAATTGGAAATGGGAGGGTGTACCACACAGAAGAGATAGTATATATGACAGTTTAGTCCGGTACACCCCTCCATTAACAGATAAAGGTTTGGAAATAGAGAACAATTCAGATTTTGATGTTCCTCGAACTTGTGATGAAGAAAGAGTCTCTCTTGAAACATCCTTTTCTGAAGTTGAGAGAGAGGGAGTTGAGGAAGACATCTGCGAGAGAGAAGTCAACCTCAAAATGAATGGAAAAGGTGATCTACTTCCTTTCCATGATTTCCACGATGTGGAATCTCGGAGGCAAATAGTTGATTCCCCTTGCTATGTTGAGGGGTATATTGGGGAAAGGATTGATGTCCTGTGTGGCGATGGGAACGATTCGAGTTGAGTTGTTTTTTGTGATTTTCAGACTCCCGTGTTGAGAATGGAAATTTTGGTGCCACGGAATGATTAATATGTTAACTTGTACTTCCAAATTTTCCTCATGTTGGAGAAATCTCTCATGTAATTTGGGACGTTTTGGGAGAGAAACGGATGGTGAGTCTGAAGAGAGAAATAAGAGAATGTTTTCGTTAGTAGGCACTTGATTCCTTCACAAGAAGAAAATCATTGTTCTTTTTTCATCATCGGGTTCATGGCAATGAGATTGTTGAATCGCCTCGAATTATTCGAGAAGAAATGTGGAAGGCTCCTCTGTTCTTTCTTTCCCTTGGCGCTTCCGAGAACAAGGATTTTTGCTGTACCTTGCTCTTTTTTGAAAAGTGGTTGGGTGCAGCTTGCGTGGCTTACTCCAGATGAGCAGAAGAGGGCAAAGATGGTGAAGAGGGTGCAACAAACTGCAATGGGATGGCAAGCAGCTTTTACTTGGTAGCTTCTTTTTGGGAAAAATTTCCTTTCCCATTTTTTTACGAGTTTTTGGTAATCGGTTCTGGCTTGCAGCCAATCGAGTTCTTTGTCTGTTTTTAAAGACTCGATGAGGTCTTGCGCGTCCTCGTCAGACAGTTTCCCAGAAGAGACAATTTTCTCGAGTTCTTTGAGATGGTGTTTTGAGATACTCCAATCTTTATCCAAGGAGGCGTTGCAAAGGAGGTTGAATCGGGGAACGTAATTGTTAGGATCCAATTCTGAGGCACGTTGCCATCGAATGTTTGCCATGTTCTTACGGTGGTAGAACTCTTTCCAATCCTTTTTTGCTTCGGCTTCTTTTTGGAGGGCGTCTTCCACGTAGCCCCAGTTGTTGCAAGCGCGTGAGCGCAGTTCGCTATTGTCGGTGTAAGCGAGTGCCTTTTGGTATTGGTCGATTGCTTGAACGTAAAGCATTTGCTTTGAGAAGAGTTTGCCTTTTGTGAGGTAGAAAAAAGGGTTTTCTTCGTATTGGGAACTTGCTTCAATTTTTTCGAGAAGAAGACTGGCTTTCTCGATGTTTCCATCTTTGACAAGTGCTCTCACAGCATGCAAGTCATCAGGAATATCATTGTGAGCAGGCGCAAGTGTTCTGTTTTGAAATTTGCTGATTGATGCAACCAGCTTCTTTCGAACTCGGTGGACACCTGTTTTGATGGCGCTTTCGCTCATTTTGTACTTGCTGGCAAGGGCCTCATATGTCCACTGTTCTTTGTTGAGATAACGATCATGGAGTGCTTGAAGGCATGTCTTCTGTTGAGGACTGAATGTATCTTCGATCAATTTTGGGAGTTCTTCGATCAAGCGGATCAACTTCGGATCGCGCTTTACATACAAATCACGGGGACTGCGCCCCAGGGATCGGAGAATTACGGATGCCCAGAGAGGTGTTTCCTTATCGAAGTCGACGTCATCAAGAGGTGTTGCTTCTTGATTTTTCGAAAGCAAGGATTCAGGGTTGTTGTTTTCAACGGATAAAAATAAGGGATTGTTGTCATTGGTTGTGGTTGGAGCGAAGTTTTTCGTGAGATGTTGATAGGGATAAAGTCTTGCAGTTTCTCGAACGAGGCTTTCGAAAAACCCAGTCAAAGAATCCTCATCTCTTGATTTTTGGAACTCCTCTCCTTTCTTCGAAAGAAGCATAAAAGCGTCGCTCATGATCTCTTGGCTGTTGGGGTAATTCTTGGTCATGGAGCAAAAAAGAGTGATTTCTGAGGGTGTAAGTGCCAATTCCATTCTTTTCTCCTTCAGCGGGTATCAGAGGTTTGAGGCCTTGGTTGTAACTTTCAACTTATAAACGCATAGCGTTACATAAACGAACGTTACAGCTGCCTATGTAACGTGAGAAACTGTTCGGATTACTCCCTACGTTTCGAACTGAGTGCGTACCTGTGTTTCTGTAACTGCGATTTCCTGTTGTGTGAAAGTCGTGGAAATTTTTTGTTGGTACTTCCTCTCTCCGTGGTTTTTGGGGAGGAATCGTACACTCATGGATAAGGAGAATTCGCTATGAAAAAAGCACTTCACTCTCTCGTAATCGCCATCGTTGCATGCTCCGTTTTCGCTGGTGCAGCTTTCGCAGAGAAAGTTGTTACTGCAGGCTATGAAGCAAGTCCGTTCGCTTCTTGCGAGCAGGCTTGCTATGAGCAAAGGAATAGGTGCCTGAAGAAACATGACGAAATGTACTGCGGTCCAATTTACGATCGTTGCAAAGACAAGTGCTATCGCCGTCACCTTCAGGACAACCATCAAAACCAACTCATCAAAACTGGTTTTGGTCGCAAGCTTCGCAAATGGCGAAGAAAACTCCGTTGCCGCGCAATCAAAACAGTTTGCCACGCTCGATACGTCGCGAAACAAGCAACCTGTATGAAGAAAAAGAATGTATCTGGGTGCCTGAAACAGGCAAAGGACGAACTGAACCGCTGCAAAAGAGGTTGTTGAACTGAGCCTTTACGTTTGGCGCACCAAGTTTTGGTGCGCCCCTCTTCATCTTACAAAAGGAGACAAAACATATGCTCAAAAAAATTTCTTTCGCCCTTGCTTTTTTCCTTCTCCTCGGCACAGGGGCAATAAACGCAACTCCAGCTCACGCTGGTTTCTTCAAAAAGCTCAAAAGGTCTGTGAAAAAAAGGGTTCGAAAACTCAAAGGCTCCGTCAAAAAGCACGTGAAACTTCTCAAAACAAAACCATACTGTATCGGCGTCCTCTCCTCTGTGAATGGCAACCAAATGATCTCGGCTATCAAGCTCCTGAAAAGGCGAGGAATTGTCAAAAGCCGAGGTCAGTGCTTGAACATCAGCTGGCTTGCATCTCAAGTGGCAGGCCACGTTGACAGAAGGCTCGGACCTCTCGCCAGAATCTATGGAAAATGTGCTTGCTATAGAGCCTTTTAACCGAATTCTCTCCATTTTTCCCCCATCCAACTCCCCAATAAACTCAAAATCACTTTTGTCAGAAGTATTTGCATTTTTTGACTGTCTCAGACCAAAGCACTTTATCACTCGATCATCTGCATAGACTGGCATCGAAGGATGCATATACATCACTACAGCAAGTAAGTGCTTCAATGGGATTGGTAATCAGGGCAATCGCAAAGTACTCATAGGAATTTCATAGGGTTGTGAAACCCCAATCGCAGTCGTCTTTTTGGACAAGTCTCTTCCCCTGAAGACGCTTTTCCCCTAAAGTGAGGCTTTTTCGGAGTTGGAGACCATGGCCGATATATCAAATGCATCGATTGTTGCTCACTTTTCTGTCCTGAAAGACCCTCGCCATGAAGAGATGACTTTGCACAATTTTCAGGATATCCTTATCATCTCCATCTGTGCGATGATATGTGGCATTGAACATTGGACCGAAGTCGAACTCTTTGCAAAAGCCAAAGAGTCCTGGTTTTCGACTTTTTTGGAGCTCCCGGCTGGCATTCCATCGCACGATACCTTCGGTCGCGTTTTTTCTTTACTCCCACCACGTCGATTTCAGAGATGCTTCACCGCCTGGGTTCGTGAAGCTGTCGGACCTTTGAAGAGACAGACCGTCCCAATTGATGGCAAAACGATATGTGGTTCTCGTCGCAAAGGAAAGAAACTCACCGCTTTTCACGTTGTGAGTGCATGGTCCACTCGAAATGGCGTCGCTTTAGGACAAAAGAAAGTTAACGACAAATCGAACGAAATCACCGCGATTCCAGGGCTCTTGGATGAACTTTTGTTGAAAGGTTGCATTGTTACCATCGATGCGATGGGATGCCAGAAAGAAATCGCAGCGAAAATCATTGAAAAAGATGCGGATTATGTGTTGGCTTTGAAGAAAAACCATGAAAAGATGTTCAACCAGGCGGAAGAACCTTTTGAGGAAGGATTGGAGAATGGTTTCGAGGACATGGAGACATTCGAAAAGAGTGAAAAGGGGCATGGTAGAGAGGAAAAGCGAACATATTGGTTAACGAAAAAGATCGATAGTATCGAAGGAATAGAGGAATGGCCTGGTCTCAAATCGATAGGTTATACGCTGAGTGAACGGACCATCGGGGAAGAAACGAGTATTGATTACAGATTCTTTTTGACGAGTTTGGATGGAGGGGTCGAAGAGTTCGCGACAAGCGTCAGGGAACACTGGCAGGTGGAAAACAGCCTTCACTGGGTTTTGGATGTTGGTTTTCGAGAAGATGAATCAAGAGTTCGAGAAGGCTACGGAGCCGAGAACATGGCAATGTTGAGAAAGATGGCGTTGAATTTGTTGAAGCAAGACAAAAGTATCAAAGCTGGGATCAAAAGCAAGAGAAAGGTCGCAGGCTGGGATCATGACTACCTTCTTAAGCTACTGTTTTCGCTATGAGTACTTTGCGATTGCCCTGGGTGTATCACCCACGACTCTTAAAGAATATAAAGGGCATTCGAGCAATTTGGATTCGATCGATTTCGGGTTTGTGCCTGGAGATCCCCTTGAAGTTTTCCATCTGTCTGAGCAAGAAGAAGAAAGAACAGAGAAAGGAAGGGCTATAGCCATAACCAAGGCAGGAATTATGCCCCTTCAAGTCCCAAAGAAGATCGAATGACAACATGAGGCAACGACAGCGGAAAGAAGAGCTGCCAAAAGAGCAAGGCTCGTCAACACGTTTGGACCTGATCTTCTGACCCAAGAGGTTATTGAAGAATCCATCAGCCGCAAAAGACTCGACAAACAGATCAAGCGAGTTGTGAAGACAGCAACCATGATGATCCATCCAGAGACCGAGGCATACATGCTCGAAAAGGATCAGCAGACAGCTCTTTCTGGATTCGATGCAGAGCTCTCAAGCCAGGCCATGCTCTATCCCTCTTTTTTGAAATTAGAGGTGAAACTCCACCATTGCCCGAATGTTTTCTCGTGTTTAAAACCAACAACTTCAGCCAAACGCTTGGCCTGGCGCTTTGAGGTGAAATGAGGATCGAGAAAAAACTCTGTGATCGACAGAACACCGCCGGGCTTCAGCGCCTCATAACAGGATTGCAGGGCGGATTGGCGATTTGGTATTTCGCCAAGGGTCAAGGCGACGTAGATGAGATCGAAGCTTTCCGGTTCAAAGAGGCTTGTTCGTGCATCCCCAACGATTCCCTGGAGATTATGAACGTTAGCCTTCTTTGCTTCGGACATAAGCTCCTCAATCATTTCCTCTTGGATATCAAGACCGGACACTTCACCGTCAGGTAAGACTTTTTTGGCCGCTGGGATGAGAAGGCGCCCTGGACCAGGGCCTACTTCCAGGACTTGCTGCCCTGCTTGCATACCTATACGAGAAAGGGTTCTCTCGGTGTGCAAAAACCATCGCAGTAAACGACTTTCCAGGCTCCATGCCAACCACGCAGGGCAAGGGAGAGACCAGCGACGGCTTGCATAACGCCAGATGGTAGCGAACGTAAAAAGGATCGCAACAATGATGAGTATTACTTTGATAATAATCATGAGCTTCCATCCATTGAAAATGACGAATAATGATGCGATCATATTTGTGGTGATGGCCATCCACAGGGTCGCGTTACCTATCCCTTTCTTTCATGTTTTGTTTTTTGAACAGAAGCCATCGGGCTGTTTTTTGCTTGTATTCCTCGTACAATACACCGTGTTGCTTGGCCAGGTAGTCTTCCTCCAAGCGCACTTGAATTTGGAGGAGGGCATCTCCAAGCACAAAGACAACGAGTGTTGCAGCATTTGGTAAGATCAAGAAGAAGCCCAGCAGGTTGATACGAACACCGAGAAACATGGGATTTCGTGAGATACGAAAGAGACCTGTTTGAATGAACTCTGTTTTCTTTTCTTGATCAAATCCAATGCGCCACGAATTGCCCATATGGACTTGGGCAAGAATGATCCAAAGCAGCGAAAATATGAGCATTCCACCCCCGATAAAGGCAAGCTGAAGATGTTCTAGCCAGGGAATGGGCACGAGATACTGGTAGGCTGTCCCAGAGAAAGTATACAGCAGAACAATGACCATAGATGCAACTGTGATAAGGCGATAGATCCGGCCAACAAAATCGTGAGCACTCTCTGTCTTTCCCAAAAGAAAGATCTTTTCACCTGTCCTTTTCCACACAAGGTAAGAAGGGAGGAAAAATACGAAAAACAGATAAATGACATAGAAAGTGGGCAAAGTATATATGAGGATAGATCTCATAGCTTGCTCCTTTTCAAAAGGCGCAGCCCATTGAAAATGACGAGCAATGATGCGCCCATATCTGCTGCGATAGCCATCCACAAAGTCGCAACCCCTGCGAGAGCCAGAATCACAAACAAAGCCTTCAACCCCAAGGCAAAAATGATGTTTTGTTGAATGATAGACAAGGCTCGTTGGGAGTGATTGACGAGCCACCCTAACTTACTCAAGTCATCAGACATTAATGCGATGTCAGCGGTTTCAATCGCAGCGTCTGTTCCAGCTGCCCCCATTGCAATACCCAGGCTTGCAACAGCCATTGCGGGAGCATCATTAACCCCATCGCCAACCATTGCGACGTACTTGTGATTCTTCATCAGCTTTTCCACCTCTTGAGTCTTCTCTTCAGGTAGGAGCTCCGCCTTGTAGAGATCGACACCGGCCTGAGTCGAAATGGCTTTTGCGGTTCCCTGATTATCTCCGGTCAACATGACAATTTTCTCAACACCCGCTTTCTTGAGTGTGTTGAGGGCCTCTTTCGCTTCGGGTCGGAGTGAATCGGCCACACTGAGCAGGCCACAGACATGTTCCTCATTGCCCACAAACACCACGGAGTGCCCTTGTGCTTCAAAGGCATCTGCTTGGGTTCTGACCTGTGCAGATTCAGCCATATTGTCATCGAGCAAACGATGACTTCCAAGCCAAAATAGCCGGCTCTGATGGATGCCCTTAATCCCCTTACCGGGAATCATCTGGATTTCTTGTGCCATCGATGGTTCGAGCTTCAGCTCACTTGCTTTGTCTAAAACGGCACGGGCCAGAGGATGATCGCTTTGGCCCTCCAGTGAGGCTGCGATCTCCAAGACCTCTTCTTCGCTATGCTCGTTGAAGGGAGTCACTCGCTGAACTTTAGGCTTTCCAAGGGTCAAAGTCCCGGTCTTATCCATCGCAAAGACCTTGATTCGAGAGGCCACCTCCAAATAAACGCCACCTTTGATCAAGACTCCCTGACGTGCAGAAGCGCTGAGGCCCGCCACGATGCTCACGGGTGTGGAGATGACAAGAGCGCAGGGGCAGGCGATCACGAGAATCACAAGAGCTTGATAAAACCAAGCCCCCCACGTTCCAAAGCCAGACAAAGGAGGGACGATGGCAATGAGAATGGCAAAGGCCATCATCAAAGGCGTATAATACCTTGCGAATTTTTCGACCCACTGCTCACTTTCAGCTCGACGAGATTGGGCTTCCTCGACCATATGAATGATTCTAGCGAGTGTTGTATCTCCAGCAGCCTTCGTCGTTTTCATCTCTATGGCACCATTGCCATTGATGGTTCCCGCAAACAACTCATCCCCTTCTTGCTTCGAGACAGGCATCGATTCCCCGGTGATCGGGGCTTGATTGACGGTTGTAAGTCCTTTCATGAGAATCCCATCGAGAGGGATCTTTTCTCCTGGGCGAACCAGCACTGTCGCCTCTAAGGGAACTTTTTCGACTAAAGCTTCCTCGATGTCGCCATCATTGGGGCAGATATAGCGGGCTTTTGTTGGAGTTAAATCAAGCAAAGAGCGAATGGCATTTCTTGCCCGCCCGACGCTCCACGACTCCAAGAGTAAGGCAATCGAAAAGAGCCATACCACCATCGCCCCTTCGAGCCATTCACCGATGAGCATGGCGCCAAGGACGGCAATGGTCATCAGCAAATTCATATCAGGGCGAAGTCTCCGCATGGAGAAGAAAGCTTTGGGGTAAATGAACCAACCCCCTGAAATAACGGCAACGACATAAAGGACAAGGGAGAAAAGGGGGTATGTTTGCCCTTCCTTACCTCCTCCAACAAACGCATGGACGACGCCAACATGACTGGCGTGGTACGAGAAGGCCAACAGCAAACACACACCACTCAAAACAGCAGCAGTCCCGCGCCCATGTTGCTCCCACCATGAAGACTCTTTCTCCGCTCCGGCGAGATGCTTCTCCCATAACTCAGCTTGCATCCCCGTCCGTTTCACAGCTTGCATGACGTCTTCAGAAGTGACAGAAGGTTCACTTTTGATTGTCATTTTGCCTTGAATCAAATCAAACCCAAGGTGCTCTTCCCCTCCAACGAGGGGGCCTACCTCATGCTTAAGCGCAGATATCTCTTCTGCACAATCCATTCCTTGTATTTTGAAGGCAAGTTCTTTCATAGCTTTGTCACTTTTCTCAAAGGGTCATAATTCATTTTATCAAAAACCTTTATTTTCATACACATAAGGTATCACAATGAAGGCCCCATCCTATTGTCTCCAACAATATGGTTGTCTGCTCCATTAAGGTTGAAATACCCCTTTATAAACAGGGAGAAATCCAGCAGATCGGCATAATTGGATGTAGCTTTCGTGGGTTCTCTGGATATTTTGTAAGTAGAGGAGTTCGCTTTGAAGTACACTTCGTTGGGCTGTAAGGACCTGAAACACAGAGAAACTACCCTCACGAAGTCCCTTCTCGATTAATTGGGAACGCGCTTTGACCGATTGGAACTGCTTTTTGAATAACCGAATTGTTCTCAAGTTCGCTTGATAGCTCGTATGCGCTTGGAGAATTCTTTTGCGTACAAGAAAGCGTTGACGAACCAAAAGCAACCGGGCCCGGCTGAATCGTGCATGATTCTGCCCCACGGCACTTTGATTACGCCAAAAGAAGGGAAGAGGGATGGAGACACTTCCTCTGACAATGTGATTATTGTCTTCCAGTGCATATCCCAACGAGAAGGTCAGGTCTGGAATGGCACGTGCCTTTGATAAAGCAAGCATCGATTTCGACTGGTGAATCATGGCCTCAGCCAATCGAATCCTCACATGGCTACGCAAGCCTTTTGAAAGCAAGAGTGCTTTTTTGGGAAGAGGGGCAAAGGCCGGAACCACAATCGTATGCCAGGGCAGCCTTTTTGAAGAAGTCCAACCGGCAAGGGTCTCGAGACGTTGGCGCATCAATCGGGTTTGAAGCGTTGCTGACAAAACAGCTTGTTGGGCTCGAAGTCGTGAGGTCTGTGCAAGTTGCAGATCGAGTTGCGTCGCGGTCCCATGTTTCATTCTTTTCTGAACAAATCCCTCGGTCCTTTGAAAAAAGGAAACAATGGCAAGACGCTTTTTTTGGATACGCTGGGCCATGGCGACTCGATTGAGCGCTTGATGGACGCGTAATGACAATTGAAATCGCCGATAGTGGCCCAGTCGTTGGATCCATGTGAGCTGCGAAGACGCGAGTTGCTGCGTTTTTCCCCATCGCCCTCCAACAGGTAAGGCTAACGAAAGACCGGCTTCCACTCTTGGCAGAATGGGAGATGATTGCCCCGATGCTGGAGTACTGTTCGCTGGGAATTGCGAGCCTCCACCTCCTGATAGGACAGGATTATTCGGAAAGACACGAGTTCCTTTCAGTTTTGCTTTGGCACGCTGAATTCTTGCCTGAAAAGCTCGCAACCCTGGATTATATCGCAGTGCATAAGCGAGTATCTTTTTGCGTTGCGAGCTTTTCAAGATTTTCGTCTTGGTGCCTTTCTTTTGTTGGTTCTTTGCATTTTTTTGTTGAGAAAAAGAAGGATGCGACGAAATCACAAGGAAAATCAATCCCATCCATACTGAGCGCGATAACATGAGTATTTCCCTCAATTGGACAATAAAGAAGCGCTATCAGCGCTCCTCGTGGTTTTTATTCTTTTTACTTCTGCGCTCACTTCATTCCTGCCATCACTGATTTGAGAAAAAAGCCGTCTCGCCAGTTACGAGCGCCATCAAATCGCAATGCGAGATAGCCCCTCCTGTCCACCACGTAGGTGACAGGAAAAACTTTGACAGCGTAACTTTTGGTCATTGCTGTTGAAGCCTGGGCCAGAACAATGGGCTCTTTGGCTCCTGGTCCAAGGAAACTTCGAATCTGCTTCCAGCTGTCATCAACGCTAACCGCCAAGAGAGAAACCTTGTGTTTCTTCGCGAATGCAAGTAAGGCAGGCAATTCTTTTCGACAAGGGGGACACCAGGTAGCCCAGAGATGCACGATTACTGGCCGCCCTTTCAAACTGCTAAAGCGCCTTATGGCTCCGTTGGGGAGCTGGTAGCGAAAGTCAGGTGCTAAACGGTTCATTTTGATCGTCTGCACACCACCTGTGTTCCTTAGAGGCTCAGTCTTGTGGTCTGGTTTTCTGCTTCGTTCGACCATAAACCACACCCCAACCATGGCGCCTTGCAAGGTCACAAGGACGGCTACTGAAATGAGCGCACGTTTCATGGTGTTACCTCTTGTAACTCCTCCGCGGGCTGAACATCAGGCGCAGGTTTGGACTGGTCGTCGGAGCCGGGACCAACAATGATGTAAAGAAGCGGCAAGATCAGTAACGTGGCGAGCATGGACGTCACGACACCGCCAATCACAACGGTAGCCAGCGGACGCTGCACTTCAGCACCGATTCCAGTGTTTAATGCCATGGGGATAAATCCAAGTGCTGCGACAAGGCCCGTCATCAAAACGGGGCGCATACGAGCCACCGCCATCTCCCGAACGGATTCCTTGAAGTCCATCCCATCGGAGAGCCGGTCACGTATCGCGTTGACCAGGACCAATTGCCCAAGAACAGCCACTCCTGACACCGCGACAAATCCAACCCCCGCAGAGATCGAGAATGGCATATCGCGTAACCAAAGCGCCACCACACCGCCAACCGCAGAAAAGGGTACTCCCGTCGAAATCAAAAGGACTTCACGGATGCGTCCAAAGGAGATAAAAAGGAGCGTAAAAATCAGGAACAACGCCAGGGGAACAACAATCATCAACCGATTGCGAGCTCGTTCCAAATGCTCAAATTGACCGCTGTATTTTACGTAGTAACCCTGTTTCAGGCTGACCTTTTGCTTGATCATTCGCTTGGCCTCTTCGACGAAGGAGCCAAGATCCCGCTTGCGGACATTTGCCTGGATCACAATACGCCGCCGCGCCCATTCGCGATTAATGGTGGAAGGGCTGATGATGGTTTTGATCTCCACCAACTCTCCCAAACGCACGAGCTGTCCATTGGCAGCCCGAATCAGAAGATTCTTGAATTTCTTCATATTTTTGCGGTAACGATCATCAATCCGAAGAATGAGGTCGAAACGCATCTGATTCTTGAGTACCTCACCGACGCGGGGGGTTCCTAGTGACGCGATCATTTTGAGTATCTTTTGGGCAGGGATACCATACCTTGAGATGGCATCTCGATTCACTTTGATCCGCAAAATGGGCATCCCAGTCACCTGTTCTACGGTGACGTCTGCTGCTCCGGGGATTTTTAAGAGGACAGCACGAATCTCAGCCGCTTTCGTTTTGAGGATGTCAAAATCATCTCCAAAGAGTTTGATTCCAAGATCTGCACGGATACCTGAGATCATCTCATTCATGCGCATCTCAATGGGCTGCGTAAAGAGGGCACGCATCCCTGGTAGTTCTTTCAGTGCAGTGCTCATTTTGCGAACCAACTGGTCCTGGGTTCGGCCGCGTTTCCATTTGGCCCTTGCTTTAAGCGTGATGAATACGTCGGATACCTCCATTCCCATCGGGTCAGTCGTGACCTCGGCAGTTCCGGTGCGCGTCCAAACATACTTCACCTCATTTGGAAACTTCTTCATGAGAAGCTGCTCGATCTTGGTTCCATAACGCACCGACTCAGAGAGAGAAACACTCGCCAATCGGACGGTATTGATGACGATGGCCTGCTCGCGCAATCGAGGAACGAACTCCGAACCCAGCCGGGTTCCCAAGAACACGGAATTTACGACGAGAAGTAGAGCGATGCATAATGTGACCGAGGAATACGAAAGAGCCTTATCCAGCGCCCACTGGTATATCCTCTTCAACCAGCTAACAAGGCGATTCTCGTGGTGGCTGGTCTCCTTATTCAACGCAAAACTAGCGAGCGCAGGCATCAAGGTGAGGGACAAAATCATCGAACCAAGGAGGGCAAAGAGTACGGTAAGCGCCATTGGACGAAAGAGTTTGCCCTCAATTCCTTGGAGGGCAAGAATGGGCAGATATACAATCGCAATGATGAGTTCACCAAAAAGCGTCGGTTTGCGAACTTCGATGGCGGCATCTCGCACCACCTCAGCAACATTGCATCCTTCCCCCGCCTCAGCCAAACGCCGAGAGGCATTTTCAATGATAATCACCGAGCTATCGACAACCAGGCCGAAATCAATGGCCCCCAGACTCATCAGACTTCCAGCAATCCCGAAAAGGAGCATTCCATTGAATGCAAAAAGCATCGAGAGTGGGATCACCAACATCACGATGATTCCGGCTCGAAGACTACCCAAAAAGATAAATAGAATGGCAATGACCAGAAGCGCTCCTTCAAGAAGGTTATTGCGCACCGTTCGAAGAACCTGATCAACCAGTCGAGTTCGGCTATACACCGGGATCAGACGAACTTTTTTGGACAGACCTGCCTGAACCTCTTTGAGCCGTTTATGAAGGCGTCGGGTCACGTCACGGCTATTCTCTCCCATCAGCATCAGGCCCAACCCCAGGACGGCTTCCCCACCTCCTTGTCCAGTGACAGCGCCCCGTCGAATTTGATGGTGGAGCTTGACCTGAGCGACATCTTGAATCCGCACAGGAACCCCATCAATCGCTGCGATGGTGATTTTCTTGATATCACGCCTCGAAGTGACCAGGCCAGCTCCTTGAACAGCCATCGCCGCCCCCCCACGATTGAGGATGCCACCGCCAACATTGGCATTGTTTTTCTTGAGAGAGCGCCACACATCATCCAAAGTCAGCTTGTATTTCAGGAGTAGAGCTGGATCAAAGATGACGTGATATTGCTTCTCGAATCCCCCCCAAGTATTGATCTCAGCTATCCCCGAAACCTGTAGCATCTGAGGCCGAATCACCCAGTGATGCAAAGTTCGCAGTTCACGAGCAGAGAGACTTTTGCTGGTCACAAGATACTGGAAAATTTCACCCAACCCTGTCGATGTCGGGCCCAAAGAGGGTTTTCCTACTTTGTCGGAAAGTTTCACCGTTTGGAGACGTTCGCTGACGAGTTGTCTCGCAAGATAGATATTCGTCCCATCCTTAAAAATAGCGGTGGTTTGGGAGAATCCAAATTTTGAGACCGATCGAACCTGCACCAAGCCAGGCATCCCAGAGATCGCTTGCTCTAGAGGAAAGGTGAGTTGTCGTTCAACTTCAACTGCCGATAATGTCGGGGCAACAGCATTCACCGTGACTTGGACAGGAGTGGTATCGGGGTATGCATCAAAAGGTAGCTGGCGAAACGATGCAATGCCAACAATAACAATAATGACAGCACCAAATACCACGAGCAGGCGATAGCGAATAGAAAGGTCAATCAGACGATTGAGCATCCTCACTCCCCTCCTGGTTTTTTGACTTCACAACAGCCCGCACCAATGCTGCTTTTACTCAACTCTGTTCGTAGTAGAAAGGCACCTGTTGTGACGACCTGGTCTCCAGCCTTTACCTTGCCTTTGACCTGAACACGACGTCCATCAGAGCGACCGGGTTGCACCAGCCTGGTTTCATACAAGCCTGGTTTCATTCGCACAAAGATGACCGAAGCTTTTTCAGTGCGCTGGACTGCCTTCAAAGGCACGCTGACTCCACCGACCCCACCGCTGATCTGGATTGTGGCACGACCAAACTGATTGGCTCGAAGTAGGCCATGGCTTTTGAGTTCCACTCGTGCGTGAACGATTCTGGTCCTTGGATCGACATGGGAAGCCAACCAGGTGAGCTTTCCTGAAAACACTCGCGAGGCAATGCCACTAACACGTACGTTGACTTTCTGGCCCACTCTCACAAAGGAGGCTTGCCACTCATTCAAGTTGAGAATCGCCCACATGATTCTTGTGTCCGCCAAAGTAGCGAGTAACATGCTAGGCCCAGCTTGCGAACCTGTGACAGCAGGACGTGTGATGACCTTGCCGCTAAGAGGTGAAAGAAGATAAAAATATCCAGCTGAGTTGAGGATCGAAATGCCCCCAATTCGTAGTGATTGGCGTATTGACGTCAGTTTTGATTTGGTCAGAGCGACTCGAAGCTTCGCTTTCTCCACGCTCCTCGCAGTGGCAATTCTGCTTTTTCGTAGCCTCAACCGGCGAGCCAAAACGGTCTTCGCGATAGAAAGTGCTTCTTTTGTTGCGTTCATTTGTGCTTTCAGAGCGCTTACACGAGCACTCGAAAGTACAAAGAGCGGCCTTCCTTTTTTGACTACCTGCCCGACATCGACGCGCAAGCGATGAAGCAAAGCAGGAATGGGCGAGCGAACTTCTGCAAAATGATTGCGATTGAAGTCGATTTTTGCTGTACAGGTCAGAGACTTACCCAACTGAATATGAGTCGCTGGGATGACCTGGATGCCAGCTGCTTTCTCCGTTTCCTTGGAGCGAAAACGAATCTGTGTCCCTGCAACAACCAGAGGACGCTTCTTAATCCCAGGAGGCAAGGGAGCCGGATTACAGCTGGGGCAAACCGATTCGGGAAAACCATGGCCTTTACACCAATCTCCCGATTTCTTGTATTTTGCGATCAGTTTCGGGTGACATTTTGTGCATTTTGATTCGGGAAGACCATGTTCTTTGCACCAATCCTTCGCACTCGTTTTCACAGAGCCAGCCTTCTTCGACACAGGCTTCCGGCCTGGATTACATTTGGGACAAATCGACTCCGGCAAACCATGCTCTTTGCACCAATCGCCGGACTTTTTGTATTTTGCAATCAGCTTGGGGTGGCAGAGCGTACATTTTGATTCAGGAACACCATGCTCTTTGCACCAATCCTTTCCATGAGCCTGTTGGCCAGGTGCTGATGAATGTCCTTTTTTAGTGCAGCCAGCAATCACAACCATGAGACATAGGACTATGAACGCCAACAGAATCCGAAGGGGGATTCTTGTCACGAATGACTGGAAAATACTGTTCCTATTGCCTTGTACTTGCATCGTAGAATTGTTGTAATCATTTGATTTTTTCATCTTTTTATCCTTCAAGCAAAGCGAACAGGAGATGAATCACATTTCCGTAATTTCGTAACATCCCATCGCCAGCTAATAATGGAGAATTTGGAACACCTTTTTGTGAGGGGGGAAACAGCTCACCAGAGCCGAACTACCAAGAAACACCACACATAGCAGTGTGTCTGGAATCACCTCACAAAATTACAGTGTTTCAGGAAGCAGAGGAAAAGAAGGCTTGAGGGGGGCGAAAAACTCCTGTGGAGGGGAGATAGTGATATATCTCCTGAATGAAGAGAGAAGGTGTCGAAGATTTACGGGTAAAAAGAGTGGTTGTGCCCGATCCAGAAAGAGCCACCCCACATCCACTGCAAAGGCAAACGATGCAATGATTGTGAGGTGTGAGGGAATTTGGGCCCTTCTCCTTGGATTGAAGTTGGAGAAAGTCAGAAGAATCTTGGGATGTACAGCAGGAGCTACATGAAAAAGGAACACTTTGCCACGTAAGTATCAATAAAAAAGCATAGATGAAGAGCCGGTGTGTTACCATTTCTCAGGTGCCTCCCTGCTCTTCATCATCGTCTTTATCCAAAGCTCCGAGAATCAAACATTGTTTTGCGGAGCCTTCACCAGGACAAACGGTTGTCACCTCTATAAGCGCTGACTTCATTTGTTCGAGTGCCTCAATTCGCTCCTCAATATCTTTGAGCTTCATATTGGCTCGTTCCTTCACCTCAGTGCATACACCATCTTCTGTTCTTTTGAATGAAAGTAACTCTTGGATTTCTCGCAAGGTAAAGCCGAGTCT
>MDSW01220970.1_pt1 | contig 20297 bp, 11 predicted proteins | sample 811171 | NCBI WGS metagenome assembly MDSW01 (sample SAMN05326641, study PRJNA326480) | marine metagenome | isolation source: seawater | place: Atlantic Ocean: North West | collected 2012 | reverse complement strand
CCGCGCGCGTGCTCGGCACGCGCTCGACCGCCTCGCGGCACGTCCTCCCCGCCATCGCGAACGTCGTCTGGAACCACCCGAGTTTCTGCACCACGACGTCGAGGATCTCGGGGGGGAGGTTGCCGAGGAAGGGCCCGAGGACGTGGTCGTCGTCGGGAAACTTGGCGAGGATGGAGTCGTCCATTTGCGACGCGCGCGCCGAGGTGCGATACGAGGTCGGGAGGTCAGAGGCGCGTCGGTCGTGGCCGCGCGCGGGGAGATCTGACGCGTAGGACTCGATTCCTCCTCGACTTCCGACGAAAACGCTTTTCTCGGAAGTGGTCACGACGCACGACGCGACGCGCGGCGATAATTTTCGGGCCTTGACGAGTCGTGTAGGTCGCGCGTGCCGTCTCATCGGATGTGATATTAAACCATCGAACCTCCCGCCTCACCCTCGAGCGCGCATACACAGGTGGTACACGTAAATTAATGGGCGCGTTCGAAGAGGCGGGGGTGGGATGGGTCGCTCGCGTGGCGCGCGACTCGGTCGCTCGTCGTCAAAGACGCCGGCGGTGATAAAAGTGTACAGTCGTCTCGGCGTGCGGTGAGCGGCGGCGCCGCGGCCCCCACGACGAAGATGGATACGAATTCGTGGTGGGCTCTTACTTAGACCCGGAGGCGGCGAACCCCTGGGTCATGGGGCGGAAGCTCTGCTCGACGACGGACGAAGCGACCATCTTGTTCTTCTGCTCCTCCTCGATCATCGCCATGGACATCATGGAGACGCCCGAGCCGACGGCGACGCCCATGCCGATGAGGCCGCCAAGGGAGATGATGGAGAGGGAGGTGTACACGGACTGAGGAGAAGGCATCTTAACGCGCGAGTGTACTGCGGAGGAGGAGGGGGGTGGGGCGGGTGAGGAGGAGGGAAGGGTCAGGGTGCGCGTCGATCGAGAGATCCGCCGCCGGCGGTGGCGAAGAAACCGAGCGCGTCGCGGAGGGGCTTGGACGACGCGGCGAGGAAAAAGAAAACACGTGCGCGCGCATCCGGCGACGGGCGGGCGACTGCCAAGGCGAGCGCGCGACCGGCGCGCGGAGGAACGTCCGCGACGCGCGTCTCGCGAAGGGAGCGCCCTCGCCCCTCGACGGCGGCGCGGAGGACGCGCGCGCCGGACCACGACGGGGACGAAGGCGCCTCGCCAGACGACGGGTTCCAACCGAAAAGAGCCGCATTCCATGCCGACTCAGCCTGACCCGGGGACGCGACGCGCGGCGCCCGCGCGACGGCGCGCGAGCTCCTGCGCACCTTGAACAAGTTTCTTGAGAGATCCGAGGATCTCGTGTGCTGGTGAGACGTGGAAGGTGGGGGGTGTGCGGGGAGTGGCGGGACGGGACGGACGCCGGCGGTGAAGTATCCCGTCTCGGCGAGACCGCGTGAGAGCGCGCCGCGAACCGGCGATTCTGTATGGGCATCGTCCCTGCCCCTCGTTCCGATTTTCTGACGTGGACCGAGAAAACCTCGCGGCTGCGATTCGATGCGCGTGATCGGGGTCGGGCAACCGCGCACCTCGATCAAAAACGGAGTCGCCGTCGGCCGATCGGGGGGGGTCTCTGTTTTTCGGTTTTTGGTTTTTCGCACTACGTTGCAAAAGCTACAGACTAAATGTCACAGCGGCTTTCATTTTTCTTGGAAATTACGACGACGTCCATATATCCACGATCCGCGCATTTTGTCACCTCCCAAACACTAACACTCTGCAGAAGTCACGGGTCGAAAGACCCGAAGCTTTCCACTTGACCGGGGCTCATCCCTCGGTGAATTGTTGGTACCACACTCTAGACGGTACACGCCGTCTAGACTCGGTGGCGCAATTGGTAGCGCGTCTGACTCCAGATCAGAAGGTTGTGGGTTCGATTCCTGCCTGGGTCAAATTCTTTTGGCAACTTTGCTTTTGCCTCCGGGAGGTCGCGCGCGACGCGTCCTCTCTCCAACGAGCCGCTTTGCGCGTCGAACGGCGAAGGGAGGGGGCGGCGGCGGACGTCGAAGCGCATGGGGGGGGTGCTGGTGTTCTGAAACTGGGAAATTTTTCGCCGATCGCGAATTTTTCACAAATCGCCGATCGAAAGCGACCCTCCTGGTTTGGCCGATCGTCATCGAAAGAGGGATTTCAAAGGCGGTCGTCTCTTCTAGCCGGTGAACACCAGGTCGGTCCTTCTCTGAACGCTTCGTTCCCGGCTCTGAGCGCGAATCGTCGTTCGCGAAGCGGGCGTCGCGATTGCCCCCTTCCCGCCCGCGACCATATCCACAACGACCTCGCGCCACGACGGCCTCGAGCATGGTCGGTTCCACGCTCCGCCCGGCGGCGCTCTCGCCCGGCGTCCTCCCCCGCGTCCGCGCGGGCGGGTCGGCGCCGCGCGCCGCCGTCGCCTCTGCGCGTCCGCGCGCGATCCCCCGATCGCGCTGGCGTCCGACGCCAAGTGGCGCGTCGTCGTCGTTCGCGCGGATCGCGGATCGCGACGCGCCCCTCCTCCCCCCCCGCCCCGCGCGCCGCCGCCCCCGCCGCCGCCCCTCCTCCGCCCCCCTCGCCCCGCGCGCGATCGGCCGCCTCTTCGGCGGCGGGCAGGGCGGCGAGGGCGGCGACGGCTCCTCCTCCTCCTCCTCCTCCTCCTCCTCCGGGAACGTGTTCGCGGCGAAGAAACGTTCCGCGGTTCGCGTCCCCGGCGTCGTCGTCTCCGTCGCCCCCTCCGAGGCGACGTCGCGCGAGGCCGAGATCGAGTCCCTCGTCGCCGCGGGCGTGTCCGCGGTGATCCTCTCCGCGGCCGAGGCGGACGGCACCCCCGCGACGACGCGCGAACTCTTCGACGCGGCGCTCGTTCTGAAGACGGCGCTCCGCCGCCGCGCGGCGCTCCTCGTCGCCGACCGCGCCGACATCGCCGCCTCCGCCGAGGCGGACGGCGTCGTCATCGGCGACGACGGCGTCCCCGTCGTCGTCGCGCGCAAGTCCATGGGCGGGCCGGGCGTCGTCGCGTGCGCGGTGAGGGACGCCGACGCCGCCCTCGTCGCCGCGAAGGAGGGCGCCGACGTCGTCCTCGCGCCGGACGCGGCGACGTGCGCCGCCGTCGAGGGGAAACTCTCCGTCCCGGTGTTCGCGCTCGTCGACGCCGAGGCGACGGCGAGCGTCGCGGACGCGGAAGCGACCGCGGAGGCGCTCGCGGAGGCGGGCGCGCGAGGGGTCTGGTGCGACGACCCGTTCGCCGTTCCGGCCGCGCCCGGCGCGATCGAAGCCGCGCTCGGGGCGTTCGGGAAGAGACTCGGAGACGCGGGAAGAGACGAAGACGCGGGAGACGACGGGACGAACGCCGCCTCGGCCGCTGCCTCGTCGGACGCGTCCGCGGGCGACCCCGCCGCCGCCGCGAGCAACCGCGCCGGGAACGTCCCCGTCGCGCCGAGACCCGCCGCCGGGGGCCTCGCGGGTAAGCTCATCGACGGCGCGGCGCTTGAGGTTCTCGAGCGCGAGCGCTCGGCGCTCGACCGCGCCGTCGCGTTTCTGGAAACCGCCGCGCCGGCGCTCGAGGAGATCGACCTCCTGGTCGAGGCGCGCAAGGGCCTCGAGGAGCTCTTCCTCCTCGTCATCGTTGGCGAGTTCAACGCCGGCAAGTCGAGCGTGATCAACGCGGTCCTGGGCGAGAAGCACCTGAAGGAGGGCATCTTGCCGACGACGAACGAGATCACGGTGCTTCGCCACGGCGACGTCGCGCGGACGGAGCGCTCGAGCGACGGCTTCTTCACGCAGTTCGTCCCCGCGGACGTCCTCCGCGAGGTGAACATCGTGGACACCCCGGGCACGAACGTCATCCTCGAGCGCCAGCAGAGGCTCACCGAGGAGTTCGTGCCCCGCGCGGACCTCGTGCTTTTCGTGCTCTCCGCGGACCGCCCGATGACGGAGTCGGAGGTGCGCTTCCTCAAGTACATCAAGCGGTGGGGGAAGAAGGTGCTCTTCGTCGTCAACAAGTGCGACCGCCTCGACGACGAGAGCCAGGTGGAGGAGGTGCGCCAGTTCGTCGCGGACAACGCCGAGCGCCTGTTGGGCGTCTCCGACCCCGCGGTCATGCCCGTGAGCGCGAAGGACGCGCTGGCGGCGAAGCTCCGGTCCGAGCCCCTCGCCCCCTCCGGCTTCGACGCGCTCGAGGACTACGTCCTCTCCTTCCTCGGCGGCTCTTCTTCGTCCTCGACGACCACGAACGACCGCGGCGGCGAGGGCATGCGCCTGAAGCTCGGGACGCCGCTCCAGGTGGCGACGCTTCTCTTCGACGCCGCGGAGGGCATCTTGGCGTCCGAGCGCCGGGTCGCCGTCGCCGAGCTCGACGCGGCGACGGGCGTGGCGACGGCGATGGAGGGGTACGAGGCGGCGATGCGCGCCGATTTCGCCGCGCAGCTCGACGCGGTTCGCGCGTGCGTCCTCCGCGCGACCGACCGCGCGGACGATCTGTTGGACGACACCCTGCGCTTATCCAACGCCGCGGATCTGTTCACGACGTACGTCCTCGGCGACGGCGGCGGGCGGATCCACGCGGCGTACCGGTCGGCGGTGCTCGGCGACGCCGAGGCGGAGCTCCGCGCGGCGCTCGCCGAGCACACGGGGTGGTTGGCGAGGAATAACGAGCGGCAGCTCGAGGCGTACGCCGAGGCGGTCAGGCAGCGAGGGTTCGACCCGAGCGAGACGGACCTCAGCGTTCAGGGGATCATCAGGGACGAGGACGAGGTCGAGCGCGAGGCGGCCAAGGTGGAGGCGGACTTTTTCGTCTCCGAGAAGAAGGGGGAATTTGAAGAAGGGGAGGAGGAGGGGTCGGAAGAGGGTTCGACGACGCTCGCCGAGGAGGAAGGTTCGACGCTCGCGGACGCGCTCGCGGGCGAGCCCCCCGTCTCGAACAACTCGGAGTCCGTCTCGTCCTCCTCGCTGGTGAAGAAACTCTTCGAGGGGACCGTTTCGCCGCTCGCGGTGGCGGCGGGTTTCGACAACCGCTCGGCGGCGCTTCTTTTGGAGCGCGAGGTGCGGGACGCGGTGTACGCGACGGTGGGCGCCGCCGGGACGAGTTTCCTCGTGGCTGTGTTCTTATCCGGTTTCCTGGATTCGCTCGCGGAGGACGTGCTCGCGTTCTCGCTCACCGCGGCGGTGGGGTACGTGAGCGTGCTGAGCCTCCCGCTGAAGCGCGCGGAGGCGAAGGGGAAGGTGAAGGCGGCGGCGGAGGCGTACCTCGGCGAGGTGGAGGCGGCGATGCGCGCCGAGTTCGAGCGCAAGGTGGACGCGGCGACGCGGCAGGTGAACGCGCACGCCGAGCCGTGGGTTCGAAGGGCGACGGAGGAGGAGAGGGAGGCGGCGGAGAACCAGAAAAGGAGGGACGCGCTGCAGGAGGAGCTGGAGAAGATCGGGAGGGACGTGCAGAGCCTGTGAGGAGAGGACGTCACCCGAGGAGGCGGGCGTTTTTTATTTACATTCTCAGACAGCGTGATGGAAACCAGCGCGAATATCAGAGTGTGATTTTTTTTTAAAACCCGAAACGTGCTGCTCGCCTCCCGTCGCCTCGTGGGAGCGTCCGACGGGCGTCGTCTCCGCGTCAGCTCGGCCCCCCCCCCCCCGTCGTGTCGTTCGGGGTAGAATTCTCGGACGGCGCGAGGGCGCGCCCCGCGCCCCTCCGCGGGGCGCCCCGTGGCGTCCGAGTCAGCCGAAAAGGCGCCGCTCGCGCTTTCGACTTCGGGGACGGACGACTCGCCGCGCACACGCCTCGGCGCGTATCGACGACCGCGGCGCCGCGCCGACCCCCGCGCTCGACCGCGCGCGCCCCGTCCGATCCGCGACTCGCCTCGTCCTCCGCGCGGCGCGTTCGGCGTCGGGCGCGCGCTCGCGCGCGCGGTCATGTCGCGTCTTCCGGGACGCGGCGCGTTCGCGTCGCTCGTCGCGCGAGCCCTGGCGAACGCCGCGCGTTCCTCCTCCCGGCGCGTCGCGTCGGGACCCGCGTTTTCGACGCGGCCGCCCCGCGCGCTCGCCGCCGCGCCGGGCGACGCCGTCGCCGCCTCCACCGCCGCCGCCGCCGCGGGCCCTTCGCTCCGCCGCGGGGTGTTCTCCGCGCTCGACCACCACCGCGGCGGAGTTTGGGGTCCGGGGCGCGACGCGTCGTCCCGAGACCCCGTCGTAACAACGACGGCGTGGCCCCGCGCGCCGCGCGTGGTGGAGTTACCCGACGACCACGCCCCCGGCGCGCTCGACCCCTGGCGCGCGCCGCGCGACGACGCGTTCGTCGCCGCCGCGCACACCGACGCGGCCCACGGCGCGCCCCCCCGCGGCGGCGAACCCCCCCCGAGAGGTCACCCCGCCGACACCACCGCCACCACCGCCGGCGCGGGAAGTTCCTCCGGCGCGGGAAGTTCCCAAAAAATCACCACCACCCCTCCGTTCGGGTCCGAGGACGCGGACAGGCGCATGTACCACTTCGAGGTTCGCGGCGCGGACGCCAAGTCCAAGGTCGACCCCGCGATGATCAAGTGCATGTGCCACGAGGTGGCGCGTGCGCACGCCAGGCGCACCGCCGAGGCCCAGCGCCGCGCCGCCTCCTCCTCCGCGGCGGCGGCGCCGAACCGCTCTCCGTCGTCCGACGCCGCCGCGCACGCCTCCGCCGCCGCGCACGCCTCCGACCCGGACGACTTTTGCGTCTTCAGCCACACGGTGATGCGCGACATCCTCGAGGCGAAGCACTCGAAGCTCTCGTTCTGGGGCGCGACGCACTGGTGCGACGCGAGCGACACGGTGACGAAGGCGATCCGCCAGATGACCGAGGCGGACGTCGGCGCGTTGCTCGTGATGAACCGCCGCGCGATGGACTTGGACGACAACGACGTCATCGACGAGCACGAGCTCCGCGCGTCGCCCGAGTCGGGCGCGATCAAGGGCATCATCACCGAGCGCGACTACCTCCGCGCGGTCGCGCTCGGGAACGTGCGGTGGCACACGAAGGTGGCGGAGGTGATGACCGACTTCGAGTCCGCGCCGGAGAAGCTCGTCAGCGTCGCGCCGGACACGAGCGTGTTGGCGGCGATGGAGATCATGACCGAGCAGAGAATCAGGCACATCCCGTGCATCGCCCCCGCCGCGAGAGACGGGAGCAGGGGGGCGAAGATGGAGGGGATCGTCACCATAGGAGACGTCGTCAAGGCGCTGCTGAGCGAAGAGCGCGAGGAGGTGCAGGTGTGCCGAGACTACATCAGCGGCAACTTCGACCACTACGCGTAGGTGTTCGAGTGATCGAGGAGCGGGAGCGCGTCGGCGGGTGAGAAGGAAAAAGACCGCGACGACGGAAAAAGAGGCGGATGAAAAAAGAGTCGATGAGCGGCGTCCCGCGCGGGGAAACGAAACACCCGCGCGTCGCGGCGCCCTCGTCGCGAAGACGTCGAGACGGCGCGAGGGACGAGTTGTTTGAGCGTACGATCGATCGCGCGTCTGTTTTTGTTGTGAACGAACGTGAACGCGTTTCGTATTTGTCGCGTCGCGGCGCGGGGCGAGACGCGGACGCGCGTTCGCGGATAATACGCTCCGCATGCTCTCGCTTTTCGACGTCGTTTACGCCTTCATGAGCAGGACGACGGTGTGGCACGCGATGCTCCTGTTTTCCCCCAGCGAGTCCACCTTCTCGTGCGTCTTCGCCTTGACGTTGACGACGCTCTCGTCGCACCCCAGGAGCTTGCACAGGTTGGTCTTGATCGCGGCCTTGTGCGGCGAGATCTTCGGCCTCTGCGCGATGATGGTGCAGTCGATGTTGCCGATCTCGTACCCCTCCTCGCGCATGAGCCTGCACGCCTCGGCGATGAAGACGTCGCTCGTGCACCCCTTCCACTTCGGGTCGTTGTCGGGGAAGAGCTGGCCGATGTCGGGGAGGCCCAGCGCGCCCGTGATCGCGTCCACGATGCAGTGGAGCAGGACGTCGCCGTCGGAGTGCGCGACGCACCCGCGATCGTGCTCGATCTCGATCCCGCCGAGGATGAGGCGAAGGTCAGGCATCTCGCTCAGGAGCTCGAGCCTGTGCAGGTCGAAGCCGTGGCCGACGCGGAAGGGGAGGGAGACCTTCTTCGCCGCGGGGGCGTCCGCGGCGGCGGCGGCGCGGACGGAGGCGCGCGGGGTGGGGCGGACCGCGCGGCGCGCGGAGGCGCCGGGAGCGCGCGCGCGCGCGGGCGCGGAGACGCGCGCGGCGTGGGCGGAGGCGGACGCCATCGTCGTCGTCGAGCGCGTGCGCTTCCTCGTGGGGATCGGATAAGTGCGCGCCGGGGACGACGCGACGTGCGAGGACGCGAGCGGGCGGGCCGGGGGCGGCGCGAGCGGCGTCGGGCGGTCGCGGGGCGTGCGAGACGCGCGCGGGAAGTGCGGCGGCGCGCGAGGGCCGAGGCGGGGTCGAGCGCTCCGCGAGCGGACCGCGGCGAGTGGGCTTTCGGCACCGCCGCGGGCGGCCGGATCGCACGCCAAGTGGTTTGGCGATTTGGAGATTCTTCGAGCCGTGCCAGCGCGGACGTCACTGCAGCGTGATGAATCTATGAGTCAGCGGCTGGATGCATTTTCCTCCTATGCGCATTCAGTCTCGCAGAATCGATCGTGATCTCGCGATCGCGCGCGCGGTGGAGGGAAAGGAGGCCATTCGTCGAGCCTCGCGCGTCCCGCGCCTCCGCCTTCGCGCCACACCGAGCGCGCGCGTCTTCACGACCCGCCACACGCCCCCGAGCCCCCGCCGTTCGTTCGCTCGAACCGCGCCTCGCCCGAACCTCCGCGGCACGCATCCGCACCCCGCCACGCCCCGCACGCGCGTTCGTCCACCCCGAGGCGAATAAGATGGCCGCCACCACCTGCGCCACGCTGCACTTCAACGCCCTCCGCGCGACGCCCGCGCGCGCGTCCCGCCCCGCCGCCCGGTGCGTCCCCCGAACCCCTCGCCGCGCCGATCCCGAGCCCCCGCGCGGCCGTGAGCGTCGCGTCTCGCGATCCGAGACGCGCCGCGCCCTTCCCCCCCTCCCCGGGAGATCCGATCGCGCGGACCCGACTCCGCATCCCCCCGCTCTGAAATGATGCCGCGCCGCGCGCGCTCGTTGCTGACTCCGTTCGACCGCGCGTTCCCCGTTCCACCGCAGGCGCGCCTCCCTCCGCTGCGAGGCGGCGTCCAAGGGCATCCAGGGCGACGGCCGCGTCAAGATGTGCAACTCCAAGGAGGCGTTCGAGGCGGCGTGCGCCGAGGCGGGCGACAGCCTGGTGCGCACCGCGCGCATCCCCCCCCCGCGCGCGACGTGACACACCAAACCTTCGGAGACGGACGTGTGCGGCCAGTTGGCATCGAAGCCTTTTTTCTCCCCCCGACCGGATCACGGGCACGTCGGACGAATTCGATCGCGGCGGGAGGAGCGCTTTGACCGGTGATGAAGCGGAAAAAATCTCCTTCTCCTGACCGCGTTTTTTCTTTTTCCTCGCTCGCCCGCCCGCTGACCCCTCTCCCCCCCCCTTCCCCCCTCTCCCCTCCGCGTACCAGGTCGCGGTTCAGATCTCGACGAAGACGTGCGGCCCGTGCAAGGTCGTGTACCCTCACTTCGCCGCGCTCTCCGAGGAGCTCTCGGACGTCTCCTTCGTCAAGATCATGGGCGACCACGACGCGGACACGAGGGCGCTGATGAAGGAGTGGGGCGTGCGAGTGGTGCCGCTCTTCTTCCTGTTCCGCAACGGCGAGAAGATCGGCGAGTGGTCAGGAGCCAAGCCCGACGTGCTGAGGGAGAACGTCATCGAGGCGTGCACCGAGGAGGAGAAGGCGAGCATCGTCAGCGCGTGATGCCTTTTTTTTTAGAGCCGAGCGGGAAGCGCGCGGAAGTCCGAGGGGAGAGAGGAGAGACGGGCGCGGGCGCGTCTTTTTTTTTTCGACGCGCGACACGACACGGCTGCGCGTTGTTCGAGATTCGACGCTCGCGCGTTTATGATTGAACCGACCGACGCGCGCCCTCCGCGCCCTCCGCGCCCTCCGCGCCCTCCCGTCAGATTCTGGTCGGCACCCCCCCCTCGCGCATGTGCGCCTTGACCTCCTCCACCTTGACCTCTTCCCTGTGGAAGATCCCCGCGGCGAGCGCGGCTGAGCATTTCGTTTTTTCGAAGACGTCGGTGAAGTGGCTGGGTTTCCCCGCGCCGCTCGACGCGATGACGGGGATCCTCACCGCGTCCGACACGAGCGCCACCAGCTCGTGGTCGAAGCCGTTCCCCTGTCCGTCCTCGTCGATGCAGTTCAGCAGAATCTCCCCCGCGCCCAGCGCCTCCATCGCGACCGCCAGTTCGTACGCCCCGATGTCCCGCCCCTCGCGCCCGCCCTTCACCGTGCACTGCCACCAGCACTCCGTCTCGCCGTCGGGCCCCGTCTTGGTCGCGCTCCGAATCGTCCGATTCCGCGTCTCGCTCGCGTCCTTCACCCAAACCCGCCGAGGGTCGATGGAGATGACCACCGCCTGCGCCCCGTACCGCTCGCTGATCTGCTCCACGGACGTCGTCCCGTCCTTCGTCTCGCCGCGCGCGTAATACTCCTCCGCGACGTACACCGCGTCGGAGCCGATGGAGATCTTATCCGCGCCCGAGCTGAAATACGCGCTCGCCACCTCGAGCGCCGTGTACGACGTCCCCTCGGAATCGGTGAAGGACCGAATCCCGCCGCCGACCGTCAGGGGCACGAACACCGTCTCGCTCGACCGCCTAAGAACCTCGAGCATCGGCGCGTCGGTCAGGGGCAGATCCCTGTACCCCGTGATGTTGAGGAACGCCACCTCGTCGGCGCCCTGCTCGAAGTACCGCCGCGCGAGCTCCACGGGCTTGCCGAGGTTGCGCACGTCCCCGCCCTCGTCCTTCTCGCGGACGTCGTACGAGTCCCCCTTCGTCACCACGAGGTCGCCGGAGTCGTTCGAGCGAACGTCCAGGCAAGCGATCACGCGCCGAGCCAACCCGCCGCCGTCGGAGGAAGCGGCCCGACTTGACTCGACTTTTTCTTCGCGCTCCGCGAGGTTCCCCTCGAGGAAGTTTTTGAAGATGCCGACGCCGCGCTCGCCGCTCTTCTCCGGGTGGAACTGGCACGCGCACACGTCCCCCTTCTGCACCGCGGCGACGAACTCGCCGCCGTACTCGCACGTGGCGAGGACCCAGTCCTCGTTCGCGGGCTCCGGCTCCGCGCGGAAGGAGTGCACGAAGTACAGCCGGTCGCCGTCGGGGACGTCCGAGAGCAGCCCCGTGCGGCGCTTCACGTCGAGGGTGTTCCACCCGATGTGCGGGACGATGAGATCGTCGCCGCGGAACCGGCGGACCGTTCCCGGGATGCACCCCAGGCCCTCGACGCCGCCGGACTCCTCGCTCCCGTCGAAAAGAAGCTGGAGGCCGAGGCAGACGCCCATGAAGGGCTTCCCGCTCGCGACGTACTCGCGGAGGGGGTCGACGAGGCCGCGCGATCGCAGAATGTCCATCGCGGAGCCGTACGCGCCGACGCCGGGGAAGATGAGCTTGTCCGCCGCCGCGATCTCCTCGGGGCGCGTCACGTCCTTGACCGTGAACCCCAGCCTCTGGATGGCGTTGCGAACGCTGCGGACGTTCCCGGCGCCGTAGTCCAGGAGCGTGACCTCGCCCTTGGAGGAGGAGGAGGAGGAGGAGGAGGCGCGGACGAGGGGCGCGGCGGTGGCGGATCCGGGAGCGGCGCGAGGGGGCGCGCGGGGGAGGCGCGCGCGGCGCGCGCGAAGCGTCGCGTCGAGCTGCCTGGGGGGCGCGAACCGAGCGGGCGAGGAGGTGGGCATCGCCATGGCCTCGAAGAACCGGCGTGCGCGCGCGCGGGCGTGCGCTCGCGACTGTGCGGGCGGAGCACGACGCGCGCCGCGCCCAAGCCCTACGACCTCCCCCGGATAGAGCTGACGCGCGCCGCGCGCCGCCGACGATCTAGACGACGCCACCCCGGGGGAATTCGGCTTCGGCTCGACATGGCCGTTTCGTTCTCCTCGGAGCGGACGGTGGCACTCGCCCGCGCGTCGCGTGCCTCCCCGCGCGCACGCGGGGGCGGCGCCGCTTCGGCCGCGATGGATTTCGGCGCGATGCTCGAGGGGTTCCGCTTCGGCGCCGACGCGACGCCGCCGAGGGTGCGCCCGCGCGTCGCCGCGCGCGCGAAGGAGGATCCCTCGCGCGCGGGCGCCGAGGATGATCCCGACGACGCCGACGCGTCGTCGTCGTGGCACGTGAGCGAGTCGATCGAGGGCGACGACGCGTCCGCGGAGCGCGGGGAGGAGGGCACGTCTCGCCCCTCCGCCCCCGCGCGCGCCCCCGCGCCGTCCCTCGCGTCGTCGCGAGAGGACACCTCGGGACGCCCCCGGCCCTCGAAGCGCGCGCGCGACGACGTTCGCGTCGCTTCTCGATCCCCCGACGACGATGATGATGTTCATGATCATGATCCTCCCCCCCCCGCGGCGACGGCGGGGATGACGTACGGCGACGCGGTGGACCTCGACCGCGCGACGTTCGCGAACGCCTCGGCCCTCCTGAACGACGGGGCGAAGCAAAAAATGAAGGCGTCCTTCTTCCTCCCCCGCGGCCACCCCGCGCGCGCCGCCGCGGACCCGCCCCCCGCGCGTTGGCGCGAGGTCCTCGACGCCATCGTTCGCGCCAGAAAAACCGCCCCCCCCGCGAGCGTCGACGCGTTCCACGGGTTCCTCCTGAGCCTCCGCGGCGACCCCGACGCGAGGTTCCAGGCGTTGGTCGCCGCGTTGCTGAGCGTGCAGTGCCGCGACGCGGTCGCGCTCCAGGCGACGGAGCGGTTGCGGGAGGCTTTGGGCGGCGCCATCACCGTCGATCGCGTTCGGCGCGCGGACGTCTCCGCCGTCGAGCGCGCGACGCGGTCGTGTAATTTCAAGACGACCAAGGCGAGGTACGTGCGCGAGTGCGCGGACGCCATCGCGACCGCGCCCGAGTTCCGGGGGCGCGTCCCGCGCGACGTCCCGGGGCTCATGCGCCTCCCCGGCGTGGGGCCGAAGCTCGCGCACCTCGTCGCGTCCGTCGCGTTCGGGGAGGAGGAGGAGGAGCGAGAGGAGGAGGACTCGGGGGACAAAGCGGGGGCGAAGCGGGCGGAAGAGAGAACGACGGAAGGCGAAGAAGGCGGAAGGAGAACGGAGACGGAGGCGGCGGCGGCGGGACCCCCCGGGACGGAGGCGGCGGGTGGGGACGGGACCCTCCGGGATGGAACGACGACGGTTCATCGCGCGTCTTCGCCACGTGGTGCCACCGGATTCGTCGTGGACACGCACGCGCGCCGGGTGGCGGCTCGGCTCGGGTGGACCTCGGGGCGCGACGCCGCGTCCGCCGAGCGCACGCGGGTGCGGCTGGAATCGTTCATCCCGAGGTCGGAGTGGAACGACGCCAGCTTGGCGCTGGTCGGGTTCGGGCAGATCCGGTGCGCGCCGAGGAACCCGCGGTGCGACGGGTGCCCCGTGGGGGCGCGGTGTCCCGAGTTTCTCAAAAAGGAGGAGGACGAAAACGATGACGGAAACGGTGACGGAAACGGAAAAGGTCTTAGTATAAAAGGGGAGGTCCCGCGCGACGTGGAAGACCTGTTGTAGTCCATAGCTCGTCGACTCTAGCGGTCAAAGAGGGAAGAAGACGCGGGAGGAGGGAAGAAAAAAAAGAAAATGTGACGAGACACGCAGACGGCGTGGGTGGTATTACGTATGTATGGGCGCCGCTCTCGCCGCTGTCGCCTTTCGCCAAATTACGACTTTGCCTTTCGCCTCGCCGCCGCTTGGAACGGGTTGGCGGCGCGTTTCGAAGCCGCCTTCGCCTCGCCGCTTCGCCTCACGCCGCCCCCCTCCGCCTTGCGCCGCGCGTGTTTCGAGACGCGCCCGCGGTCGTACTCCTCGTCCACCTCGTCGTACGCGCGCCGGCGTTTCTTCCCGGGCGTCGCCTCGTCGAGGAGCGGCGCCTTCCTCCGCGGCGCGGCGACGGGGCGGGACCCCCGTTCCCGGCCGGGAGCCCCGCCCTCCGCGTCGTCGTCGTCGTCCCACCCGCCGCGCCCGCCGCCGCGCCCGACGACGTTCGCCTCGCGCGCCTCGCGGTTGAGCCACCGCCGGGCGTCCTTGCCGGCGCTCGTCGAGCGCGCGGGTTGTTCGTTCGCCTCGCTCGCGGGTTGTTCGTTCGCCTCGCGCGCGGGTTGTTTGTTCGCCTCGCGCTCGAACGACGCCTCGGCGATTTCGGTCGACGCCTTCTCCCCGCGGGCGCGCGCCGCCTCGTCGCCCCGCCGCGCCCGCCGAGCCGTCGCCTCCGCGCGGGTCGCCTCGCGCGCCTTTTCCGCCTTTTTCGCCGCGCGCGTCTTCACCGGACTCGTCAGGAAGGTCCTCTGCTTCGCGAGGTGCAGCTTATTCTTCGCGAGGCGGAGCCGCGCGGAGTCCCGCGAGGAGAGCAGCTTCCCCCGCGGCGAACGCATCGCCGAGAGCGAGCGGTCCGACCCCGTCGGCGACGAGGGGAGGAGGACGTTTTCGTCTCCCGCCGCCGCCGACGGTTTCTCCCGACGCCGCCGCGACTCCGACCGCTCGAGCGCGAGCGGCGGCGGTTTCGTCTTCGCGCGCGCGTGATCGTCGGACGCTCGCTTCGACGCTTTCGGGGTCTTCGCGAGCGCCTCCGCCGCGAGCGTCTCCTCCCTGATTTTTTTCCGCCGCCTCGAAGACGACCCGGACTCCTCCCCCCGCGACGCTCGCGACGCTTTCTCCGAGGGGTTCGCCTCGTCGTCGTTCTTCGCCTCCAGGTTCTTCCGCCGCATCGCGTGCACGGTCTCCTCGACCGCTTTTTCGCTCCCGCGCTCGCCCCCGTCCAGCCCCGTCCCCCGCCTGGCGTAGAAGAGGAGGTACGCGCGTTGTCTCAGCGCCGTCTTTTCCCCGCACGGCGTCACGCTCTCGTCGTCCATCTCGTACCAGTGCCCCGTGGCGCCCTTCACGTAGCAGTAGTAGTGTCCGCTGTGCATGCTCGACCCGCTGTGCACCAACACCCCGAACAGCTCGTACGTCACCTCGCCCTTCGCGTTCGCGTCCGCGTCCGACATGGCGGCGGACACGTCCAGGACGAGCGGGTACTCCACGAACTGGTTCAGCTTGCCGCGGCCGAACGGGACGTACTCGAACCGCTTCAGCTGCGCCGTCAACACCAGCGGCGCGACGTCGACGGTGAACTGCTTCGTCGCGCGGGTCATGTGCGGCTTCCGCCCCGGGCCGCCCATCTCGCACTTGTACTTGTTCGCGCCGTCGAGGGTCTCGATCGCGACGTAGCGCTTCAGGGCCTGGGCGATGGATTTACAGCCCCCCGCGACGTCGAGGCTGACGTCCATGAACGAGTCGAACGTGTCCGACTTGCGCCCGCACGTCGCGCACTCCACCCGGCTTCGAAGGCGCCCGCCGAAGACGCGCCACACGAAGCTCGTCTCCGCGCGCGCGGAGCCCTCGGGGGGCTTGGGGCGGGCGGCGTCCACGCACCGCTTGTGCATCGCGTCGAGGAGGCACCGCGCGAACTCGTGCGCGTCCTCCTGGCGGCCCTTGCGGAACGTCTTACTCACCGAGCGAAGGTTCTTCACGAAGGTCACCGGCGCCACCGCGGGGCCCCCCGAGCCCGCGCGCAGAGCTTTGCAGACGTGCTCGCCCATCTCGAATAACGCGTCGAAGGACCCGCCGTTCGGGGAGTTGGTTCGCCGGCGGTGGTGCTTGTGCTCGCCCGCGAGCGCGTACGCCGCGAGCGGGGGCGTGTGCGTCAAACACTGCATGACGGAGTTCATGAAGCACGTGTTGCCCAGATTCGCGAGGCCGGCGCCAACCTTCCGCGCCGCGGGCCAGCGCATCGTGATCGCCTCGCGGGGGTAGAGCGGGTCGAGGGAGGAGCCCCCCGAGCGCGTCGAGGGTGGCCCGCCCGAGGCGCGCCGGGCCGAGGCGACGTCGAGTTCGGCCGAGGCGTCGTCGCGAGCGCCGCGAGCGTCGTCGCGAGCGCCGGCGCCTCCGCCGGCGCCGCCCTCGAGGACGAGCATCTTCTTCATCGCGCTCGCGGAGATGAGGGGGGGGTCGGGGCGCCTGCGACGTCGAGCGAGGGGGGGGCGATGGCGCGGGAACAGGCGCGGGGAAGACGCGAGGGTCAGGGGCGCGCGAACGCGGGAGGGCGAGCGAGAGCGGACGGCGCGGCGGCGAGGCGAGTCGAATCGTGGCCGGATCGGCGAGAGTCGGCGCGGAATGCGCTCGTTCGAACGCGGACGCGGCGCCCGGGCGCGCGCGGCGGGAATCGAGCGACGCGCGTCGCGGGAGGAGACGCACCGCGCGCGCACGAACGCCAGCTTGCGCAGGGGCGGGTCGACGTCCCTCTCGAGCGGCGCGAACGGACGCTTGACTCTGTCCGACGCCTTCCCCATGGGCGCAGGGTCCAATGAACGATTCCGTGGCCGGCCGACGCCCGACCGGTCGACGCGTGGATCAACACGCGGGCACGGCCCGCCGGCGGGCGCGCGCGCGGTTCATCACTTTTAGCTGACAGTGGGAAACTCACCACTTGACGTCAGCGCGGCACTTTTTTCTTTCGTTCATCAGACGACGCGACGCCCCCCTCCCCGCGATGTCGGACCCCGGGTCGCCGCCGCCCCCCGACCCGGCGTCTTCCTCCGGCGCCCGCGTCTTGTCCGCGATGTCCGCGTCTTCCCTCGACGTCGCTCGCCACGCGAGCTTCGTCAAGCGCAGCGCCTCCGATCGCGACACGATCGAGTACGTGCTCACCGAGCACCTTCGCATGAGCGGCGTGTACTGGGGCCTGACCGCGATGGACCTGATGGGCCGCCTCGACGAGATGGACGACCTGGACGACATCATCGCGTGGGTTCTGCGGTGCGAGCACCCCGAGGGCGGGTTCGGCGCGAGCGAGGGCCACGACAGGCACGTCCTGTACACGCTCTCCGCGGTGCAGATCTTGGCGCTGTGCGACGAGATGTCGAGATTGCGCCGCGACGAGACGGCGAACTTCATCGCCTCCCTGCAGCTCCCCGACGGGTCGTTCCAGGGCGACGAGTGGGGCGAGGTGGACACCAGGTTCACGTACTGCGCGCTGAGCTGCCTGAAGCTCATCGACCGCCTCGACGCGGTGGACGTCCCCGCGGCGGCGCGATTCGTCGCCGGCTGTAAAAACTTCGACGGCGGGTTCGGGTGCGTCCCCGGGGGCGAATCCCACGCGGGCCAGATCTTCACCTGCGTCGGCGCCCTGAAGCTCGCGGGCGCCCTGGAGACGACGGTGGACGCGGACCTGCTCGGGTGGTGGCTGTGCGAGCGCCAGGTGAAAGCCGGCGGGCTGAACGGGCGCCCCGAGAAGCTCCCGGACGTGTGCTACAGCTGGTGGGTGCTCTCGAGCCTGAGCCTGTGCGACCGCCTCGCGTGGATCGACCAGGACGCGCTCGCGAGGTTCATCCTGCGGTGCCAGGACCCGCAGAAGGGGGGGATCGCGGACAGGCCGGACGACGAGCCGGACGTGTACCACACGTTCTTCGGGCTCGCGGGGCTCAGTCTCATGGGGTTCCCGGGGCTGAAGAAGATCGATCCCGCGTACGCGCTGCCCGTGGAGACGATACGGAGGCTCGGACTGTATAGTGACGAGCCGGACGAGCCGAGCTCTAGCGAGTAGGGTGACGATTGATTCTCGAGCGACGCGGGGATATGATACTACGGAAGGCGCGGCGAAGGAGGCTCGCGCGAGGTGTGCGATACGCGCGAGACGGTTTTACAGACGCCACGATTCGCGCGCCGATTTCGCGCCCGTCGCGCCCCGATCGTCATCGTCCCCCCGATCGTTTGTTCCCCGCGCGCGTCGCGGAACCGTCGCGCGCCGCCTCCTCCTCCTCCTCCTCCTCCTCCTCCTCGAGGACGTCGCAGAATAATGCCCGCGCGCCCCGAGGAGGCGCCTCCTCGCCGCTCCCGTGCTCCTCGCCGCTCGGGAGCCACGGCGGGTCCGGGCACCGGAACCGCCACCCGCGCCCCGAGTACCGCGCGCAGTGCAGCCATATCGCCTCCAGGTCCAGGTCATCGTCCCCCGCCTCCCCGCCCCGGTGCGCCATAAGCGGACAGTGCGCGCACAGCGGCCAACGACCCGCCGCCTTCTCCGCCGCCTCGGCGTCGTCGGCGGCGAAGCACCGCGTCTCCTCGACGAACGCGCGGACGCGCGCGACGCGGTCGAGGGACCACCCCGGAGGGGACCGCCCGACGCCGCCGCCGCGAGGAACGGAAGCGCGAGCGCGCGCCCCGTACTCCCCGTGCTCCCCGTACGCGCGCTCCCCTCCGTACTTGGCGTCGTTCGCGATCGGCGCGCCCAGGAACGCGAGGTGCGCTCGGATTTGGTGCGTCCGCCCCGTCCTGGGTTCGCACTTCACGAGCGCGACGCCGCGGGGGAGCTTCGCGCGCGCCGCCGGGGGGAGGCGCCGCGTGACGTCTCGAAACGACGTCTCCGCCGCCTTCGCGCGATTTTTTTCGCGACGGCCCTCCTCCTCCTCGGTACCGCCCGAAGGAGGACCCTCTCGTCGACGCTCTCGACGACCACTCTCTGAACCCCCGCCGCCTTCCGGCTTTACGGGAGGGTGGCACGTCGCGAGCCGCGCCCTCGGGTCGTACGCGAGGGAGGCGGTGACGACGATTTTCCCGTCGGGGAGGAACGCGACGCCTTCCCGCGAACGACGTTCGGAGGAGGAACGTTCGCGTTCGTCGTTTTCCTCCCCTCCGTCGGCACCCTTTTCCTCTCCGTCGGCACCCCCCGGCGCCGGCGGCACCCCCCATCGCTTCGCGACCGTCGCCAGGAACGAAGACTCGAACGAAGACTCAGACTCGGACTCGCGCTCGCGCTCGGGCCCGAAAACCCGCACGAGCGCGAGGTACTCCTTCCGCACCTCCCTCCTGGCGACTTCCTCGCACATCCGCGTCGCGCTCTCGCCGTCCCTCGCGAGCAGCAACAGCCCCGAGACGTTCTTATCGAGCCTGTGCACGGGGAACAGCCGCCCGAGGTCCGGCCGCTCCGCCGCCAGCACGCCGAGGACGGTGTTCTTGCGGTACTGCCCCGTCGGGTGCGCGGGAACCGTCGCCGGCTTGTGCACAGCCACCACCGACGCCGTCGCCGCCACCACCTCGACGCGAGGACACACCGTAGGGGGCTCGTGGCGGTGTAGCGCGTGGCGCACGCGCTCGCCGGGGCGCAGAGGCCGCAGGTCCGAGGAGAGGGACTGGCGTCGTCGTTGTTCCGATAATGCTGTTGTTGTTTCCGATGCTGTTCCGACGCCGTCGTTCGACGCGCCGCAAACGCCGCCGGGGAACGGGGAACCGGGGCGGGACGTTGAAGAAGACCGGCGACGAGTACCGCCGCCCGGTCGCTCGGAGGGTTCGGGAACGGCGGCGTTTTTCGCGTTTTTCGCGGCGGCGGCGGTCTCGACCCTCAGCAGGCCGAGCTCGAACGCGCGCTCGTAGTACCGCCGGGGCCGCGCGGGGAACTCCTCGGCGAACATGCGAACGACGTCGGCGCCGACGTGGCGTTTTTTGACGTGGCACGCGAAATCGAAAGGGTACGGACGGACGAGGCGAACGCCGTCCTCCGGGGAGACCACGTAATCGCCCGGGAGCGGCGGGTCGTCGTAGAAGTCCGCCAAAGGGGGGACGGGCGAAGCCGCCGCCGCCGCCCCTTTGTTTTTGTTTTTTTCGTCCACTCTCGACGACGACGACGAAGGAGGAGGACCCATACCCTCGCGGCGATATCGTTTCGGGGACGGCCCCCGAGGGGGCGCCGCCGCGACCCCGAAGTCGCGCGCCGCGTCGTCCGCGCCCATCGATCGCCTTCGACGCGCGCCGACCGCGAAGACTGTGTCTCCACTCACGGCGTACGCGGCGGCGACTTCTGCGGCGTCGACTTCTGATGCGGCGTCTCCGGGGCGGCCGCTGTCTTCTCTGATGAGGCGGCCGCTCCTCGCTCCCACGCGCGGAACTCGGCGAGGCGCTCCTCGTGCACGATCCAGACGCAGAACGTGCACTGCGGCGCGCTCTGGCAGCAGTCCTCCGGCCCGGGCGTCGGCGGGCGCGCCGGGGGTTTGTCCTCGCACCGGCAGTGCCGTCGCGCGCAGGAGGCGCACACGGGCGGCGGCGGCGGGCGCGCGTCGTGGCGCCCGAGCCGCGCGCCGTCGCCGAGTGGGTCGGGACCGCCCGCGCCCGTCCACTTGGACGCGCGGCGCGCGGATGCCGAGGGGGGGGGCGGGGG
>MDSW01144331.1_pt1 | contig 20300 bp, 19 predicted proteins | sample 811171 | NCBI WGS metagenome assembly MDSW01 (sample SAMN05326641, study PRJNA326480) | marine metagenome | isolation source: seawater | place: Atlantic Ocean: North West | collected 2012 | reverse complement strand
GATGATTTAGTTTGACACTGCCTCATTTCTGGTGCATCTGGGGTGCGGAATTGTAATACGCATGATCCTTTCCGCGATGCTCTTGACTCGTGCGACTTTGCGACTTTATCATATTAGACTAGTCTAGTCTAGACTAGTCTCTTTCGAAAGTACTTCGAAAGTATCTTTATACCAGTACTGGTACCAGTATGGGTAAGGTAAGTATGTGGGATCAAGACACTTCTTCCCCGTTTGTCTCGTTGGACACTCCTCACAATTCCTCGCGGCATCCGCAGCTTCGCGGCGCGCTCCGCGGGTGTCGGCGTTCTATTGACACGTTTTACGGTGTATGAATCCGCACGATGTCCGCGGAGTTCGCTGATGCGTACGCCTATTGCAACTCGCGCACGGGCGACGTCCTGCGACTGGCGTGCGCGGTGGACGGCTCTCGCGTAAGCCACAAGGCGCTGGACCTCTCCCTGCACCTCACCAACGTCTCGAGAGGCGACACGCTGGATCTGTTGCACGTGGTTGAGGCAAGTGCGCCCTCGCACCTACGTCCGGAGCATGTGATGAATGAGTGCGACCTGCAGACGTCCACTGCTGGCGTCCAGGCGGATTTTCACCGCCTCTCCAAGAGTCCCGGGGAAACGGTCACCGCCGTCCTGGCCAAGGGCGCTGCGGCGTACAGGGCGGATCTCCTCGTCGTCGGCGCCATTGGACTCAGAATAGAACAGGGTAACGTGCACGCGCACGGTGAATCGTTCAGCGTCACGGGCTCTGTCTCCGACGGTACGCGCAGCGAGCCACATGGCGAACCGAATCCAAACCCAACCAAGGAAGAAATGAACCCGAAGAAATTCTCAACCCTCTACCCTGCGCCCTCAAACGCAGGCTCCCTCCAGCGCAGCGACGTGTCGACGTGCATTGTGAAGTCAACGTCTCGCAAGGTCACACCGTCGGCCGGTAAGACAATTCTCGTCGCCACGGACGACTCCCCCTCGGCACGTCTGGCGTTCGCCCTCGTCGTCACTAAACTCGCCAACCGGGGGAAGGACTTGGTCCACGTGTACACAAACAGCGACAACCTTGATCATGTCGAAACGATGCTGAAGAAGTACGCTGAGGCGTGCGCCGACCTAGGACTGGAGTGCAAGACTTACGCTGATCGAGACAGGAGGACGAACGTCGCGGATAACATTCTGAAGAGAGCCGAGACTGTTGAGGCGGACGTCTTGGTCGTTGGGACTAACGGTCACGCGGGCGAATCAATACTCGGGTCCGTCAGTCGACGGTGCGCGCAGACGTCCAGGTGCACCACCATCGTCGTGAAAGATCCGCGAATGTGAAATAATATGAGATGTAAGGTTATTGGGCAACCTTCATTCAATCCAGCGCGTACGATATGTAACATTTAGAGTTGTTGTCGCGCTCTCGCTCTCCCTTGCCTCATCTGTCATGACTTGTGAAGTGCGTCTTGCGACGTCGCTTAATCATGCGTCGCTGTCGCTCCCGTCCTCTTCCTCCTCGCGCTTTTCCCTGATGGCCCGTTTGATGACCTTCGCCACGTCGTCATATCCTTTCTTGGCCGCGACGCTCTTAGCCGTTTTCCCTCTGGCATCCTTTCTCGTCGGATCGGCACCAGCGGCAATGAGAAACTCTGCGACGTCCTCATACCCGCCCGCAGCTGCCGCGTGGAGTGGGGCCGAGCCCTTCGAATCGAGGGCATCGAGGGAGGCACCGGCCTCGACAAGGATCCGCACGACTTCCCCTCGACCCTTGCGGCAGGCGAGATGGAGCGGCGTTGCCCCGGCGTGTCCGGGCGCGTTTTTCTCTGCCTTGGCCTTGCACAGCCGTCGAGCCACCTCCGCATATCCTTTCATCGCTGCGAGATGCAGCGGGCGATTGCCGTCCGAATCCAACACCTCGGTGTTCGCGCCGTGTTTCAGCAGCGTCTTGACCACGTCGTTGTGGCCCTTGAGAACGGCGGCGACGAGCGGGGTAGGTTCAAAACTCCCGCCGTCGTCACCGTAGGCAGTTTTCTTCGGTGGAGCGCACGCATCTGCGGGGACGTCATAGTCGACGATGAGCTCGCGAACCTCCGCAGCGTCTCCACGCGCCGCCGCCTCGACGAGTATCCCAGGGTTCTCCGCGATCTTCTGAAGCTTCTTCTTCTTCTCTTTCCTCGTCGGCTCCTTGTCCATCCCGAGCTCGTCCATGAACGAGGGCTTCTTCTCGGACTCGTCGTCCGAGTCGTCGAGATCGGTCACGCGCGGGGGCGGGTTCGCAGAGGAGTAGCTTTTCGCGTACTTGTTACCAAGGTTCATCTTCTCCTTCCCGCTCGGCGCATTCGAAGGATCGTCGTACGGGTTCGCATGGGGATTACGAGGGCCCACCACCCCACCGGGGCCGAGGCCAGCTGGGGAGGTGTTCTGAAAACCGCTCTGAAACGCGCTCGCGCTCGCCCCGGGAGTGCCCTTGCCAGGCTTTTGGTCCCACGTCGTGGAGGGGGGGCGGAGGTGCTCAGGCAGTTTATCTTGTTTCTTGATCCCTTCAACGCCCACCTGCTTCGCCAACCCTTGCGCCGCGCTCGCGATGCCCTCCTTCATCGCCGCGAGGTCCAGGGGATTAGATTTCTTCGTCCCGGGAGGCTGGAACGGCGCGGGGGTCTCCCCGACCTGCTCGTACCCGTTCGACAAGCCGAAGAGGCTCGACATCGTCACCGCGGGCCGAAGAAGGTTCGAATAGAGCGGCGTGCGACGAGCGGGAGGACCTCGGCGCCGCTTGGAGTGTCTTGGGGGTATTCTCGGCGTCGAAAAAACACCCGCGGCCTCCCCAAACAAATATCATAGACTAGACTACTTATACGAGAGATGATATAGTCTAGTCTACTTTCGAAAGTAGTCTACCATCTACCAAGGGAACTCTATCTATCAGCAAATATGATATCATTATGATACCGATTAGAAGCAAGCAAGGTAATCATAAAGCGTATTATACCTTCTTTCGAAGGTGACATTGATGATATGATACAGTATACTATACGAGTAGGACTTTTTTATTTTTTTACTTTCGTATTCCGCTAACCGGCTCTCACGGGGTTTCAAGCCACAAAACTTGTTCGCTCTTTCCTCCTCTCTCGCCGAACGAAGGAGGTCCACATCGAGCAAGATATTCCCGTGCGCGTCGGAGAGGATCTCGTCCCTCCTCTTTGCGTGCACTTCGAAAGCACACGAGATATGAGCACCGACGATTCGATGTACGGCGCGGCAGGGTCCTCAACGAAACTTCGGGACGCCGCCTCGGGTTCTTCGTCCACCCCCGACAACCAAGAACTGCCCACCAGCGACGTGTCCCAGCATCCAACCCCCCGCGCGGAAGTGCCGCGCGCTTCCTCTCTCCCGCCTCAGGAGAACGACGATCGCCGTCAGCTTCTGGACGCGGTGTGCCATTCGGGCGTCTGCCGGATATGCCTCGAGGACTTGAGCGCCCCTCCCGGGGACGCGGTGACACTCGCGTGCGCGTGCCACGACGCCTTCCTCCACCGTCTCTGCGCCCAGCGATGGTTCGCCCTCCGCGGCGATGCCACGTGCGAAGTGTGCAATGTTGACACAGGACTGGTTTTGGACCCTCGCGAGCGCCGCCGCCTCGCGCGAAGCCGAGTTGAAGGTGCTGACTCGGACGCAGCGAGCCAGCTCCGCCGCTGGCATAGGAGCGCAAGACGCCGTCGCCGCCGTGACGCTGGACTTCCACCCGAGTCTTCATCCTCCTCAGAAGCTGGGACTGAAACCGAAAACGAAAGTCAACCATCCGGTTATGGTGGCGACGTGGAAACGAGGCAGCCGACTCCATCGTCACCCTTCCCGTGTCTTCTGTCGTTCACGGCCCGGTGCTGGACGTTCTGCTCGCGACCGGTGCTGGTTCTACCCTCTGGTCGTCCTGCGGGAGCGGACCTAGAGATGGGTTCCGGGGAACACGGTCCGAGTGGAAAAGGGGCAACGCCACTCGATGTCATCCCCATCTTCATCGGGGGATTTCTGGCGCAGTACTTCGTCCTTGTCGATCCACGCGTGGGCGCCGCTGAGGGCCTTTCTCTTGCTCTCGCATACATGAGTTCTGGGGCGGTTCTCCTAGGGACAGTGCAGATGCTCGTCGGCCTCGCCATCGCGCGCCTCGGACGCGTCGCGCAAATAATTGCACTGTGGCTCTGGGCGAGTTTCATCGCCCTCGTTGCTTGGCTCGCCGCGCGCGGCCTTGCGGCGGCAGAGGACGACGGTGGGCGTGGGGACTCCAGGGCGTCGGCCCGGCGGAACGAAGCAGCGCTCGCAGCAAGCGTCGTCACGAGCGTGACCGCCGCGGTGTCGCCGCAGATCTTCGCTTGCGCCTTGCTATGCACCGCGCGTGAGTGATGCGCGAGTGAGGTTGCGAGGACGGAGTGGGGAAGCACGGAAGTGGCGCTCATGCAGCACATAGGAGTTGCGACCAGACATTCGTTCGAACGAAAAACTCGGTCAATAACCCATCGTCTTCCGTCTCCCGCTTGTCACACAGGCCCGGGCCTCGCGGCCGGTCCCTCACCTCCTGCGCATCATCTCACTCGGTCTTTCCTTCGAAGTTTACCTCCTCTTCCGGCGTGAACGCAGGGGCACCGTCCACGGCGCCTTTGCTCGCCTCGTACATCATGTAGTTGCTCAGGCCTCGAACTGCTGCTTCGCGCTGTTTCACGATCGCGCCGGGATCTGTCTCGCGCTGATTCCGTCGCCACGGCGCGGTCACCTGCGCGCGGAGGACCTCGCGGGGGAATCCCTGCTTCTTCGCGAGAAAGTCAGCGAGGCGTAGGCAGTCGCGGTACAGTTTCGTGGGATTTTCGAGGAGGAACGCCGCGGGATGGTTGGTGGACATTCCTCGTGTGACGTCGGGCAGCGGGCGAAGGAACACGAGGTCAGGGCGCACGCTTTTCAACCTGCGCCTACTGTACAGGTCAAAAAAATTGAGTTGTAAATCATCTCTCGGTAATCTGGTGCGCTTTAATCTCGATCACAGGAATTCTCTAAAAATAATTTGGATTATTAGTCTACCTTCGAAGGTAATTATTGCCCACCCGGCGAAGGCGTTCTGTACCCCTAGAAAAAATCCGGGACGAAGGTGGAATTGTGACTCCCGTGCGGAGCTGAGGATCGCGCGCACTCTAGTCCGAAGACCAGCGCACGTATTCGTGATTTGCACTCAATACCGCTGAGGAGACGCGCGATGTGAGGGTCCCTTCAATCTCCGCGCCTCCGTCCTGACCCTCGAGTGCCGAAGCGAACGTGAAAAGAAAACTCCACGCACCGCCGCCCGCCGCCGTCGCGATTCGGCGCCCGCGCCCGACGCCCGCGCTTGCGATCGACCCACTGACGCGCGCGTGTCGTTCCCCTCGAACCTCATCTCCATCCCTCTCGCGCAGGTATCTCATGTATTATCTCGACGAGAAGGGAATTAGGGTGTACACCCTGAAGGTGCCCGCGATCTCCCCGCCTCGCCGCCTGCGACGTCCCGAGAAGCCAAAACATCCCTCCATACAAAATCCCGTCCCCGCTTCCCCAACCCACCAACGCCGCCTCTGCCCCATCTCACCAGAATCCCCACCTTGTTCCGTCCCGCCGCCATCGCAGAAAACCGCGCCAGATGGCACGCCCACGCAGTCGGCGCATCCTGCCCGTTTCAGTCCGGACGACAAGTTTTCGAAGCAGCGCGTCGCGTGCAAGAAGCGCTTCGGGTTGCTTCCCACGCAGCAGCCCATCCCTGAGCTGTGAGCATGACGTCATGCACGGAGGGTCTGAAGCACAGCTGCGGCAGAAGCGACCAGTCGTTGTAAAGTAACCATCGAATGTTCTGTGATTACTCGTTCGCGGCTCGACCGTGCAGCTCGGATCGAACCTCCCCGCGATGCGAAGCGAAGCGACAGGGGTGAACGACTGGGTGTTCCTTCACAGACTGCATCTAAAACTAGACTAGACTAGTCTACCTTCATATCAAAATGATCTCCCGAAGTATACGCCTCCTCAGCAACACCCGCAGCACCTCTTCTGTGCGGCTTCGTCTTGCTTCTCCTCGTGCTCTAGATCGTGCCCGCCCGCAAGCGCCCCGTCGCGAGGTCCGCCTCCCCCCGAGCTCATCTCCAACCCTGACTCTATGAGTTTCACGCTCGCTCCCCAGCGAGTGTCTGCACCTGCTGCGCCCTCAACCTCGGCTCTTGACGTTGCATCGTCTTCCTCCTCTAGATTTCGAGGATAAGGCTGGCCCGTGATCTCATCGAGTGAGTAGCGCAACTCCTCGGAGCACACGCTGAACGCGTCTTCCTCGGCGTCAAAAAAAGCGTCCGCCTCGGACCCAGACCCACGCGTTTCGGTGTTTATGTCGAGTCCATCAGCTGGTGACGGTCGCCCCTCCACGATTGACGCCGAAAGGTTCGCGTCGTCATTATTCACTCGCATGCGTTCCCGGATCCATGTCTGGGTCGCTGCCATAGCGCTCACCAGGCCCATCCTTCGTTCCGCGGCGCCCACGTCATGCTTTCTGCAGCACACCATAGCTTCAGTGATGAAGCAGTCCTCCCCCAGGGCATCTCGCAGCTTCCGGGCCATCTTCGGCCCTGACCCATAGATGTGTACCTTAGCGACTGTTTTGGGGTCTAAGAAGCTCGATATCACGGCCCAGATGATAGTGAAGTAGCTCGGGGCGTTCACCACGTACGCTGCGGCGAGGGATTCGGGGTAGTTATCCTGCGCAATGCGGCTCGTAGCAGAGGAGATCTCTCGCACTTTGGAGGTGAATTTGGCGAGCGTGAGACCTTTCATATCCCAAACGTTCACGCCCTGGGTGATCGGTCGCCCCGCTCGTCGGCTCGCCTCGCGGTACACCACCATCTGCATCCACTCCAAACACTGTACCTGCGCGTCGAGGAATGTTTGCATCCCCATGTCGCTCAAGATCTTGTCCCATGGGACAACGGCGGTGTGGTCAAGAAACACAGGGTGCCCGCCTTTTGCGAAACCGACGTAAAAGCCGGGGATCTGTGCCAGCAACGCCGCATGCGCGTCGCTCATCGCCGCGCCGAGGCAATCGTTGGCGCCGCTCTCCTCACGCCACCGCAAAGATTTTCGCAACATGGCAAATGATTTGTCCGTGTCCCGCCGCGCCCTTGTGAACCGCAGGAGTGTGCGTTCTTCCCCGCCGAGTTCCGGGAGCGTCATCGTGGGCGGCAGCGACAAGCGCGCGTCGCGAAGCATGGCGCGGAGTCCTTGCACGCGTTCGCGCTCGACGCGAGTCGGGAGGGGATATTCCGCCATCACGAAGGTTTCAACAGACTCAATGTGGGGGGGCACGGAGGGGCTGGGCTGCAGCAGAGGCTGCTGGAGCCTCCCCGGGGAGGACGCGTTGGACTCTATCTTCTGATGAGAGTCTCCCAAGAGTCAGCCAAACTCGCGACGAAGTGACGGCGTCCGGAGCCGAGCCTTCCAAGGGAGTAGGGGCCGATAGAATATGTTTCCGACGACCTTGCGTGCGCAACACGCAATATGACGATTGTCTCCAATGAGGCGAGGGTGAATGAGGGGAGGGAGGCAGAAGGGTCCTTCTTCTGGTCCCAGCCTCGGACCGTTCAAGGGACGAAGCCCACGAGAGTCGACCGAGTCTATACATACGCATACGCATAGTAGCGTATTAATGAGATGGGACTATGAACGAAAGTATGATATCTGGTAGACTACTATTACTTCCGTGATACTTGTAGATACGAGATACAGGTAATACTAATAAGGTAGACTAGTCTAATAATTAGTAGCTCTAATATGGATAGCTAGTCTAGCTCTCGCTAGAGGCAGTATGTTTGATTTATGTTCGTCGCGACCTCAGCGTCCGCCGCGCTCCTTTGTCATTCTCTTCGAAACTCCCCGTGATCCTCCGCCCCCATCTTTCGCTCTCTTCCCCCCGTGGACTACGCGGCGGCAATTCTCCTTCGCCGGCCGCGTCGTTTCTGTACTGCTCACTTGCCCTTGAAATCGCCTCCCACGTCGCGGCGTCCACCTCAGTGTACTTGGCGAGAAACATCTGAAGGTTGCTCGCCTCAATCCACGCATGGAGGCAAGTGTGTACGGCGAACCAGAGGATCGTAACAGGAAGCTCCGGGAGTATCACGCCAAACGCACCGAAAACCTCAAACTCGCCCATCAAGGTTCTGCGATAAATATTTAACGGGACTTCCAATGCAAACCTGGCCACGGTACAGGGCCATTGCGACTCAAGCTCGTAGCGCATGGATATGACCGAGCCGATGACCGTGGCGGGTCTGAGCCTATGCCACATGTCGATCGAGGCGCGGCCGGTTAAGACTGCCTGCCCGGTCGGGGCGATACCGCGTAACATCCCTGCGTGTCGAGCGAGAAAGCCGACGAGGTTCCCCGCCTCGCACGCCCACGGGAAGAAGCGCTCGTACATGTTGCCCGACCCCACGAAGGAGAGCGCGAGCAACGAGGCGTACACCACGAGCATCGTCTGGCGCATGCAAAGCCACGAGATGGACTCGTGCAGGTACACTTTAGAATCTCCTGTCGTCATGCACTCCTGGCGGTCCCGCTGCGATAACGCGCACGACCGATCCACCTCCCCTACCACCATGTGCGTCAGGCAGACGCCGACGCCTAGGCCGAGGCCGAGCCGATGCAACGGGAGCACGCGCTCGAAGATGTAACGCTTGAACTTCAGATGACGCCAGTGGCCAAGCGCCAAGACATTTGGAGCCATGTCATCCGCCCTCACCCCGTGAAGCGACATGGACGAGTTCGATACGAGTGCGGGCCGCGGGCGCCCCGTGGGGGACGACTTGGGAAAACTCGTAGTCCGGACTCGACCTGACCTCCTAAAAGTATCACCAGCAAGTTATCATAGACCGTGTGGGGGCTAATCGGGCTAATATGGGATTTCACTGAAAATAGACTACTTGTAGCTAGCTAGCTAGCTAGCTAGATAGCTCTAGACATTGGTTATCCGTACAGTATGAGTGTATGCGTCGGTTGTCTACAAGTACATGTCTCGATTAGATCCCGGATTGAGCGCACCGTCCCCACACGTCGCCGTTCCGGACTCCGCACCCGGTTCAGACCGACGTCGCGTCTCGCAACTAACGCGAGCCTCGGAAATATCTTCCCTGTACCATCGTTTGAGAAGGGCATCACCCCGCTGCCCCCTGAAGGGTCGCTTCGCTCGTTCGATCCCATCCCATGGCGTCCCCGGAAGCTGCCGCCACCCTCCGCGAGCTGCAGCAGGAGCGCGACAACGGGGTACGCAGACGCCTTCCCTCCAACCCCGCCCCCGCGAGTTTGAGACACGCGTGTTTCTTATCGCTGCGCAGCGAGATTTTTTTGTGGCGCTCGCGCGTTTCCACCTCACGCGTGTGGTGGGGCCCCCGGGAGAACTTGCCCTGCCGTCCCGTCGCGCTTCCTGCGCCGATCCCGCGCACTTTGCCCCCTGACGAAACATCCGCACTACCCGCCTCCAGGTATGCGCCGACTGCGAAACGAAAAACCCGCAGTGGGCATCTGTGTCTTACGGCATTTTCATGTGCCTCGAGTGCTCGGGCATCCACCGCGGCCTCGGCGTGCACATCAGCTTCGTCAGGTGCGCGTCTTCTCTCGATCCGCGCGCGTCCCTCACCCGTGGCTACATCTTATCAAAAAAACGCTGGACCATCCAAGATCGTAGTCCACTGCGCCCCCCTACACGCGCATCTTCTTTGGGGGTCCTCATTGCGTCTCGTCTCTTCTCGCGTGTGGTATAGTGAATGACAGCCCCTGCTCCCGCCCCAACCCCCCGCCCCTCTCCTATCTCCCAGGTCGGTCGGGATGGATTCCTGGTCTGATACTCAGCTGAAGAAGATGCGCGCGGGTGGCAACGCTGACCTGAACGCATTTCTGAAGAAGCACGGCGTGGACAAGCATCTCGACCCGAGGGTGAAGTACAACTCACCCGCTGCGGGGGTATTCCGAGATAAAGTCTCCGCCCATGCCGAGGGCCGCGCGTGGACGTGCCCCCCAGACATTCCGCACGGCCCAATTGCAGGCGGCGGCACCGCTGCCCCGCCGCCTCGGCGCGTTGGTACCACAGGCGTAGGCGAGAGTGACAATGACTGGGGCGGCAGCTGGGGGCGTGAGGGCGGCAGTGGCAGCGGCGCAAATGTGACGAATCGTGCGGCACGTCCCGGACAGGAGTACACGATGGAGGACTACAACCGTTCTGAAGCAAACAAGAAGGAGTACTTCAAGCAGCAGCAGGCTCTGAATGCGACGCGCCCCGAGGGGGTTCGCCCGTCAGAGGGGGGCAAGTATGTTGGCTTCGGAAGCGGCGCGGGCCCGCCCGCGAGGAACACGTCCGGCGTTGACGGTGGTATTGAAGATCTCTTCGGAACCACCCTTGGCACCCTCGGCACCGGTCTTGCGAGTATCACCTCGCAGCTCGGCCGCGCAACTGTTTCAGCGGGGCGCATAGCAGGCGCAACACTCGATCAAGCAGGACGCGCCGCCAACCAAGCTGTCGGGGAACTCCAATCGGGGGACATGGATATGGACCGAGTCCGTGACCGTGCCGCTGATGTCGCCCGAAACGGCGTGGAGATGGGCAAGCAGACCTGGACCGGGATCAAGTCCATGCTCCGCGCTGGCGTAAACCAGCTTGAGAGCCTCGCGAACGACGACATAGCCTCAGGGCTGCGGAGACATGCTGGTGGAGCTGGACTTGCCCGGACCTCGCAGGGCTGGGGCGAGTGGGGTGATGACGGAGACGACGACGCGGTATGGGGTGACGATGATGTGGCGGAGACGGCGCGTCGAGTGGCGGAGAACGCCGCGCGGCCTGCGGACGTGCGCCCGAGCGAGGGGGGTCGATACGACGGGTTCGGGTCCTCCGGGTCGGCGGTGCCGGCAGCGGCAGGCACGTGGGTGCGGGAAGTCGTCGGGGCTGGGGGCACGTTCGGGGGATGGGAAGACGAAGACAATGATGAGGGGACCATGCATGCGACATCGGAGGTCGAGGGAGAAGCGAAGGCGACAGAAACCGCGCGGGAGGAAAAGGGGGGATGGGAAGGCGACGAAGACGAGTGGGACGATGATCAGTGGGGAAAATGACGACGAGTGGCAGCGCGGGGTAAAACCTGAGCGTGCTGGGGGCGGAGGCGGGGGCGGGGGCGGGGACCATTCGATCGTGCCTATGTCACCTTCATTCGCCACACTTTCATCTCGCGCTTCATCGTCACGTCAGCGAGGCGGCTCGGTCCTCTCCGTCCCGCGACACACCGGGCATTCCTGGCATCCCCCCACTCTCACCCATCGGAGGTGGATCGAACTGCCCACTTGTGCCCCCCACCCCTGGCGCGTGCGGCAGCGCCATCGGGGTCTCCGTTCTGCGCACGGTCGATGGCGGCGGTCCCGGAGGTAGTGGCGGCAGCGCCCCCATCCCGCCGGGACCTCCGGATAAGACATCTTCCCGCCTTGCCATAGCCATCTCGTGCTGTTGTTGCCGAAGGTGTCGCGGCGCTGCACCGTGAAGGTGCCCAGGGCGACCGATCAGCGCCGCCTCCGCCACCGGAATCGGAGGGCCCTCCGTCCTCGCATGCCGGTACCTGCAGTTCGGGCCGTGAATGCAAAAACCAAGCTTGTACATGTTACAGTCCTTCACGTCCTCGAGAGAGTGCTTGAACGGACAATCGGGCTCCTTGCACTCGTTGTACTTGGCGAAGAATCGGCACGTGGGCATGCGCTGTTTGTCGAACTGATGCAGGAAGCCGCAGTTGTTCCCCTTCATGCACAAGCCTCGAAGCCAGTGGCGGCAGACCGTCTAGGATATGAGAAAAAACGACGATGGGGAAATATCAGAAGGTGAGGGAAGGGGGCGTTGAGCGTGACGCGTCGCGCGCGCGGGGGATCCGCCGCGCATCTAGGGTTGACGGCAACGTTGGCGCGCGCGCACCTGGCGGTAGTTCTTCCGCGCTCGGTCTGGCATGGACTCGGGCGCCTCCTGCGGCTGCCCCTCATCAGTGGCAGCGATATCATCCTCGAAGTCGAACTCAAAGTCGTCCATCGTCGCGCTTTTCCCCGGCGCGGTACACGCGATCGGTGTATCAATCACCAATCGGATGGCGCCCTTCAGACCCGGATTCCGGGTTTGAAACACTGGGTTTAAAATATCATACTAGTATGCGTAACTTGCTTTATTACCATTATTTCTTGTCTATATCTATCTATCTGTATAGATACTAATTATCCGCCCTTCTAATTATTGCGTTCCTTCGCCCCCTCGCGCGCGAGGTTTCTCTCGCAGCCACAAGTTGAGCGCCCATTTCTCGAAAAACACGTTACTAAATCCGTATTAAAAATAAGATAGTCTCTGTAGTACCCTTGGTCGGTGTCTTCCCTGTACTACTTGTAGTGCAACAGTTGCGTGAGACGATCTTTGTCTCGTACCTGCACAGGTGTCAACGTGCGCACGTCTTGTAAGTCCTCCTCAAAGGCGATGGGGCCGGGGAGGCGGCGCGCCGGCGCTTCCACCGGGGCGACTACAAAGGCCCCTTCCCACTCGATGGTGACGTACGCCATCAAGTTCGGCGTGGAGCCCGAGGTCGCCAAGTCTAACCTGAGCGCGTTCGCCTCCAAGTACGCCGATTTGATGGGTGCCACGCCGCGCGAAGCGTTGAAGCACATGAACGCCGAAGGCCTCGGGCAACAGTACGTCGAGCACTGCGCGTCTTTCGTCTCTGTGCAAGATCACCGACGCGATGACCCGATTCGAACGACGCGTGACGACGTCGAGGTCGCGCCCACCCGGGCGGGGGCTGAGGTCGGGGCCCGGGCGGACGTCGGGGCGGAGTCGCCGGACGAAGGGTTCAAACTTGGCGGAGGTGCCAAGGAGTTCTCCCACATAGGCTCCCGGTCCCTCCACATGCGCGCCCTCGTCGAGGATGATGACGACGTGTCGGATCCCGACGCTGCTGATGGCTCAGACTCTGCATCTGTCTCGGATGCTGAGGAAGAGTCCGACGAAGAGGACTCCTTCGTGGAGGATACCGACGCTGAATCCGAGGAAAACGATGATTTTATCGTCTCCCAGACGGATATCGCGGACGCGTACGGAGACGTCATAGAACTGGACCTCTCCGACGGCGATGAGAAAGGGCAGGAAGTCTGGGATGACGAGATGCATAGCACGCTGCCCTTTGCACGAACACATGTCGCCGGAGGAGGCGCCCAAGCCGCGGCGGCACAGCCGGCGCACATCTGGGGCAGCGGAGACGTCCGCGGCGGGGCGAGACGCGGGCAAATATCTGCGATGGGCGTGGAAGGTCGGGGAAAACTGCCACGCAACGTGAACCTCACAGCGGGAGGTTCCGTCCTAGGGCAGTCGACAACGATGCGGGGGGATAGTCGCGCCGCGCCTGCACTCACGGGTCGGTCCAGTGGCAACGTCCTCGAGTTCAATAGGGGTGCACGGATCGCGGAGATGGCCGGCGGGGTCGTTCCATCGGCGAAAATAGATTGTGGTGGCGACCCCAGTCGAGGTTTTGGTGCTGGCGGTCTTTCCGCCTCGGTGTCGGACTTGGACAAGATGGATGACATCGACACGTGCAATCTTGCAGTGTTCGGCAACCGTTCGTTCAGGCACCAGCAGAGGGCGATCGTGGAGCACTCGATTGGCGGGTGCGAAGGGGACCGGAGGCCCGGGAATGACTGCTTTGTGTTGATGCCCACGGGTGGGGGTAAGTCTCTGTGCTACCAGCTCCCTGCTGTTGTTGTGGGCGGGGTCACGATCGTGTGTTCACCGCTCCTATCGCTCATTCAGGATCAGGTGCGGCATCTTGTGCATGATTTTGACGTTCCCGCGGCATATCTAAGCTCGGCGCAGACCTCGACGGAGGCTCGGGCCGTGCTCGCGGAGCTCCACAAAATGAACCCGACGGTTCGCTTGGTTTACGTCACCCCAGAGAAGCTCGCGAAGAGCGATGCTCTGTGGAACTGCCTTGATCATCTTGCTGCGAATGGCCGCCTGACGCGTTTTGTCGTCGACGAGGCGCACTGCGTGAGCTCATGGGGGCACGACTTCAGGCCTGATTACAAAAAGCTTGGAGACCTGAAGAAACACTTCCCAGATGTTCCTGTGACCGCGCTAACTGCCACTGCCACACTGGAGGTGCGCACAGACGTCATCAAGACTCTCGGGATTCGCCGCGCACGAGAATTTGTGGTTACCTTCAACCGTCCGAACATCAGCATCCACGTCAAGAGCAAGAAGAGCCTGCGCGACGTCTCTGCATTCGCTTCTTGGCTGGCAGATCGATATGGCGGCAACGATGCTGGCATTGTCTATTGCCTCAGCCGTGAAGAGACAGTCACGCTGGCAAATGCAATTAACGATGAGCGGAAGCGGCGCGCCAGAGACCATCCTTGGCTCAAACCCGGGCCCACAGCAGAAGCATATCACGCAGGCTTGTCACAGACCCTTCGCGTCGCCGCGCAGAATCGTTGGATGCGCGGGGAAACGAAGGTGTGCTGCGCGACAATCGCGTTCGGTATGGGTATCGACAAACCGGATGTGCGGTACGTCGTGCACTACGCTGCACCAAAGTCTTTGGAGGGTTTGTATCAGGAGATCGGCCGCGCAGGCCGCGATGGGGCTCCTGCAGAAGCAGTGACGCTGTACGCCCAGTCGGACATGACGCGATTGAGACGTATCATTGCAATGCCCACTCCCGGCGTGCGCCGTGCAGATCGTATAAAAAAGAGCGAGCCGTTGCTGCGAGCAGTGGAGGGGTACCTCTTAAACCGCCAAACATGCAGGCGCGTGCAACTGCTCGAGTACCTGGGTGAGCACGGGTTCGATCCTTCGCGATGCCGGGCAACGTGTGATGCATGTATACTCGCTCGAGGTGGGAAACCGCTGGACGAGCCGGACACGTGGGACGACGACCTGGCGACGGATAAGATAAAACGCACAAAGACGGGGTCCCGGAAGGGAACAAAGCGAAAGGCAAAACGGAAGACGACGAGGAAAAAGGCGCCGCCGCCGAAGAAGACGGCGAAGAAGGCACCCGCGGGTAAATTGGTGTAGTGGGGGGCAGTCATAGACTATGTAGACTGATCTAGCTAGTCTAGCTAGTCTAGTCAAATACCAGCCAGTACATGTATGTCGCGCCGTCATACTTACTTGTGTTAAACCCAATGTTTCAGACCCGGAATCCGGGTCTGAAGGGCGCAATCTGATTGGTCCGTGGCTTGCCTTCTAAGACATGTATTATGAAATATCATATATTATACGAAATTTCATACGAGATAGGCGACCCGCCTTCGCTCACCGCTTCGCCTTTACTGATCGCCGCCTGACAGCCGCCGCGGCCTCGGCGGTGGGCGCCACCGGCTCGTCAACAATCTGCGTTGCCCCCTGGGAAACAGTCGGCATCGGTCCGTTCGGCGTCGTGACGCGTCGACCACCGACCGTTGTGACGTCGACACGCCCTTCCGCTCGCCGCCCGCGTCGCGCGCTCCCGCTGCCATACCCAAGCACACCCCCGCCAAGGAAATTTGGTCCGATGTCAAACTCCCTCGGAATATCCATCGCGTGCCCGCCGCCTTGCAACTCTCCGCCATCACCGACGACAGATTCGCCGCCGCCGCTGTCATCGCTTTTCACGTCCTTGTCTGGAGCTTGCACGAGCCACGCGAGGAAGGCGAGCAGCGTGAGCGCGACCCAGATGCCGATGATCGGGGTGAGCTCAGAGCACCTCGCGACAGTTCCCCTTAGGCGTTCGCGGAGCGCGTTGTCGTTCGCAGGCCCGTCGAACGTCCCCTTAGTGATCACTTCCATGGCCCCCTGAAGTTTCATGAAATACTCCTTCTTCTTCACGTCGTTCCCGGTCTTATCCGGGTGGTACTTCACCGACAGCTGCCGGAACCGTTTGCGAATTTGCGCCTCAGATGCTGTCTGCGGCACCCCCAAGACCCTGTATGGGTTCTCCCCGTCTGCCATGGCAAAGCCGAGCACGCCGTAGTACCACTCCAAGAGCGCCCAGTAAGGCGCAATCGCGGGATCCGCACGATTTGATACCAGCGCCTCGAGGAGCTCCGGGACGAGGTACGCAACGAGGAAGGTGGCTACCACGGGCATGACGGCAGAGGCAACGAATATCCAGGTGAGGGCACCGAAAAACTGCCCACGTCTGCAGCCGGCGTAGTGCACTAAGAGTTCCTGCGTCGTGGGGAGGGCCTGGAACAGGACGAGACCAAGAAAGAGCTCCTGAACGCCCTCCCAACGCCACACTGCGTAGCATGCGGAGACGAGGAAGGGGAAGACGGGGAAGACACTCGGGAAGCACGCAGCTCTAAACACGGGCAGGATCAACGCGGTAAAGCAGAGGAAGAGGGTGATGCGCACGACGCCGACATGGAACAGGAAGGCGACGACGGCAATAGTGAGGGCGAACCAGGAGGCCACCGCACGGAAGGCGCGCTTGTTTCCTCGCCGCGCTACCTCAGGGTGCATCTTGCCCATGCGCACAAGTTTCGGGACCATTATCGGGCCTTGGAGCGCGCGGAAGAGCCCTTTCAGACACCACGACAAGGCCATGTACCCGATCTGCTGCAGCGTGGACTCCACGTTGTCGCTCCGGACCGCCATGAGCATGAGCGCGACGCGCATCCACGTCGGCATGGCGGCGAGACAATCCAAACACCGTCAAGCCCCTGGAACAGACGCGAAAAAAAAGCGGGTGCGAGGCTCGCCGACGCCACGGTGATGTGCGCTTCGCTTGTGAATGAGGGCTGCGCTCGTGAGTGTCGTTTCTTCTCCCCTCATGGCCAGTGTCCAACTGCGCATCGCCGCCTCGCTCGTCGTGGTCGGCCCGCGCGGCGGCCCGCGCGTGCCTCGACGGAGGCCCGCGCGACCTCGATATGAGAGCCGGCGCGCTCCTCTCCCCTACACCAACGTTCCCCGCTCGCGCTGCCGTCATCCCCCTTCGTCAGTTGACTTCCGCCGTGGCGTCACCGGAGGCGACGGCGCGCGAGCGCCAGCTCGCGGCGCGCGCGGCGCGATCGGATGCGCGCGTAGACGACCTCCATCGTGAACTCAAGATGCGTGATTTGCGCATCGAGCGCGCCGAGGCTGCTCTCGCGCTCGCGCGTGAGGACGTCGCCAACGCACGAGCGCGTGAGGATGCCGAGCGCGACGGAGCAGCCGCACGCCAAGCGAGAGTCACTTACCTAGAGCGCCGACTCGCCGCCCTTCAAGCGCGTATCACCGTGATCGAGGCAGAGCTTGCATCAGCATCCGCCGCTGTGTCCGCCGCGTCGGAGCGAGCGGAGGAACTCGAGGCGGAGAAGCGCGAGACGGACGAGACGGTGGCAAACCTTGTCGTCGCGGCTGGCGCGATGCGCGACCGCGAAGCGAAAATAAAGGAAGAGGCAAGGTCCCTTCGAGTCGCACTGGAGGAGGCGGCAAGACGGCACGAAGCGTCGATCGTCGCGGCAGAGGATATCATGCGCCGCACGCGAAACGCCACCGAAGATCCGCCCGATGCACCGACGAAGGACGCCAACAGCATCACGGCTGCGTCTGAGTTCGCTGCTGTCGGTGTCGGCGACCGCTTGGTGAGGCTGCAGGCGCGCGTTGAGGAGCTTGCAGACAGAGAGCGTCGCGCGTTCGTGAGGCGCCAGGAGTTGGCGCGGGAGGTAGATGTTGCGCGAACGACGGCAGAGGAGGAACGCGCTCGCCGAATTAGCGCGGAGGCGGCGGCTCGCGAGACGATGGATCGGCTGAAGCGTGACACGTGGGCGGCAAGGGAAACTGCCTCGCGACTCGAGGCTGAGAACACGTCACTCGTCACGAAGCTTCGCGCGGCGTTGGGCGGGATAGGAGGTTTTGGGGCGGCGAACGGATGGGAATCCCCCGCGGCTCTAACTCTCAGTACATCGCGTGACGACGGATGAAATGGGAACGAGTGGTGGGAACGAGTGGAATGAGGACGCAGAAAAGAGACATAAACCGGTGAAGCGAAGGCGCTCATCAGAAGTTCGCCGAAGCTGCAAGACGCGTAGAGGAGAGACGCGCGAAGCAAACGAACGAAGAGGAGAAGTGAAGCGAGGGGTAGAACTGGAAGCACGAAGGCGTGAGAGATGTCAAGATTAGATAGAAAGTGAGTGAGAAGTGGCCTGCTCATCAGCTGAAGTTACCTTCGCGTTACTAGACTACTCAGTGACGTTCGAAACAATACGCATACAGTATCATAAGATAAAACTTCGAAATATCTCTTCGTCTCTTCCGCGTCGATCGAACGACGAACCATCATCAAACGTTCGCGCCGCAAGCTCATGGCGCTAGCGCTGGAGCCTCCGCAAGCATGGGCTGTGCGGACACGACTCCGGCCTCGTTCGCCTTCATCGCCGCGGCAACAGCCTGATCGGGGGATTCGTACGCCTGGAAGTCCACCCCTACCGCGCCGTCGTTGTACGTGTTCGCCGCGACAACCCCCGCGCCGACCGCGGCGAAGACGACAAAGAACAGCCCCCAATTTTTTATTGTGTCCCCAAGTGAGTCGAATCCCTCTCCGTCCCAAAGATCCTTCTCAAGCATCTCCGGCGGAAGCGAGTTCATCTGCGCCTCGGTCAGAGGCGTGGGCGCATCCTCCTCGGGATCCGCGGGGGTCACCATACGAATGGCCGACTTGGACTTCCTTGCGCGCGCAACCACCGTGAAGCCCCGCCTCGCAGACAGGTGTGAGGACGTGTCGCGGGGGGCGACGAGGCGCGCTGCCGGGGCTGACGTCACGGCGTGAAGCATCGTTCGCTTCGACGAGAGCGAGCCACGCGGTTGAGAAATGGGTGGCGGCACCTTCGTACCACTAATAGATACGAAAGTATGATATGAATACTTTCGAAAGTAATTCAGTCTATCGTCAGTCTAGCTACTTTCGTATGATATTAGACTAGTCTATTTATTATGAATATCATATCATACTTTCGAAAGTAGACTAGCTAGTAGACTAGCTAGAGCTAGCTAGACAGGAAATGCTAGTCGACAATCGGACTAACAGTCTGTCCAGCTACGACTAGAACCAGCGCCTTGAGCCGGTCGACGTACACCACAAACGTCGCAGAAAACGCGAGCGCGCGCCGATGGGCAAACGTGCGGAAGGCGCGGCGATAGAGACTCCGGCTGCGACGGAGGCTGAGCTGGAGGTGCGATAGCGACGGACAGGACGCGCACTTTCTGCTGCTGAATGCCGCCAGCGAACAGCGTTCGTGACCCCTTTCCTTCCACCGCCTTTCCTTTCCCAGGCCCTCCGCGAGGTAATCCTTCTGACCATCCGAAAGCGCGGATGCGGGAAGACCATGTGACCCTCGGAGGCGCCCCGTGCGATCGTCCCTCGCGGGTCCAATCGCTGGCGCGCGCTCATGGAGCCCACTCGCGCAGTGGCGAGGGATCTTGCGCGCGACGGACTGCTCGAGTTCACCCAGAAGGGTGCGGCTGTGGACCCTTTCTCGCACAGAGGTCCCGTTCGCCTGCGTCTCAAAGAGAATCACGAGGCGGATGAAACAGCTGTGTCGTCGCCCGAGAATGTGACGGTGAAGCACGAGGGTTCAAGCAAACGGGGGAGAGGGGAGAGGACAAAACTCTCTCAAAATCGTTGAAGTTGTCCGTCGTCGTCGCCGTCAGATGAGAGCGCCACGGGGAGTCCTTTGGCCCCAAGCTTGAAGCGAGCCTCTGTCGAAACGCGTGCGTGACTCGCAAGCGCGTGGGGAGCTTGCGGACCGATACGTCGGAATGCTTTCGGTGAAGAGAAGCGGCGGCGAGGGAAGGGGCCCTCCTCAGTGATGCGCGAGTGAGGTTGCGAGGACGGAGTGGGGAGCACGGAAGTGGCGCTCAAGCAGCACATAGGAGTTGCGACCAGTCGAACCAAAAAACACTCCCTTAATCCTTAATCCTTAATCTCGTTAACCTCGTATGATATATAACCCAGTTTCAGCAGCGCCCAAAATAATCCATATTATGCGTCTTGAAATCCATAATATGCATCTGCAAAACCCATAATATGGATGCTCTGCTTAAACCGATTTTTCGATAATTGCCACCAAAATGTGCGTTTTGCGTCGGATTTCGCGCAACCCCCGACGCGTTTACATGTCGCGTAGCTCCGCGGAGGGGCGGAATCTGGTGATGCCTTCCAGTATGGATGTGTCGCTCACGATGCGTAAAACATTTCTTAAAGTGTGTGCATGTCGTGGATCGGCGTATAGAAGACGCTGTGG